>Ga0209373_10002595_pt1 | contig 17818 bp, 16 predicted proteins | sample Higcelweek5metaG_FD_187173 | JGI IMG/M metagenome (GOLD analysis project Ga0209373, IMG submission 187173) | Freshwater pond sediment microbial communities from the University of Edinburgh, under environmental carbon perturbations - High... | ecosystem: Environmental > Aquatic > Freshwater >... | reverse complement strand
GAGTATTTTATCTATATATGAATTTTGCATATTAAAATAATAACACATTGTTTGTTAATCATGTTAAAAATTTAAAGAGGATAAAAGATAGTAATAATAAATATTACAGGATATATAAAAAAAATAATATCTAAGAAAAAGCTCTCTTTTTTTCTAAAAAAGGATATAGGAAAAACTTTATTATTTTGTAATAAAAAATTCCTAATAATATCAGTTTTTGAATAGATGTTAATTATCAAATACAGTAAAACTTTATTTGATAAAATATTTCTGTTAAGATATTAAATTGTCAATTTTATTAAAAAGAGAGAAATATTTATGAAACTTTTAAAAAATGATTCAATTGCTCTAATAGTGGATATACAAGAAAGACTTATGCCTCACATGTATAACACAGAAGAGTTTTTATCAAATTGTGAAAAACTTATATCTGGTCTAAATGCTTTAGAAATTCCTGTTTTACTTTTGGAACAATATCCAAAAGGTTTGGGTCACACAGATGAAAAAATAAAAGCTATTTTAAAAACTTATGAACCTATTGAAAAAGTTGAATTTAACTGTTGTGATAATGAAGTTATTTTAAAAACTTTAAAAGAAAGTGGTAAAAAAAATGTAATTTTGATGGGTGTAGAATCTCATGTATGCCTTATGCAATCTGCTCTTGGTCTAAAAGAAGAAGGTTTTTTACCTATTGTAATTGCAGATTGTGTTTCTTCAAGAAATCAAAATGATAAAAAATTTGCACTAAAAAGATTGATTCAAGAAGGTTGCATTCTTTCCACTTATGAATCAATTTTATTTGAATTTTGTCAAAAAGCTGGTAATGATTATTTTAAAGCTATTTCTAAAATAGTTAAATAAAATTTTTATTGGGTTGCTGAAATTCCTGCCAAACGTCCTGTAAGCCATGCCCAATAAAAGTTAAAACCACCTATACGACCAAAAGTATCAAGAACTTCACCACATAAATATATATCTGGTAAAACTTTGCTTTCCAATGTACCTGTATTTATTTCTTCCAATGCAACTCCTCCACCTGTAACTTCTGCTTTGTCATAACCATAATAACCTTTATATGGCAATTTATAATTTGTTAAAAACTCAATTAATAAAGTTTGTTCTTCTTTTCTTAGCTCAGAAAGTTTTCTTTTCATCAATTCAGTTTCTTCACAAATAGCTCTAGCAAGACGAGAAGGCATATATTCTTTTAACTTTGTAAAAACAAGGATATTTTCTCTTTGCAAAATTTTTTCCCAATCTTCTTCACTAATACCATTCCAATTTATAATAAACTCTGGTTTTTCGAGACCATTTTTTATTGCATTAATGGCATAGTGTGACATATCCATAATTGCAGGACCACTATATCCAGTATGTGTAAAAAGGAAACCTGTTCTTTTTGCTTTTACCTTTTTTCTTCTAAATTTCACAGTAAGCTCTACATCAAGAGATAAACCAGAAAGATTTTCATAACCAAGATGATCACCTTTTAAAGATGTTAGAGCTGGATATGTTTTATTAACTTTATGTCCAAGTTTTTCAAGAATATCATGACATGCTCCAGTTGTTCCAAGTTTTGGAAAAGATAGACCGCCTGATGCAATTATTAATTTATCACAAGTATATGTTTCACCTGTTTCTGTTTTGCAAACCCAAGAATCTTTCTTTTTGGTAATAGATTCAACACTTTTATTATATTGAATTTCCACACCAAGACTTTCAACTTTTTCTAAAAAGATATTTCTTACTTTTTTTCCAGAATCGTTGGCTGGAAAATATTTATCTTCTTCTTTTTTTAATGAAATTCCAATTTCTTTTGTAATCCAAGAATAACAATCTTCCAAAGACCAAGATTTTAGAATATGTTTTAAATAGACTTTGGGTGAATCTGAAAAATAGTCTTCATCAGTAACAATTTCAGGTAAAATATTACATCTACTACCACCAGATACAAGAATTTTATTACCAGCAGTATCTGTTTTTTCAAGTATCAAAATATTTGTTTTTTTGTTTTTAGCTGCAAAAATTGCTGAGCTTAGACCACCAGCACCAGCACCAATTATTATAATTTCATAATGATTTTTCATATTAAAAACACTTTCTTTTTTTTCAATATTTTTTATTATCAAAAACAGGAAGATATATATAAAAATTTGTTCCAGTTCCAACTTTAGATTCTACGGTCAATAAACCATTGTGATTTGAAATTATAGAAGAACATGTTGCCAAACCTAGACCAGAACCTTTTTTCTTTGTTGTATAAAATGGCTCAAAAATTTTCAAAAGATTTTCTTCTGTTATTCCAATTCCTTCATCTTGAATTGTTATTTTTATATAATCATTTTCTTTTAATTGAATAATATTATTTTCAGAAGTAATTGAAATATTTTCTATTGTAATAATTATTTTTCCACCATTTGGCATAGCTTGAATGGCATTTAATATTAGATTGTAAATGACTTGTTCAATTTGTCCTTCATCTATATAAACAAGCCATAAATTATCAGATATATTAAAAATACATTGAATATTTGTCCCTCTCAAAAGAAGTTTTGCAGAATCTATAATAATTTCTTTAATTGAAGATATTTTTTTTATGGGAACATAACTTTTGGATAAAGTTAATAATTTTTGAGTTAAATCTCTTGCTTTGAATGCTGATTTTTCTGTTTCTTCTAATAAATTTGAAAGCATTTTATTTTTGGAAGCAAGTTTTAATTTTACAAAAGAAATATTTCCAACCATACAAGTCAAAATATTATTAAAATTATGAGCAATTCCACTCGCCAAAACGGCGATAGATTCTAATTGTTTTATCTTTTCGAGTTCATTTTCTAATTTTATTTCATTAAAAATTTCGTCAAAAACAATAACTTTATTTATGATACTCGTTTTATCTTTAACCTTGAAGATATCATATTTTATTCTTCTTTTTTGATTTTCTTTATCTAATATTGTTATGTTTTGGTTAAAGTATTCTTCACCTTCAAACAATAGATTAACTTTGTTTGTATTTTCTATTTCATTTTTAGTAATTACATTGAAAATTTTGTACAAATTTTTTCCAATATAATAATCTGTATCCCAACCCATTAAATTTTTGGCAAGTTCATTTAAAAATAAAACATTGTTATCCAAATCTACTCCAACAATTCCTTTACCGATATTAGAAAGGATGGTACATAATATTTCTCTTTCTTCCATATTTTAATTAAAAATTGATATTTTTTATTATTGTATCAGTTATATCAAATTTTTTATTATTATTACTATCATAGTAAAGAATTGCAATAAATTTTGTTTTTTTAATATCATTTTCACTATAAATTTCAATATTTTTATAAAATCCTTTTGTGAGATATTGGCTTATTACTAATATTTTTCCAAGTTTTTCTTCATTTTTTTCATAAATTACAATAAAACCATCTTTTTCCAAAGAAATATCATTGAAGATAAGTTTATTTTGACTTTTAGATTTTGCTGTTTTAGCTTCTTCTTGTTTTATATCACTATCTGCAAGTTGTGTTTTACTTTGTGTCATTACAGCAGGTGCAACTGTAAATATCTTTTTTTCTAAAAAATCAACAATATTATCTTTTTTAGGTTCTGATTTTGATAATTCTCTATCTTTTGTTTCAATCATTTTATCTTTATTTTTTGGTTCATTCATTGCAATTTTATCTTCAAATCTATCTTTATTTTCTTCTTTTTGCAATGCTTTGGAACTCATTGCAAATCTTTGTTTTAATGGTTTTTCTATGTTTACATCAGCTTTCCCACTACCAACCAAACCAGAAGGTTTTTCTTTTAAATCTCCTTGAACATCTTTTTTAGGTTCTAATATCCTTTTTGATAAATTATTTACATTTACTATTGTATCACTATATTTTTTTTCAATGTTTTGTTTTTTTTCTTTTTGTGGCAAAACTTTATCAAAACTTAAAGCTACTTGATTTTTTTGAGTTTGAATTTGAATAGGTTGAGGTTTTGGTGGAGTCTTTGATAATCTAACTATAGAAGTTGATAACATAGGTTGCTCTTGTGGTTTAGATTTTTTTGATGTTTCTTTTTTATCTGATGGAGTATTATTATTACCTCCTTTTATTTCATCATTATCAAAAGCAAATTTATCTTTTTCGGCAAATTCTTCATTTATTTTTGCTGTTTGAGTTGGCATTGTATCAAAATCTTTTTTGGATAAAAACATTGGTAAGCTAAACATTACTACTATGATTACAGCAAAAGAACTTCCCAATGCTAGTTTTAGATTACTTTTTCTAAAACTATCAAAAGTTTCAAGAAAAATTTTTTTTAATAAAAATAAAAAAGAAGTATCATTAACCAAAACTTTATTTAAAATTGTATCTGGTGTTTGAACTTTTTCTAATTTTATTTGAGTTTTTAGATAATTATAAGTATCAAAACAGTTATCACAAGAAAAAATTTTGTCTTTAATTTGTTCTTTTTCAGTTTCTGATAAATTATTTTCAAAAAATGCACATATATCTTCAATGCTATGATTGCATTCAAGTTTATTATTTTTTATAAAATTCTTTAAATTTTTTTTCATAAAACTTACAGACCTAAAAATAGCCTTTTCTTTTTCAGTTTTTAGAAAAGTTTCAATATTTTCTTTTTTTTCAAAAAATTCAAAAATATTTTGTATTTCACTCATAATTTTATTAGACAGCTAAAAATTTCTTTTTTTAGGATTCCACAAGACTAAAAATATCATAAAGAGTTTCTTTAAATTCTTTCAAATCTACAATATTTTTAGTTTCTGAATAATATTCTTTAATCTTAGAAGCAAAGGATTTAACAGCTTTTTCTAACTCTGTATAAACATCTTGTTCTTTTTTAAGCTCAAAAATATCAGAATATTTTGCAAAAATTTCATTTACAGAAAGATTATTTTTAAATTTTAATTTAATTAATCTTTGATGTTTACTTTCAAGTTTGTTAAAGCATTTTTCAAATATTTCCAAAATTTCCTTATCTTGAAAATCTTTATCATAGATGGGAACATCTTTTTCAGTTTCTTCTTCTTCATTTAAATTTGTTAAATGTTCTGTTGGTGTATTTTTTAAAAATTGTGAATATAGATGATGCCATGCTTTATCTTTGCCATCATTTTTCAAAAGATTGACAATTATATTAAAACTTTTAATAGTTTCATCTTTTGTTATATTAAGATTTTCAAGCTTTTCTATAGCACTATCAAGGTTATAGCTTTTGCACAAGACTTTATAAACTTTTTTATCTGTTTCACTTGTATCTTTTAGAGCTGTTGGAATATTTATTTTTCCATATTTAGAAACAAAAAAATCACTATAAATAAATCTCAAACAAGCCGTTATATAAGTTTTTAGAGAACTTTTACCTTGATATTTTGATAATTTATTTTTTAGAGAATTAAATATATATACATACAATTCAAGACCTTCTTCGCAAACATTATCACTTTTATATGACTTTTTATTATATACAAGACTTTCCACAGCACAAATTTCTGTTTGTGTAATTGTTTTGCAAGACGTTTTGCACCAATTTAATATATTGCTTAAGATATAGTCAGAATATTTTTTTACAAAATCATTCCAACCTTTTTTATCTCCAATAGATACTAAGTCTGCAAGTTTTTTATCTTGAATGTATATATTCATTAAATTAAAAGCCAAGAAAAAAAATATAAATACAAAAAAAGTTTATCTTAATTTTAAATTAGGTTAGTATTTTTAACTAGTAAATAAACTTTTTTTCTTTTGTAAATTAGAAAATAGGAATATTAATATTTTTACCATTAATATTTAAAATAAATTCAAGAGTTTCAATATCATTCTCAAACTTATTTTGAAGCTTTATTTCTGTATTTTCTTCTACATCACTTAAAATAATATCTATGATATTCAAATCTTTATTTATATTTGTATCCAATACATAATATTTTTTATATTTTGTAAGGTCTGTTATTTTTGCAATTCCTGAATATTTTAATAAGCCTGTACTATCAAAACTTTCTTCTTCATAGAAATTTAGTTTTCTGGAGTTTGGCCATAATGTTTCAGAATCAGTATATACAGTTCTGGAAGAGTCATCATTTATTTTAATAAATCTTCTAGCTTTTCTAATGTATTTACCCGCACTTATTATTATTTCTGATTCAATACTAACTAATTTGTTTTCAAAATATGTTTTTGAAATTTTTGCTTCCCTTGATAAAAGACCTTCTTTTCTATCTATAAAACTAACATAAATTATTTTTGAAATAGAGCCATCACCATTTGTCAAATCTTGAATAGAACTAGCTTTTATTTCATTATCTTTTCTTTCTATTTTTATCAAATCTTCTTCTTTTATTATTTCTGTTTTTAATAATTCAAATTTGATGAGAGGAGAAAGATTTTCAAATCTTTTTTGTATATCATAAACATTCATCATTACTCTAGTTTGAAGACTATTTAAGTTTTTTTCAATAACATTATTAACTAGCTCAAAATTTATCGTAAAAGTGTTATCAGCGTTTTGAGTTATGGCAGAATTTTTTAACATTTCATCAGAAATTTTTTGATTAAAAACTATTTTTTCAACAGTTTTATTTAGTATTCCCAAAGTATCTTCAGTTTGTTTTGTTGTTCCTGATGGAGTTGTTGCCAAAGTTTTATAATTATTTTTTTCAATAGATTTACTTTTTGTAGAAAGTTTTAAAAATTTTTGGTCTAAAATTGTTTCTATATCTCTATAAAATATTTCATCATCATAAATTGATAATAAAAAAGTCATTGCTTCTTTTGATGTTGGTGTCAAACTTTCATCATTAAGTAAACTTTTACTTTCTTCTTTCTTTTTTTGAATTTCTTTTATTATTGCTTCTGTTTTGGGATCAATATTAGTATTTTTAGAATTTTCTTTGTTTAATGATGTTTCTGTTTTTACAGTTTCTGTTTTGGGATTAATTATATTTTGAATTATATTTAATTCATCAGAAGAACAGCTTGATAACATAAAAAAAGATAATATCAAAAAAGATGAAGCACTTACCAAACTTTTATTTTTCATAATTTTTCAAATCTACATATAATAAAAAAACTACAGATATTATAAAGCATATCCGTAGTTTTTTATTTAATAATTTTTAGTTATCTACTAATTATAAACCATACCAGTTTACATTTTGACCTAAATCAATACAAACATTTTTGGTTTCTGTGTATAAGTCAAGACCTTGCAAACCAAGCTCTCTGCCAATGCCACTATTTTTATAACCACCAAATGGAGCTTCATTAAAGAGCATATTATATGTATTAACCCAAATATAACCAGCCTTAATTTTTCTTGAAGCATTGAGAGCTGTCTTTATATCTTTTGTCCAAACTGCTGCAACTAGACCATATACAGAGTCATTAGCTTTTGCAATTGCATCATTTAAGTCTTTAAATTTGATTATTGAAATTACTGGACCAAAGATTTCTTCTTGAGCGATTCTCATATCATTGGTAACATCTGCAAATACTGTAGGTGTTATGAATAAACCTTTTTCTAGGTCTCCAGATGGTTTTGTTCCACCAAATAGAAGTTTTGCACCTTCTTGTTTACCGATTTCTATATAACTTGTAACTTTCTCAAATTGTTCTTTTGATGTGAGTGAACCAATTTGAGTTGTCATTTCCAAAGGATTACCCATTCTTATTTTTTTAGCTTTTTCTGTAAATTTTGCAACAAATTCATCATATATACTTTCTTGAACATATAATCTTGAACCAGAAACACAAACTTGACCTTGATTGAAATAGATTGCAAATAGAGAACCATTTACAGCACTATCAATATCAGCATCTTCAAAAACGATATTTGGAGCTTTCCCACCTAGTTCTAGTGAAAATCTTTTTAATGTTTTTGAAGCAGTTTCCATAATAATACGACCAGTTCTTGTTTCACCAGTGAAAGCAATTTTGTCAACGCCTTCATGTTCAACTAATGCTGCACCTGCTGTTTCACCAAAACCAGTAACAACATTTACAACACCATCTGGAATACCAGCTTCTTGGAATACTTCAGCTAGTTTTAGAGCAGTTAGAGGAGTTTGTTCTGCTGGTTTTAGAACAATTGTATTACCTGCTGCCAATGCTGGAGCAAGTTTCCATGATGCCATCAAAGTTGGAAAATTCCAAGGAATTATTTGTCCCACAACACCAATAGGCTCTTTAAAGGTTAGGTTTAAATGACCTGCTACAGGTATTGTTTCACCTCTTAGTAATCTTGTTGCAGAGCTATAAAATCTAAAACAGTCTATACTCATTGGCAAATCAACAAATTTACTTTCAATTATTGGTTTACCAGTGTTTAATGTATCTAATTCTGCAAATTCATCTATTCTTCTTTCCAAAATGTCAGCAGCTTTTGAAAGTAATATACTTCTTTGTGCGGCTGGAACTTCTGACCATGTTTCAAATGCTTTTCTTGCTGATTTGACAGCTCTGTCTATATCTTCTTTTGCACCTTCTTGAACATTTGCAAGAAGCTCTCCAGTAGCTGGATTATAGACTTCAAATGTTTTACCTGATAGAGATTTTTCTTGTTTCCCGTTTATAAATAGATCATGTGTTGGGGCATTAGTCATTTTTTTATCCTCCTAATATTATGGATACGATGAATAACACTAAGTATTTTACATTAGTTGTTAGAATATTGGTTAAAAATTTTTAATGTAGCAAATAAACAAAAGATAGATAAAAATTTTTATCTATCTTTCATAAAAAAGATATTAGTTAATCTTTTATTCTATTGAGAATATTTAATGTTGATGATGCTTTTTGTGGTTGAGCTGGTGTTTCTTGTTTTTTTGGAGCTTCTTCAAATTGTTTTAATGGATTAATTTTAATTGATTCGTTTGATTTTGTTTGAGCTGGAGTAGCTTTTTCAGCTTGTTTTGCAGCAGCTTCAGCTTGTTTGGCTTCATTAGCTTGGTTAGAAAGTTCTTTTCTTTGTTCAGCTGGAACAGCTTCTTTAGCTTGTTTTGCAGCAGCTTCAGCTTGTTTGGCTTCATTAGCTTGATTGGAAAGTTCTTTTCTTTGTTCAGCTGGAACAGCTTCTTTAGCTTGTTTTGCAACAGCTTCAGCTTGTTTGGCTTCATTAGCTTGGTTAGAAAGTTCTTTTCTTTGTTCAGCTGGAACAGCTTCTTTAGCCTGTTTTGCAACAGCTTCAGCTTGTTTGGCTTCATTAGCTTGGTTAGAAAGTTCTTTTCTTTGTTCAGCTGGAACAGCTTTTTCAGCTTGTTTTGCAACAGCTTCAGCCTGTTTGGCTGTATTTGCTTGTTTTTCTAATTCATTTCTTTGTTTTGCTGCTGTAGCTTCTTCAAGTTGTTTCTCTAATTCATTAGTTTGTTTTGTTTTCGCTGGTGATGCTTCTTCAGCTTTGTTGGAAAGTTCTTTTCTTTGTTCAGCAGTATTTGCTTGATTGGAAAGTTCTTTTCTTTGTTCAGCTGGTGTTTCCGTTTTTTTAGTTGGAAATTCAAAAGAAGATGGTTTTTCTAATTCTTTACTTTTATCATTATTAATTTTTGAAGTAACATTAACATTATCTTTTTGCTTTTCAGCCTCTTGAGGTGTTTTATTTTCTCCTTTTGGTTGAGCTGGTGTTTCTGTTGTTTTACCAATTTCTTTAAGTGGATTAATCTTAATTGGTTCATAATTGTTAAACTTATTTCCAATTGTTGTCATAAAAAAGGACTCCTTTGTTTGATTATACTATCTTAATAATAAATCTCGTTAGAAAAAAATTTTTCTTTCTACAATGAATATGTTCTTAATCATTAATTAAAAAGTTTTTAAAAATTTGAATCAAATGAAAAACTTATTTTTTTTGAAAAATCCAGACCCTTATTATAAAAATTCTCTGTTTCAAGTTTCAAAGAAAATTTACTAGATTCTGTCAACGTCATATCTACATTTGCACCAATAGATAGAGAAGAAAAATTTGTAGAAATACTTGTACCATATTTGATTGAGCCAAAATCTGTTTTTTGTGTATCAGAGTATCCAAAACTTACACCAACAGGTTTGATAAAGTCTTTTTCACCAAATTTTACTGCTGTTCCAAATTGAAAACCAGAAACATCAAAACCAACATCTTGAATCTTTTTTTGTTCAATTAATTTTGAGGCTGCATTTAAAACACAAAATGCTCCTGCTGTAGCAGTTAGAGCTTGTCCAATATTTTTCATGGAAGGATTTTTTATTATTTCATCCATTTTTTGTTTTGCCATATTTTTTGCTGGATTAATAACTCTATTTTCAAGAAAGAGTGAATTTACAGATGCTTCCAATTTAATTTGATTATTTTCTTCTTTTGTTTTTAATTCAATTGAAGCAAGAGAAGCTAAATTATCAAATGAATTTAAAAATGGTAGGTATGTAGATACAGGAATATTAACAATATTAGCATTATTATTTAAAGTATGAGCATTACTCAAAACATCTTTTGGATTTGGTTTTGTTTCTACAAAAGTAAAACTTTTACAAGAACGTCCATAATTTGCAACTGAAGGATTTAAACTAGTGCTATCTACAGAACAAGTAGAATATTCTTCTGAATTTGAAACTGAATCTTGAGTTTCTTTATATTCAGGATTTCCATTTATTTTTAACTGAAAAGAATCTGATGGTTTATAAAAATTACCATAATTATTTGAACTATTAATTTCTGGACACATTATATAAATACTTTCAAATTAAAATATTATATTTATATTATATTTACTGTAGGTAAAAACTTACGTAAACTTTTTTATAAAAAGAATTTATTTATAATAAAAAAGCATTAGTATAAAAGGAAAGATAATACCAGCAATCATTACCAGACCACCTTTACCCAAAAGACCTTTCTTTTTATTTTCCAAAAACATTCCTGTAATTGCAATAATAATAAGTCCTAAAGCAAATATATCTGCATAAAAAGTCCAAAAACCTTTGGCTATATTCAAATGGAAAAAGTTTAATGGATATATAATTCTTTTTTTTGAAGTTTGATAAGTTGCTTTTTTTTCTAATGTATTTATCATTAATTTATCATTTTTATCTAAAAGGATTTGAATTGTATTTGGTGATGGATAAAAAATTTTATTTTCATCAACGGGCTCTCTTATGTCTAAGTCTAAAAATATTTTTTCCAATTCTTGCTTAGAAATTTCTTCTTGATTTTTTATAGGATTAATCGTTACAACTTTTTCAATTGTTTTATAATTAGGATTCCAAGCTTTAGCATGATTAAATGCTATTCCAGATATTGAATAAACAATTATCATTCCCAAGAAAAAGTATCCTAAATACTTATGAAGGAAAAGATTTAGTTTTTTTAGTTTTACAGTTAATTTTTGTTCAGCCATTTTGATTAATTTAAAATTTCTACAGATATAGGTTTTAACATATAAGATTCAATGCCATTTTGTTCTTTATATAAACAGCCTTTATGTTCTTGAAATGAGTGAAAATATATTTGTCCTTCAGCTTTTACTTTTTTGCCAATAAAATCAGGTAAAAAAGTCATTTCACCTTCATTTGCTTTGATAACGATTGTTTCATATTTTTTGTCACTAGATATTTTTATCCAACAACCATCTTTTGGAGATACAGCCAATATAGTTCCTTCTATCAATATATTTTTACCAATATATTTTTTAGGTTCTTTCAAAACTTGAGAAACATTTGTTTTTTCTTTAAGTTTAATTTCTTTTCCAAACTTGATTAAATCTTTTGCATAGACAGAAAAAATAATTAAAGATGAAAGTAAAATTGAACTAATAATTATTGAAAAAACTTTTTTCATTTATATTTAATAACCTCAAAAACTATATATTTCATATAAAAACCATTATATACCAAAATTATTTTTATTTTTTATACAAAAATTTATGGTATCTTATATTCATAAATTTTTTTTTAAATATTGAAAATCATAAATTGATTTTATTAAAAAAATTTGTTAGTTTTAATCAAGAGTTTTTCTCTAAGATACTTAATTTTATTTATAGATGAGTTTATTTATGCTAAAAAATGATGTTATCAAAAAGATTATTTTAGGAATTTTTTTCATTTTAATTTGTTATTTCTTATATAAAATACATAGCCTTTTAGCTCCATTCATAGTAAGTGCTATTTTAATATATATATTTGCTCCTGTTGTGAATTATATAAGCAATAAAAAAGTTTTTAAAAAGAATCTATCAAGAGGTTTTAGTGTCTTTGTTATATATCTTGTCTTTTTTACACTTTTAACTTTAGCTTTGATTATTATGGTACCAATGTTATATGGTGAAGTTGTAAAAATTGCAGGAGATTTACCGACACAAATTACTGCATTTATTCAAAATTCATTTCCAAAATTATTGGCTGATTTGCAAACTAAAATTGATGGTTATTCTGTTGATATAAATTTACAAGAAGAATTTGATAAAACAATAGGTTCTATTTTAACTTCAAGTATTGATTATATAAAAAATATACCAGAACATTTAAAAACTGTAATTTCAGGATTTTTTGCAACATTAACATCATTTATAGTTGTATTTATTTTCACAGCATTTGTTCTTATTGATTTGCCAAAGCTAAAAGAGAATATTTTTAATTTAATTCCAAAAAGTTTTCATAAAGGTTTAATTGAGTTGGGAAATTCTGTAAATAAAGACCTTAATGGAACAATAAGAGGTCAACTTATTATATGTTTGGTAAATGGTATTTTGACAACTTTGGGTTTAATAGTTTTGCAAATAAAATATGCTGTAACTATTGGTCTTATTGCAGGTGTTCTTAGTTTTATACCAATATTTGGAACAATTTTTAGCACAATACCAGCTGTTTTGATTGCCATAACACAAGGCTGGTTTACAGCAGTTCAAGTTGTTGTTTTGATAATGGTTATTCATTTGATAGAGGCAAATTTATTAAATCCTAAAATTATGGGTACAAGTGTAGAATTACATCCAGCTATAATTATTTTTGCAATATTTATTGGTGAACATTTGTTTGGAGTTGCGGGTTTATTATTGGGTGTTCCAGTTGTTGCAATAGTTCGTTCTATTTTAGTTTATTTTTATAAAGCATATTTTATTGAAAAAGAAAAAATAGTTACATCTAATACTGAAGCCATAGAATAAATTTAATTGTAGATTTTAAAATCCAGTCAATTTTAAAGCTTCTGTCATTTTTTCTGGGTTATATGGTTTTGACATATGATATGCTGCACCTAGTTTTTTAGTCTTGTCAACAGTCTCTTTGTCATTAAGTGATGTTAGCATGATAACAGGAATATTTTTATAATTTATATTTGATTTTACTCTTTTTAAAAATTCAAGACCATTCATATTTGGCATTTCAATATCACTAAAGATAAGGTCATATTTATTTCCAGTTGATAGTTTTTTCAAAGCCTCTATCCCATCTTCTACTGTATCAACATCAAAACCATAGACTCTAAGATATGTAGAAACAGTAAGTCTAGTAACTTTCATATCATCTAAGACTAAAGCTTTTTTCATAAAACCTCATGTTTTTTCTATCATTCTCTATTGCAATAATATCCTATATTTACAATGTAGATGAGTAAATTAAATGTAAATTATTTGTGAATTAAATGTTAATTTATTTGATAGTGGTTTCCTGATTAGTTGATAAATTATAAAATTGGGATTGCCCAACTAATTTTAACTTAGTCTGTAAATACCATTTTCTCTAATAAATATTTTTTCAGAAATCATATCTCTTCTTATTGTACAAAAATCATCATTAAATCCAGCTATAATAAAATTTACTTCTCTTTCTGTATAATCTTGATTTTTTTGAAATTTTTTTGCTATTTCTTCCAAAATAATTCTTTTCTTTTTTCTTTGAACAGGTATAATTTTTAATTTTCCATTTTCTATAAAAGAATTAATTACTTTTTGTCTATATTTTTCCAATCTATCTTCTTGTACTTTTTTTTGAATATCTTCTGTATAAATTAAATCTCTTAGAGTTATATCCAAAAATTCTTTTTTCAATGAGTAAATATTATAATACTGGTCTTTTTTAGAAATAATTAATTCTGCTTCTTCCAATTTTTTCAAATGAAAAGATATATTTGGTTCAGATAAATCTAAAATTTGAGCCAATTCTTCTATATAAGAGTCTTTTTCTAATAAAACACTTACTATTTGTAATCTTGATTTTTCTGATAACGCTTTAAATATTAATTCTGTATTTTTTATCATAATGCCCTCTTTATTTTATATTTAATTAAATACTTATTTAATCATTATTATAAATAATACTTTTATAAATATCAAATTAAATTTAAGTTATCAAATTAAATACTTATTAAATTAATTTAATATTATTACTAATATTAGAAATTTTAAAAAATAAAAGAAATGTTTAGATATTTAAAGGTTTTAATAAATATCCTAGCCATTAGATGAATTATTTAGTAAGATACTAAGTAAACTCTACGTATTTATTAATTATGTTTGCAATATGGAGGAAACATGAAAAAGAGAAACATTATAATAATTGGTGCAGCAGGAAGAGATTTCCACAATTTCAATACTTTCTACAGAAATAATTCTAGCTACAATGTAGTTGCTTTTACAGCAGCTCAAATTCCAGATATTGATGGCAGAAAATATCCAGCATCTCTTGCAGGTGAAGAACTTTATCCAGAAGGAATCCTAATTGAAGCTCAAGATAACTTGGTAGAACTAATAAAAAAATATGATGTTGATGAATGTGTTTTCTCATATAGTGATGTTCCTTATTCTCATGTAATGAAAATGAGTGCCATTGTAAATGCTGCTGGTGCAGACTTTACACTTCTTGGCTACAAAGAAACAATGATTAAAAGTACAAAACCAGTTATTGCAATCGGTGCAACAAGAACAGGTTGTGGAAAAAGTCAAACTTCAAGAAGAGTTATTGAATTATTAATGGAAAGAGGACTTAAAGTTGTTGCCATTAGACACCCAATGCCTTATGGTGATTTGGAAGCTCAAAAAGTACAAAGATTTGCAAAAGTTGAAGATTTGGAAGCTCACAAATGTACAATTGAAGAAATGGAAGAATATGAACCACATGTAGTACGTGGAAACGTTATATACGCTGGTGTTGACTATGAAGCAATTGTTAGAGAAGCCGAAAAAGACCCTAGTGGTTGTGATGTAATTCTTTGGGATGGTGGAAACAATGACTTTTCATTCTACAAACCAGACTTAGCCATCACAGTAGTTGACCCTCTTAGACCTGGACATGAATTGGCATATTATCCTGGTGAAGTAACATTAAGAATTGCTGATGTAGTTGTAATAAATAAAATGGATACAGCTTCTCCAGAAAATATTCAAATAGTAAGAGATAATATTGAAAAAGTTAATCCAAAAGCTATTGTAGTTGATGCAGCTTCTCCTATTGCAGTAGATAAACCAGAATTAATAAGAGGAAAAAGAGTTTTAGTTGTTGAAGATGGCCCTACATTGACACATGGTGAAATGAAAATAGGTGCTGGTATTGTTGCAGCTAAAAAATATGGTGCAAAAGAATTAGTTGACCCAAGACCATATACAGTTGGGAAACTTTCAGAAACATTTAAAACCTATCCAAATATAGGAACACTTTTACCAGCTATGGGTTATGGTAAAGAACAAATAAAAGACTTAGAAACAACAATTAATAATACAGATTGTGATGCTGTTATAATTGGAACTCCTATTGACCTCAATAGAATAGTTAAAATTAATAAACCAAGTACAAGAGTTACTTATAATTTACAAGAAATTGGTGAACCAAATCTTGCAGAAGTTATAAATGATTTTGTAAAAAAACATAATCTTGTTTAAAGATTTAAATTAAAAAAGAAGCCTCATTTTAGAGGCTTCTTTTTTTTGAGTATTTTTATATTATCTTTTTTATTAGTCCAAGAACTTTTAAAACTCTTGCATAAACCCAAAATTAAATTTTCAAAACCAAGTTTTTAAACTTCCAAAAGTTTAGTTATGCAAAAAGTTTATTTTAGTTTTGAATAACCACACTTTGAGTTGTTTCTTGTTTTCCACCAAGATTTCCTGTAGCAGCAAGAGCAACTATTACACCACCAATAATAACAACTGTTCCACCAATAACCCAATATAACCATGTCAAATCATTATTAGAAGATACTGCTTGAAAATTTTCTGCATCTCTACGAGCTTGTTCCAAAACAGCTTTATCAATTGGTTCACCCAAACTATTTGCAATTTCTAATGATAGATAATCTATACTTGCCAAAATTGCTGAGTCATTTTTACAACGAACAAATTTACCAAGAACAACTTTTGAAGATTCAACTTCAACCAATCTCATACTTACTTCAAATAACTCTCCAACTTTTACAACAGAACCTAAAATAATATATTGAGAACCAATAAATTTGCCAAGTTTTACAGCAGTGTCAGAAGAGACTAATGCAGTTTGACTAAGACTTAATTCTTTCATTGCATCATTAAGTCTTCCTCTTTCAACAATATTTAATTTTTGATACCTTGCAAGTTTATTTATTAGAGAATCTGATAAACCTTTACTCAAATGATCTAATGACATCAAACCAGTGTTATTTGCAAAATCTAATATTGCAATAGTTTTTGAAGATTCTTGTTTGGCAATTTCTGCAAATGCACTAGCAATTCCTAGATTTGCAATAAGTAATATAGATAAAAATATTCTTATAAAAAATGTCATATTTATTGTATTTCCTCATAATAAATGATAATTTTGATTTTAAATTATATATCATTTTTATATAAAAAGATGTTTCCCAAATCAAAAAGAGAGCTATTTAAGATTTTTCTTTATTAAGAATTTTGGTTTATAGAATAAACTTTGTCAGAAATACTTAGGCTTGTTTGTCTATGGTTTACTATAATAATTGTTGTCTCTTGCAAAAACTCTTTTATATTTTGATATATCACTTTTTCTGTTTCTTTATCCAATGCTGATGTAGCTTCATCAAGAATTAAAATCTTTGGTTTTGTAATAATTGCTCTTGCCAATGAAATTCTTTGTTTTTGTCCACTTGAAAGCCTATTTCCAAGCTCTCCAACATTAAACTCAAAGCCATTTTCCAAATCTTTTATAAAAGATGATATACCTGTTAGCTCACAAACTTTTTGAAAATCATCATTGGAAATATTTTTTGAATATAATAAAATATTTTCTTTTATTGTTTCATTAAAAAGAAATGGTTCACCAAAACAAGCCTTTATATTATCCCTAAAAACTTTGTAATCATATTGGCTTATATCATAATCACCTAATTTTATTTTTCCAGAATAGTTTTTATATAATTTCAAAAATAACTTTATTATTGTAGATTTACCACTTCCATTTTTTCCACTTATAGAAATCACTTCACCTTGTTTGGCTTCAAAATTTATATTATCCAAAGAAAAATTATTTTCTTTGTTTGAATAGGAAAAATTTACATTTTCAAATGTTAATGTATAATCAGAAATATTATTTATTAACTTGGTTTTATATTCTATAAGTTGGTTATTTTCCAAAAGATTTTTTAAATCAAAACATCTTTTTAGAGATACTTTAGATGTATTTATTACACCAATAGACTTTGTTAGATATATTACAGGGTCAATTGTTAAACTCAATGCAGTTCCAAAAGCCAAAAGATTTGCTAATGTGAGATTACCATTTATAATTTCATATCCACCAAAACAAGCAATTATACATATTCCAGTTACTTGAACAACATTTATAACAGATGGTTGTAGTGAAATAAGTTTTATCGATGCAAGATTTTCATTACAATT
>Ga0209373_10002594_pt1 | contig 17821 bp, 13 predicted proteins | sample Higcelweek5metaG_FD_187173 | JGI IMG/M metagenome (GOLD analysis project Ga0209373, IMG submission 187173) | Freshwater pond sediment microbial communities from the University of Edinburgh, under environmental carbon perturbations - High... | ecosystem: Environmental > Aquatic > Freshwater >... | reverse complement strand
CGCCGATGGCACGTGTACGACGAGCTATCTGTGGCATGACAGCGGGCTTGTCCGGCCCTAAGCTTTCGCGCCACAATTGGGCAAGCGTTGCATTTTAAGGCTCTTTATGGCTTTATGCTGCCCGCAGTGCTGGCGCACCCGTAGCTCAGCTGGATAGAGCATCGGTTTCCTAAACGGAAATTCGTCTATACCCCCGACGCCCTCAAAACCCGCGTCAAACCGCCATTTTGGGCGTGCGTTGCATCACCCCCAAGCCCCGTGTTTGCAATGGGTTTGCATAATTTCGCTGGAGGATTAACGTGCGAAGTTACATGAAACAGACAAAATCAAGTGTTTGAGGATAAAATGGAAATCACCAAAATCACTGTTGAGCGGTTCAAAAAGATCTATAAGCTTGATTTACCACTATCACCCATCAATTTTTTGGTGGGAGGGAATAATGCAGGAAAGAGCAGTGTGCTACAGGCAATCCACACAGCAATAACATCAGCAAGGGTCGCTGTGGAAGTTGATAGTACGATAGTTCCAGATGATAGAATTGTGTATTGCCCTACAGCTGATTTTGCCGATATTGGGCATGGAGGGAGATTAGAGAATAGGAGTGGCGGTAGACGTGCATTAGTCACGCTTGCTGGGAAAAGTGACGATGGCGCCGAAGCTTTTTATAAAATTGAATTGTATAGAGGAAAAAACGGGGCAGGAGCAGGGGTGGTTAGGACAGGTACCCAAGTTGGGTTTGGTAGTTATATCATCAAATCAAACCCACCTTTCAGCATATATGCCCCAGGTTTGGCGGGTGTCCCGACAAGAGAAGAGTTTAGAAATTTAGCAATTATTATTCAGAAAATTGCTGGTGGTGAGGCCAACTCGGTTCTTCGGAATGTGTTGTTCTTGATTAATAAGGACACGAATAAACTACGCGAGCTTAAGGGGAACATGTGCCGCGTTTTCCCTGAATTTGATATGTCTGTTGAATTTGATCCAGAAAAACGCCAGTACATTGAGGTGTACGCAACAACAAAACGACGAGCTGACCCGCTGCCGTTGGATTTGGTTGGAACGGGTGTTTTGCAGGCTCTTCAGCTTTTTTCATATACAACTTACTTTAAGCCGCCATTGTTGTTGTTGGATGAGCCTGATTCCCACCTCCACCCGTCCAATCAACATCAACTAATAGAAACCCTAAAGACCATCGTAGCGACATCGCAAACTAAAATTATTTTGGCTACACATAGCCGCCATATGATCAACAATCTTCCAGAAAACGCGAAAATCTTCTGGTTAGATGACGGCAAGTTAAACCGTGATTCAAATATTGATACGTTGAAGCTTTTAAATGATCTTGGAGCATTAGACCAAGCGGATCAGTACACTAAAGATGTGGTTGTTTTGACGGAAGATAACAAGAAAACGCTTTTTACAAAACTTCTCACTCAAATTGGCATTAACATCGAGAATATTGGTATTGCTAGCTACAATGGTGTTTCTAATTGGCAAATTGCCACACAGCTGGCGCGACAATTACTGAAGCCAGAACAGAAGCTAATAGTGCATCGAGATCGCGACTTTCTAACAGATACAGAGGTTACTACGTGGAAAGCTGCCGTGAAGAAATACAATGCCATTCCGTATGTTACGGAAGGCAGTGACATTGAGATGTGCTTTTTATTGCCAGAACATTTGGCTAAGTTAACATCTGAGCATGACGCGGAAGCAATCAGGATTTTCTTGAACGCAGTAATATCGGAAAATGATGAAGCGTGGCGCACCAAATTTAAAAATAAGCGCAGAGAACACGTTAAAAAACTGTACCCTGATGGGGGCGGGCCCGCCACAGCCGACCTATGTCCAGCGAACGAACCATTAAAGCTTGAACAGGTTCTCGGTAAAGAGCTTTTAAGTGCAGTTAGGGAGCGATCTCAGGACTTGCTTGGATGTAAAATTGATCCCCTGCATTCAAGTGATATTCAGGATCTCGCCTCCAATTTGCGAGGCGCGATTAATGATGCGCTTGGCCTTTAGTCATGGAATAGCGGTAGCGTACTGAGGCTCTCACGGCTGAAATAAACGACTACAGCGGAAAGGCTCAACAATATTATTGCTCTTCCAAGTTCTAAATCCAGAGGTGATTTTTCTTGCTTGCCGAGTAGCCGTCTCCATTGCAAAGCGAAAAGGCCTGGGGATAAGAAAAATACAATTGCTGCTAAATAGAAGGTAACCTTTTCGCCGAATTTATTCAGCAAAAGAACTGAAGTGATGGCAATCCAAGACCACCCAATAATTGTCAGAAGTTTTGTTTTTGCAATCATGGTGCAACACACCGGAAATGTTGCAAATGGCTGATGGCGGGTTCTTTCCAGCCGCCTTCACGAATGCAACGGTTCGAGGTCTCATTAATAAGCTCGGCGTTCTTGCCGTATTTCTGGCATTCGGCTTGCGCCGCCATAAGGACGGTTTGCTGCGGTTCAACCCCAACACACAGGCTTACCATTGCAGGCGTGGAACCCATCACTTGGGGAACGCCAACCGCGCAGCCGGATAAAAATAGTGCGCCGAAGACGCAAAGCGAGATTCTGAATTTATGCATGACCTAACTCCCCCATAAGCCGTAAAACGTAGCCGACCAGAGGTGTCCGCCTCTGGTGGCTGGGAGTTAGTAAATCGTCATAGAACGATTGCGACGGCCTTTAGCCGTGAGGCTTGGACATCCAGAATCTTTGCTTGCGCAAAAACCCCGCCGCCGCCTCCCAACCGCATGGGTCGAAAGGCAGCGTTTGTTTCGGCAACGCACTTACCGTCTATGACGAGGTTACTACACCCCAAAAACAGGGACTTACCTGTCTTCCCGCAAATTAGAACACGCCGAGTATTATTCGGTCAATGACGGAGTTTCATTGCAGCGAGGGAATAGTTCGGAATTTTTGTTAATTGTGAGAACAAGTTAACTTGCGTATGGGGATGGTACAGGTTTGCCAAAAATCCACTTTGTTCGCCGTCCCGTGGGTCCCTTCTGTTGTAAAGAGCGGCAGATTGGGGGCTCGACTGCAAACACGGCAGCAAACGCAGGGTATTTGACGAGCAATAAACCCGCGTCAAAGCGCGTGTTCAGGCCCTTGTGTAATATGCTCATAGAACTGGAGTTCATTTGTCCGGCGGGCATCGTGCCGGAAATCACCAATCACCTGAAGCCTTATTAACGTTTCCCCTCGGCCCGTGTTCTGGGCCAAGGGAAATGGGGTTGTCGCCGTCATTGTATCCTTCGCGCGTTAGAGAGAGGCCACGGAAGTGGTCTCGGGCAATGTTGCCGCTATAGGGGTAGCTGTGGGCGATTGAAAGGCCTTCGCGAGCTTCTCGACAGCGTCTTCGCCGCCACGAACGGCGTGAGTGTAATGCCCCAAGGTGACCGATGCGTTCGCGTGTCCTGCTAACTTGGAGACAAGGGCGATCTCCACGCCCTGCGCCTGAAGGGTCGAGATAAAGCAATGGCGGGCACTGTGCGGCGTCACGGGCGGCAAGTCGAGCTTCTTCAAAATCCGAACCCAGACGCGGGCGCGGAAGTTGCCATAAAGCAGAAAATTGCCGCCGCCTTTCCGTGGTCTTCCAAAGAAGCTGCGAAAGCCGATATTCGGGAAGACCCGATGCGGGCAACCATCGCGCCTCGGACAGCGTTCTCTCCATTCCATCAACATGTCGTAAAGCATGACCGACATGGGCACATCGCGGACGCCTGCCGAGGTCTTGGTGGTTTCGCAAAGACTGCCGTCTTTCTCTTGCATGCGGCGAATGTGAATGACACGATTTTCAAAATCCACATCTTCCCATAAAAGGCCAAGCTGCTCGGATGGGCGCGTTCCGACCAAGAACGGGAACGCGTAGTAAATTCCGTAATCGCGATCTTGCTTGGCGTGATCGAGAAGCTTTTGCACCTGTTCGGGCAGAAGGATTGTTTTCTCGATCTTCGGCTTCCCGCGACCGAGACGGCGCGGCATGGGGGCAAGACGCAGATTGTGATCTTCTGCTGCCAGCCCCATCAAAGTTTTCAGATAGGATTGCGCTTTCTTCGTCATGTAGGGGCCGACGGTCTCGCACAGCAACCGTTGCCATGCGCGGATGTCCGCCGTTGTCAGAGCCGTAACCTTCTTATGGCCAAGCATGGGCAGGAGATTGAGCCCTTTCGGCACAATACCTGTGCGCCCGTAAGTCATGCGATCTTCCGCAGTTCCTGAGAGCAGAGGGCCGACGATGCACGGGCGGTAACAAGCATACCCCTCAATGGTTGTCTCCTTAACATTGCCACGACGGTCGTCGAGCCAATTATCAAAAGCCTCGGCGATAGTCGGAACTTTCCGATCATCCGCATAAACGCCTTGGCGCAGGTCGGACATAACCTTGGCCTGATGCGCTTGGGCGTCCTTCTGGCGTTCAAAGAATTTTTGCACCCGCTGGCCAGCTTTGGGGTCGATGTAGCTGACGATGTACCGTTGAAGAACAACCGTTCCGCCCGTCCTGAGTTTGCGCGTCATGTTGCGCTTGCTGATATTGACTGCTCCCATTTTTCCTTCTCCTGAGATTATAAATGGCCTCCGGTTCCCAAGAAAAACACGCCGGATATATGCCGCACAATTATTCGCGTGACGGATGTGATGATCGTGACGTTTCTTGCGAAGCGCATCTGTCCTCGCGATAAGCGGAGCAAATACCGTCACCCGCGTCACGACCATCACATCGAACTGCTAGAACTCTTTATCTCCTCGCTTGTCCTGACCATCGGCACTTGTTTGTTCATCGCCATTATCGGCGTTCTCTTGCATAGCCCTGTCGGTGAGCCAGAACTCGACCATTTTCCCAACGCGGTTCTTGTTGCCCAATGAGAACTCGATACCGACCGTGTGCAGCGATGACTTCAGTCGTTTCAATTTATTCGAGAAAACCGATGCGGTTTGTCCGATAAATTCTTTTTCCTTATAGCCAAGGCTGTTACAGATATTTTCGTGAAGCCTGCCAAGAGTCCCTTTGTACGGCCCGTGCCGCAAAAGCTCGTAAAGCCTAAGGACAACGGGGTGGGTCGACATTTGTTCAAGAACAAGCATGCGCTGGCTATCCAGTACGGCCTTCAAGAACGTCCCTTCGGGGAAGCCTGTTGCGGGCTCTGCAGCGACCAGCCATTTGGCACAATCGGCCATGCGGATGTTTGTTGGAGCCTGAACCTTGTCCATGTTGAGTAAGGCCGCCGAGATGATGTCGTACAGCCCGCCAAGGATGCGCGGCAAAATCCTCTCAAACTCCGCAAGCAAATCTGCCTGTGGTTTTTTTGAACCTTCCTCAATTGCAGGAAGAAACACGGGAAGCGTTCGATCCATGAGGTCGGGCCTATAGATCATGCTGGTGATGCCGTTCATGATGACTGGCCTTGTGCAGTTCATGATGAAAGGGTCGGCGTCTGAGAACAGTTTTCGCCCGATTAAGCCTCCACCCGTTGCCAGTGTGCATAAAACATCCGATATTGGGCCTGAGATATTGGATATGTTATCGAACGATAAAATCCTGTTCGAGTTGGCAATTACCATTAAATCACGCTCGTTTTTTGGCAGGATGACACGGGATGCCATTGCTGGGTCGAGCAAGTTTTTAACGCAGGAACTTGTGAAACTTTTTCCGCTGCCATGTTCCCCCTCGATCATGAGATGAAAATATGGTCCGCCAGGGTGTGCGCAACTGATGATAAAGGCCAAAAGCCCTGGCCATAGATCGTGCGGAAGCCCCAGAAAGTCGCGGAACAGATGAACGTTCCCATCCTTGCTCGGAAGAGGCAGCGAGCCGAATCCCTTTGATTGTAAAAATTTCACAGGGCTTTGGTTGTCAACGGTCCATCCATCTGCTGAAATGCAGACGATTGAGCCTTTATCGTTGCCGAGGTCGATATAAATCTTTCCGTCCGCCCAGCCTTCGCGCAGGCACACCTCTTGGCAAGGCCCGTCGAAAAGGGCTTTGCTTTCCAGAAGGCCGACAATGTCCCCAACGGCCTGCGAGCTTAAGGACTTTCCTGTTGCTTGATAATACAAGTGCCGGATTTGGTTTTTTCCGCCGGATGAATTGATGATGTTGGTTCTTTCAATTCCTCCGCTTTCTTGCACTGACATAAACGCTGTGCCGCCCTCGTCGTGGAACAACTCTGCGTTATCAAGAACCACAGCAATTGCTGCGTCTTTTGCGGCAGGCGGACGCTTCTTCTTTTGTCCAAGCTGAATCGGCGACGTGATTTTACCGAAATGAGGACACACATGGCAGTGCGCCTCATTCCCGAGATCATCGCAAATTGATTTGCAAGTCCGAGGGCCGGATTCACTGAGGCCGCGATCAAGTTTTTCATCGGTCTCTTTAGGCGAATATTGGTGGTGCTTGCTACTGAAGGCGTGGAACTTTTCACGCCCACCTTCGCAGCGGACAGCAATGGATGCCGCCGCGTGCCAGTTTGGTTCGCTGCAGTCTGATGCGCCCTCGACAACAGCCTTTCGATACCAGTCGCACCCTTTAACGATCTTGTTGTGATCTGCAGGAAGGTGGTCTGACGCCATCACCTCCGTCACCGCCGTCACAGTCTCCTTTCTTACGGTCGGCGCGAAGGCCTCGAGCTCTGCCAAAGAATACCGCGCGTAGTCGTTATACTTTAAGGCGACGACTGGTTTCGCCTCACCATTTTTATGGTTGAACGTCCCGGGAATGCGGAAGACACGGGCCAGATCATGGACGCTGTCGATAGTTTTCCCGTGCTCAGCATAATGGGCGCGCAGCTTCATTTGGAACGCCCGAGCAACTTCCTGAACGCGCTTCTTGTGCTCTTCGTTGTCAAAAACGACCAGGTTCGGGAAAAGCCAATGGGCCTGCAACCCGTTGCCAGAGTCTATAACGATAGACGGCGCGAGAGGGAAATCATCCAGAATTCTCTGGGCTTCTTCTTTCGTGTCACAATATCCGCGTGGGCTCTCCTTGCCGATTTGTGTGTCAATGTCGGCGAAGAGACCTGAAATGGCGATAATGCCTTCCGTCTTTCCGCGTTCGCTGGATGAAAGTTTTTCTCGCTGGATACCGCCTGCGATATAAATATCTTCACTCGAGCCACGGCGTACGATAGAAGCCATCAACGCTTCATTTTCATCAGCGGCAAAGAATTCCGTCTGATTAGGGTTTTGTTTGCTCCATAAAGGCAGAACGCCTTCGTATTGTGCGGGCCAACGCGCAGCGACAAACAGCGCGACTTCAGCTTTGTTGACGATGTTGCTCATTGGGCACCCCCGTTAATTCTCGGGAAATATTGGTGCTTTTGAATTGCTGCTTCCACCTCGGAAAGACGGAGCAACTTTCTTGAGTTCAGAATTCTGTGGCACGGAACAAGCCCGTATTTCACGGCGCGATAAAGTTTCCAGCGAGGAATTCCAAGAATGTCTGCCACCTGTCCGATGGTAAACATTCTTTCGGGATGTTGGTTGATTTGTGGTGTTTCGAGCATGTGTGCCTCCATTGGTTTACGATGGGGGCAAAGTACATCGCTGTTAGTCGTTGTTCGACAAACCGGCGTCTGACCTAGGGTCAGATGAGTTTAAGTTCTTGAATTTTCAAAACCAAAATCTCATCAACCCACTCTTCTAGATGGGGCGCAGTAAGTTCTTTGCGAAATTTTTCGTGCAGTGAGAGCAAGCGTCGGTCACTGACGTTAATTTTTGTGGGGGCTTTCTGCAAAAGCGCTGAAAAGTCACAAGCTGCGAATTCTTCTGGTGGAACACGTTTTTTGAGCACAACATCAGCGGCAAACTCCTCCAGCCAGTGGCGTGCTTCTTTTATTCCATTTTTTGTAGATACGCCGCGTTTCCTGATTACTGCCATCATAAAACTGGCAGCAAAGCGTTTAAGTTTGTGGGATATTTTTAAAGCGCTCTTTTGCTGGTTTGCACGCCCGCTTTGTTTCTGGGGTGCCTGGCTGCCTTTTCTCTGGTTTGCAAACCCCGCATAGTCAGGGTCGCGAGCATAGATAACGGCAAGATGCTCTCTGAAGTCACCGTATAGTTTGAAAATCAAAAACAGGTCGTTTGGCTGTTTCCCCTCAGATAAAAGCACAAGCCCTTCCCGCAATCGAGCGGGCGGCCTTTTCATCCAGCGAAGCGCCTCTTTGATTGAGCCTTCAAGCCCCTCAACATAAGGATAATATTTCTTGGCCGAGGCCAATGCTCCAGAAGTTATCAGTTTAGCACCCGCCTTTTCTCCTTCCCACGGGGAAAAATGCATAGCTTGCTTTACGGAGTGGAGCTGGAACTTCGCCCAAAACGCCGTTTCGCCATCAAACTCCTCCAGCACCCCTTGCCAAGCTTTGATGCTTTTATCCATCGACAGGCTCCGTTATTGCCGCTTTTATTATTATGCAGCGTAACCCTATACCTAAAACCAAAAAAGCCCCGAATGTGCCGATTTGCTTGCAGCAGACAGCAGAATAAGGCATAAACGCTTTCGCAAGTTTTGGCCGCTATTTTAGGTCGTTAGGCTTCCTTTGGGCGGCACAAAAATCGACAGGTCCCCGTAGCTCAGTTGGATAGAGCATGAGTTTCCTAAACTCAGGGCCGGAAGTTCGAATCTTCTCGGGGACACCATTTCTCATTTAATATCAATATGTTGTTGTGCGCTCTGTGACTGCGTGATGCATGTGATGGCGTCTTTAGATATGCGGCAACGGCTTTTAACTCGCCCGTAATATCTGCATTCCAAGCAAAACAAAGCTGACGTATGCTAGCCAAAATACGGCTAAGCGAGCGGCTTAGGGGGCAGAAAAAAGGAAACGGAATGCATGTTGTTCGCTTAAAAATTTTAGGATTCCGTGGAATATGTTCTGCCGACATTATTCTGGGGCGTCACACTGTACTTGTTGGAACGAACAATAGCGGCAAGACCACTATCATTGAGGCGTTAGCACTGCTGTTCGGGCGTGACCGCCTTGTACGCCGTCTAACCGAACACGATTTTCATGGCAGCGCACCAGATGAGGCCTCACGCATCTTGTGTATTGCTACAGTGACAGGGTTTGCGCCCAATGACCCGCAGCACCATCCTTTATGGTTTAGCCCAGAACGCGGAGTAGAGAAATGGTTTGATCCAAAAACCAAAACCCTGAGCGCCACATCAGACGCTCAGCACACAGACCTAGCTATACAAATTGGCTTTGCTGCACGTTTTGATTTGGATGAGCTAGAGGCTGAGACAACCCGCTTTTTCGTGGACGATGAGGCTACGCTGGGGGACCCGTTTGCCGAAGATGCGCATTTACACACCATCCACGCCAAAGCACTCCAAGAACTTGGGTTCTTTCTGGTTCCCGCTTCGCGAACATGGGATCGCTGGATTTCCTTCTCCTCAGAGCTATTCCGCCGAGTCGTGGCTACTCGTGGAGAAATTCCATCAAATGCGGTACGAGAAGAACGTCAAAGGCTTTGGTCTCCACCGAAAGGTGCTCGCCTCGAAGACCAATCAGGACTTTCCGAAATTGTCGGTTCCGTCAATGACGAATTACATTCTCTTATGGCAAGTGCGCCCAAACTCCAACTGCGCCTGACTGCAACGGATAGTGATTCCGTTTTAGAAAGTGTGGTTCCGCATTTTACGCAAGGAACCGGCCCAACCTTACCTTCGCAGAGGCAGGGCACGGGGCTTGTTTCATTACAAAGCTTTCTCTTGTTGATGCAGTTTGGTAAGGCTCGGGCTGAAACGGGGCAGTCCTTTATCTTGGCCATCGAAGAACCGGAACTACACATTCAGCCTTCTCAGCAGAAACGGTTAGTCAATCGCTTGAACGCGCTTTGCGATCAAACGATTGTTACAACCCATTCTCCCATCGTGGCCGCGATATTTCCTGCGCCGGATACTTTATTTATCGAAACGCGCGAAGGCGTGTTGAGCGCAAAACCGCTTATGGATACTGTGCCTGCTCAACCAACAAACCATCAACAGCATCTTCTTTTTGCGTGGCGACAGAAACTTATTGCCGCCCTAATGCACGAATGCGTTTTGATCCCAGAGGGGGTTTCGGATGTTGCGTGGCTTGAAACTTTGCAAACTACCCTTGAGCAACACCAAGATTGGCATGATACACAGGGAAACATGCCGCTTCTCTCAACCTTCATCGGTATCGTGCCGACAATCGACGCAAAGATTGGTGACACGTTTTCTCTGGTGAATGCCGTTCACGCCCATCCTTGTATTCTTGTGGATGGGGATAGTGATGGGCGAAGCTACTTTGATGCAGTGAAGCTCAGCAATCCCCCGCCGCGTTGTGTAGTGTTCTGGCCACAAGACTGGGCGATGGAGCATGTAGTTTCGTGGATCGCGAGCGCAGATGAAGCCACGATGTTAGCCGAGTTGAGCCACGCACTTGGGGAAACCTTTTCAAATTCACAAGAGCTAATTGATTACCTGCTTAGTAAAAAGACCTATGCACCAACCCATGAGAACACTACTGTCACTATGCTGTCGAATAATGCCTGCCAGATTCGCGCAACACAGTTACTGAATGCTCTGAACTCTGTGTTGCGCGACCCCGCAAACGCTAACTCGCCACTTTTTACGCGCGTTACGGCAGACTCGACCACAGGCATGCATGTTTTTAGGTTTGCGCCGCCATGAATTTTGATTTCTACGAGGGTGCGGCGGGGACAGGCAAGACCCATAACCTTGTGGGACGTGCGGAAGAGATCGTTCAAATAGGAGCCCTGAGCGAAGGGCAAAAGCTTTTGGCACTTACATTCATGAATGGTGCACGCCGTCGGTTGGATGCGCGTCTCGGTCAGAACGCAGTATTCCGCAGGCGTTATGATTGCCAAACTTTTGATGTATTCGCTCGCATGCTTGCCACACGCCGTAGGAGTTTGATAACGGCCGAAGCGCGGGAGCAGGCGGTAACTTTAGGTGAATTCGATGGGCCTTGCTTTCTTGCTGCAACCCTGTTGCAAAACGAAACCGTCAGGCAATGGGTGGCTAGAAGCTATCCTCTCGTGATGGTTGATGAAGCCCAAGATCTTGACGAATACCGCTTGCTTATCCTTCAAAGGTTATCACAATCGTGCCAAATTGTGGCAGCGGCAGATGCTTTCCAGTGTTTGCGGGGTGACTGTGATACTACTGCCTTAATGAGCTGGCTTAATAACGCAGGGCTAAAGCATCCCCTCACGTTGGTTCGTCGAACACAACAGCGAGGACTTCTTGCAGCGGCGTTAGCCGTACGCGAAGCGCGAGATGTGAAAGCTGTTCTTACAGCTAGGACGTATAAGGGAAGAACAACATGGGTTGGCGAAGGTTTCTGTCTTTTTGAAACCTCAGCGACCTTACGAAATCCGGCGCTTCTTGCTTGGTCGATTGCCAACGACATTGCGCAACGTCAAGGCCGAGTAGCCGTACTAACTCCTGATGCTAATAACTCAATTATTCGCTCAGCATTGCAGACGGTTCAATCTAAGACCTATGCCCGTAAAAATAGCAGTGTTACCTTCGGGCCATATCCACTTACATGGGATAATAACGACAAAGAGGAAGCTGACGTAATTTTGGCCAACATTGCGTTGCCGGACGCAACCTCTTTGCCTGACTTGCGCGATCTTCTCACGCCATTGGCTGGGCACATCGCCATCGCGCAAGCACTTCGTCGTATGGATCGCTTGCGCAGAGTATCTGGGCAAATAATATTTACCAATACACAGGTCGCGAATTTTGTGCAGGAGACAATTCTGCATCAGTCACGTTTAGGTCTGCGACAGCAACGGGGTCATCTAGCTATGACAATTCACCGCGCCAAGAACCGTGAGTTCCCTAATGTCATCGTTCTCTGGCCTCATACCGCGACAGGAACGCCGGAACATCTACGCAGATTGCTCTACAATGGCATTACGCGAGCGCAGAATCATTGTACCGTCATTGTGACAGGCCAGAATAGAGTTAATGGAGCTCCATTTTGCCCTTAAGAGAACAAATTCATGTCCCCTAGGGTGGACAAGGTGTCTTTATAGAAGAACAAGAGAATGAAAGGACAGTCGAATGACTGAAGAAGAAGATCAGGCTCAAGCAGTAATCATGGCCTTTCGCGGTTTTCGAGACGAGATAGGCCGCATAATAAATGCGCTCGATGGAAAGACGACTGTTTCCAGAGGGGAAACGGAAGAGCTGCAAGGGATGTTAAAAGAACTTAAAGAGCGCATAAAGCAGGCGGCAAAGGTAGGTACAGTTAGCGGTCTCTGTGGCCAGCCCAATCAATTTGATAAGGCCTATTTTGCCCCCGCCTTAGCTAAGGCTGCTTCGCGCTTCCACATAAAAACAAATTCTCATCCGATAAACAGCAACTGGGCCTCAGAATTATACAGCGTGCAGATCGATATTACGCATCCGCTGTTCGAACTTGAGCAGCAATTTCCAAACATCTAACTTTCTGTTAGACGTATTTTGCCGCGTTCGCACCCGCGTTTGCAGTTACCTGCCTCAACAGGGGGATATTGGGCCAAACTGGGGTAGGCGGCATTACACGGGGGCAAAACGGTTTTGATACGTCAGAAGCCGCGTTGGAACGGTGTTGTGGCGTGTAAAGGAGTGTGACAGAGTGTAAGAGCGTTGGCTGTAGGAACTGGGGGTCATAACGCTTCCTAAACCGAGGGCCACGTGTTCAAATCACGTCGGGTGCACCATTTCCCTTTATGCAGAAAACCGTTTGGGTTCGGCTGTGGGCGTTAGGCGCCCGGCGTGAGCTTGCCAAGCTTGCCGCACAGACCGTGATAAAGACCTAAAAGCATAAAATGCACATGAGCCAATCGCGGCTTGGCGAACCACGCGTAAAAAAGGAAGCTTCGCGCGAGGCGATAGGCATCCACAAGTTTCCAGTTCAGCGGCATTGTTTTTTGTTGGTAAAGCCAAACGCGATTGCGAAACAGGTAATAGTGCCGCAAGGGCGAGTGTAACGGAATGCGCCGTCCCCAAAACGGAACGACCGCGTCGCCCAGAGCATGGCTCATGCGGGCGGAGCCAATGCCAAACGTTCGGTATCCTAAACGCTTGGCGCGCAGGCCCCATTCGATATCGACGTAATCAATGAAAAGCCGTTCGTCCATCTCGCCAACGGCTGCCAGCGTCGCCATTGGGATAAGGCTTCCCGAGGCGATAAGGTAATCGGTCGGCACAATCGTTTCCTTGGCGCAGCCAAAGCGCACGAGGTGAAGGCGTTCCGTGCGGATAAATGGCGCATCATTATCAAGACGCGTGTCAGTGAAAACAGGCCCCACTGCGGCGAGATGTTGGCCGCTCGCTTGAATCTTTTCTGCGGCGGCGAAAAGGTGGGCAACCATGTCGTTTTCGGGAATGCTGTCATGGTCGAGCAAAAGGGCATAGTTAGCCCCTCGCTCACGCGCCCGGCATAGCCCCTCGTTTTGCGCGGCGGCGATACCTTTATTGTCCGGCAAGGCGATAAGCGTCAGATCATCCGCTTGCGCAGCCTTAAGGTCGGAGAGAAAGGCGTCTGACGATCCATTATCGACAATGATAAGGTGGGAAACCTGCGGGCGCACGGCCTCAAGCACGGCGCGAAAGCGCTCGGGCGAGGGGTTGTAGGTCACGACAATGCCAATGATGACGCGGTCGGACGGTAAGGCAAGTGTGGGGGGCATCACGCCTTCATCAAAAAAATTAACAGGACTCGTCAAGAAACTTCAGCATGCTTTCTGTCGCTTCGGCAATCCCAACGCCCGGGAGTTCAAAGTGTGACCCTTTTTGCCGGGCGTCAATGTCTTGAATCCGGTCGGCGGCTTCAAGCAACTTTTCACAAATGCTGTCCGCCGAATTGTCGCACGAAATAATGTTGCCCGAATAGGGCTCTAAATCGCGGGTTTCAAAGCGGTTCACAACGGTGACAAGCCCGGCGCGCGGGAACTCCAAGCAAGGATAGGCAAAGGCCGGGGAAATAATGCAGGACAAGCCAACATTATAATCCTGAATAAAGGCCGGATAATCGGCATAACTGAGCTTGCCGAGGTTATGGATGCGCACCCCTTTATAGCTCAGGCTTGGTGCAGATTCGCCAATGCCCGTGATCTTGAGCGACCGCAAGCGCTGCGGGCTTTTCTTTTCAAGGGCGTCGATGAACCGTTTCAAGGCTTCAATTTTGATTTCATAGATATTTTTGTCCACCGTCGGACGCGCGTAGAACAACAGGCGGATGCTGTCCGCGTCGGCTTTCATTTTGGCGGGGCTCGGCGGCTCGGTCTTACAGGGTTCGCCGTGCAACACTTGCTGCGGCGTCCATTGCGTGATGAGGCCAAGCTTTTTAAGATAGCCGCACACGAAAAGAGAATTGTTGAAGACCGGATAATAGTTCGTGTCGAGAAAGGTATTGAACGAGCGAATATATTCGCTGCCCCACCGATACAACATCGACGGTTCATAATCTTGAATGATATAGGCGTATTTTTTATGCCGGAAGTGATCCGATTTCTTGTGGATATTTTGAATATCCTCCGCCGGGCACCAGTATCCGGCGATATACTGATCGTCCTTGTGGCAAAGCTCAAACTTCTCGCGATAAGTGAGGAAGTACACAAGCTCAATCCGCGCCAAATCCTCTGCGGAAAGCTGATACAGCTCGCCAAGGCAGTCTAAAAACTCTTCGATCAAGCTCTCGGTGTGAAGACCATAATTGACAAAGCGCACGCGCCCGCCTTTGCGTAAAATCTCAGCGGCCATCATCAAGATGGTATAGAGCCCGCCCATGAGCCACTTTTTCTCAATTGTCCAAATGCCGATGGTCGTGCAGGGCGTATCGCCATTGATCTTTTCGCCGGTGACCTCGGGGTCGGCATTAAGAACAGCCGTGATCTGGAACATAAGCGGGCTGAGTAAGGGCACCCGGCGCATAATCCCGTAATGCAAAATATGGCTCAGCAGTTTGCGAATAAATTTCAGAACGGGTAAGGGCAGCGCTTTTTTGATCAGGCTTAACGCGCGAATGATCAAAGTGCGGGGGTGAAGACCGTGTTTCATAAGAAAGGTTCCAATTTTATGTCTGAGATGAGCGGAAAGATAAAGCTTGAAGCGAAGCGCGAAGAACCGGGAAAGAAAGGCATAGTTGCGTACAGCAACAGCCGTCTTAAAGATCTCTTTATCGAGCGCGCGCAAATCGCGCAAGGCGCGTTCGATGCCGCACTTTGAAAACGTGCCGCTCAGGCCCGTGCCGATGATGCGATAGTTGACCAAGGAAACAGGCAATTTCGTTATAGTATAGCCTAAGAGAAGCGCGCGGACGAAAAACTCGGTGTCTTCGGCAAACACACGTTTGTATTTTAGTTCTTTAAAAGCGCCGGCGCGGCCCATGACGCTGCTGTGGCACAAGCGGTTTGTCTCAACCATGCCATGACGGATCAACGCAGCGGTCTTTTCGAAATCGCCGTCTTTACTTATGTAGTTGAAGTGATTTTGTTCGAGGATTTCTGTGGTGGTATAGGCCCCGTCGCCATTCGGGCAGCTTCTGTCGTAAAAGCACGACACAAGCGAACCGACAAAAGTGTAATCGGGCCGCGCCTCTAAAAAAGCTACCTGCTTCGCAAAGCGATCCGGCAGAGAAAGATCATCGGCATCGTTAATGGCGATATAGAATCCTTTGGCGCGTGCGATGGCGACATTACGGCTTTCGGCGGCACCGAGATTGACGTCGTTATGCACGACAATCAAGCGCGGCTCTTGCTGCGCCAAACGATCCAAAAGCGCACCGGTATCGTCGGTTGAGCAATCGTCAACGGCGATGATCTCAAAATGAGGATAAGTCTGATGCCGCAGCGCATCGATCGTTTCTTCGATATACGCGTGCGCATTATAAGCGGCCATGACGACCGAAACGAGAGGTGTGTTTTCCTGCATAAAAGCTCCAAACGGTTAGGGGGTTTCCCCAAACGCCTTAATGTTGTGGGCACAAACGGCCAGGGCATCGGTGTAGTGCCGAAGATCGAGGCCATAAGCGGCGACAATCTTGGCCTTGTCTAAAACGGAATAAGCCGGACGGTGCGCCTTCATCGGAAAGGCGGACGAACGGATCGGCACAACTTTGCACGGCAAGCCCACGTCACGAACGACTTGGTGGGCCACGTCATACCAGGAAGCAACGCCTTGGTTGCCTAAATGATAAAGCTCGCGTGAACCTTTGGGGATGCGCGGCGCAAGCGCCAGAACGTCGGCGACAAGATCGTCAATATAGCAAGGCGAGCCAACTTGATCGAAGACAACAGAAAGCGTTTCGCGTTCACGCGCTAATTTAACAATCTTGCCCGTAAAGCTGCGTAAGGATTCGGCAAAAAACCACGAAACGCGAAGCACAAGCGCCGTATCGGCGGTGTTCAGCACGGCCTGTTCGCCCTCCCATTTGGTGCGGCCATAAACGGAAAGCGGATTGGGCGTGTCGCTTTCGGTATAGGGCTCGTTTTTTGCGCCGTCGAAAACGTAATCTGTCGAAAAATGGATAAGCGCCGCGCCATTTTCTTTGGCAACCATGGCAAGGTTGCGCGGGCCGACGACGTTGAGCTGCTGGGCAAGCTCGGGTTCGCTTTCCAACGCTTCGGCATCGCGGCCAGCGGCGCAGTTGATGATGGTGTCGATGGCTTTATCTTCGAGGTAGCGCCGGATTTGATCGGCATCGGTGATGTCGAGCTCCGCGCGCGTAGCAAAGAAAGCCGCGCTTTCGCCCAGTTTGTCTTTGAACTTTTTGCCAAAGAGGCCATTGGCGCCTGTCACGAGAATCATGGAGCCTCCGTGGAAGAGCGCGGGCGCTTCTCTAACGCGCCGGCAAGCGATGACGGTAAAAGTTTAATCCAAGCCTCTTTAGAGAAAAAGGCTTCGGCTTGGGCGCGGGCGGCTTGACCGAGGCGCTGCCGTTCGGCCGGGTCTTCGATCAACCGTTTCAGGGCGGCTCCGGCTTGGGCAATGTCAGGTTCGGCCCAAAGCGCGCCGTATTTGTCATAGATGTGCTGCGGATCTTCGACGGGAACAAGCGTGTAGTCGATCAGAACGCTGCACGACGGCGTCATAAAGTCCAAATTACCAGACCAGCCCGTGGCGATAACGGGTTTGCTTGCGGCCATGCCTTCGGCCATTAAAAGGCCAAAGCCTTCCGAACGGTGAAGCGACATGACGATATCGGCGCGGGCAAGGAGATCGCGCATGCCATCGTCGCTCAATTTGTCTTCCATGATGATAACGTTGGACAGGCCTTCGGCGGCGCATTCAACGCGGGCGCGGGCTTCGGGCCATGTGCCATTGTTATTGATTTTGATCACGAGCGCCGCTTGCGGATTGTTTGCCGCCGCCAGTCGGAACGCTTCGACAACGGCTTCGGGATTCTTGCGCGCGTGGAGCGAGCGCACATCGTAAGAAAAGAAAACGACCGTCTTGCCTTGAAGCGCAGGCAAAGGATCGTGCGCAGGCTGCGAGCGGAACGAAGCGACGTCTAAATAATGGGGCAAGACATGAATGGGTTTCCCCCCTGCGATTTTGCTTAAGGCTTGCGCGACAAAGGTGCTGGGCGCCCAAATCTCATCGACGAGATTCACGGCGCGTCGCCACCGTTCCGGCGGCACATCAAGCTCCCACGCCCATACGCCGACACTGTAACGGCTGATCAGATGCTTGCGGCCAATGGCTCGCCACACCAGACTCATAATGTCTGGGTTGATATGAAAAATAACGATGCCACCTGCGCTGGCTTGTGCGGGCCAAAGCGGGCCGCCTTCAAAATCTTCTAAAATGGCGAAGCGGCTGGCGTTTGCGC
>Ga0209373_10002593_pt1 | contig 17835 bp, 7 predicted proteins | sample Higcelweek5metaG_FD_187173 | JGI IMG/M metagenome (GOLD analysis project Ga0209373, IMG submission 187173) | Freshwater pond sediment microbial communities from the University of Edinburgh, under environmental carbon perturbations - High... | ecosystem: Environmental > Aquatic > Freshwater >... | reverse complement strand
CCTCGCCCAACTCAACGGCCATCAGGGGTGGGTCTTTGCCTGCGCCTGGTCGCCCGATGGACGACGCCTCGCCTCCGCCGGGAACGACGGCTCCCTGCGGCTGTGGGACGCCGACAGCGGCGAGGCCCTCGCCCAACTCAACGGCCATCAGGGGGGGGGCTGGGCCTGCGCCTGGTCGCCCGATGGACGGCGCCTCGCCTCCGCCGGGGGCGACGGCTCCCTGCGGCTGTGGGACGCCGACAGCGGCGAGGCGTTGCGCATCCACGCGACCTGGCGCGCGCGCGATGGACGCCCGGACGGCGGCCTTGGTCATGCGGTCTGGGATCCAACGGACAACCGCCTGATCGACGCCAGCGACGACGCCTGGCGTTGTCTGGGCTGGCAGTATCGGGACGCCGACGGTCGCCTCAACCGCTTGCCCCTGGAAAGTTTCGGCGCCTACCCGGCCATCTTTCCGTAACGCCCTTCACCATCCTCCCCCCAGGCGGCCGTTGCGGCGGGGCCGACGAAGAGCGGGGGGAGCCGGTTCTTCGAGGCGCTCAACAGATCCTGGTTCCTCTTAAGGTAAAACAATGATCCGACGATGAAAGTGCAATATGCCATGGGTTGCCAAACATGCGCCCATGACGAGGAAGAGGGTTAGGATGAGGGTGTGCACACTAAAATTCGGATGATCCAAATAAAAAATTAAATTAAGAATGAATGAAACACAAAGAGATAGGAAGGCATACATTATAACCTCAGCTCCAAGCACGAATGCTTTTTGTACAAATGGCTGTGGGTTGAAAATCCTGATGTGGCGGTTCGCGACCACGTCGCTCTGATGATCTTTCAATGCCGCTTGAACATGGTATACGCCATTCTTTGGAAAAACTCTTTCATACCTCACCTCATCCGTTGGTGATTCAGGCATTCCATTGATTATCCAGGACGCGTGCACTGGGGAAGAGCCTTCCAAAAGTGTGAGCTGGCGTTTCCATCGACTGTCCAACACTTCAACAGCCTCAATGTTGTATTCGCTATGACGTGTCTTGTAAGAAGGATCAATGCCTGGCACCTTCAGCATCAATTCATCAAAATATATATTCGCCTGATCGACCATTTCTTGGTCCAAGCAATCTTCTATCTTTTTGATGATTTCTGTGGCATTCCCAGCAAAATTTTGAATTTCTACTTCGGTTGACGCGCCGTAATTTTTCCTCTTAATGTATGACTTTAAATCGTCTGTTAATTCCTGGCAATGTAACTTTTGATCTTTCATCTTAGCGCTCATGTCAAGGAACTCTTTCTCGATCACATCAATCTGTCGGCTTGCCTCCATCAATTGTCTGCTCGCAATGCACTCTTTCGCTGCTTCTGCGACTTTGAGCAAAGTTTCGACCCTGCTGATGTTTTTGGCATGGACTTGCCGATGCTTAAACAAGGCAATTTGCAAGATCAGTCCCTGAATGCGGGCGTTCAGACCGCGCGGCGCCTGCCGTTCCCACACACCCGACAACAGGAGGGACAGGGCAAACGCCGCCAGACTCCCCACGATGATGCATGCCCAGGCCTCGCCGGTGATGGCCCCGAAAGGCGATGGTCGGGCGACGGGGGCCTGCGCGTGGGCCGGAAAGGCGCTTGCGATAGCGCACAGGGCTGAAAGCAGCGACGTCACGCGAAGCCCGCGCTGAAAGAGGTTGGGCATGAGCCGGGTGGATGGAAACGGGATCATGGCAAATCCTTAAGCCAGGGTGTCGGCGAGGTCATTGGGGTTGAGGCGATGTTTCACGGTTTTACTGAGGAGAATTGAGATCAGCTCACTTCCAGCCATCTGCAACGACTTGTGAAAATGGATGTGAGGATCGTTGAAGTCGTCGTAAAGGTAGTAAAGACCTGAGATTGTCTCGTAATAGGCATTTCCCATGGTGTGCATCTGAAGACAACGTTCGAGTTGGAGGACCGCCATGCGCTGATGCTTGCCAAAACGAGAGCGGAGTGCGCCGTCACCCGCCGGATCGTCGCCCGCTGGATCGTCGCCACGCTCAAGCGGGCGCACATTGTGCTCCGCCAGGGACAGGCAGAACCACATCAGCGTGATCCCAACCAGAAGCGGCGAGAAATGCAAAGGCGCGTCAAAGCCGTCCAGCAACTCCAGCCATTCCCGCACATGGTTGTCCAGGTTGAATTGCCGCGCCTTCAACTCCATCGGCGGCGCGCCCGCGCTGATCCCCGGAATCTCTGAATTGATCAGAGCGTGCAGCGCGTTCAGCCGGTTGAGAATGGGGTAACGGCTCCGCTTGATGCTGTTGCGCAAGGTTTCGTAGACAGCCTCCCGGCTGTTTTTTGGGCGATCTTCGCCCGTGATCTGACAGATCAGCGTGTGCAGTTTGGACTGATCGATGGTCTCCCCGAAGAGCGTGACCGACGACAGGTACAGCGAACAGGCCAAGGTCAGAACCTGTGGCGGGAGCGTCCCCCGGGACAGGTAGCCGCGCGGCGTGCGGTTGATGCCGTCACGGCCCAGATGGGTGCCTTCCAACGCAATGACGGCCTGCGCCAGCGCCTTTTCGGCCAAGTGTTGCAGGTGAAGCAGATAATCCCGTTTGTCTGGATTGTTAGAAGCCTGCGGCTCGTCCGAGCCGGATATGACGTGGTCGGCCTTCTTGATGACCTCGAACAGCTCGGCCGCCGCTTCATCCTGCGTGTCGACCGCCCCGTTTGCGAGGCGCTTGAGACCGATGATCCACCAGAACAGGGTGCACACCGTTTCGCAGGCTTGCATGGATTTGCGCGCCGCATCTTCACGATAACCGCCCTGCACGCTGTAATCGGCGGAAAGCTCTGACAGCCGCAGCGCCATCAAAAGACGTTCGTGCGACCAATGCATACGGCCTGGACGGACGCGGTCCTCCGTCCCGTCAAAGCAATGGCGACAATTCCAAGACCCAACCCAATCAGAAAGTTCATCGAGCGTCAGAAATGATCGCGCGGCTTTGTCGTTGGGCCGCGTCAGATATTCCATTATGTTCTCATCTGGAGTGGAACAGACGTCGTCGATGTCGTTTTTGGCTTCAAACCACCGCTTAAAGAGATCGCGGAAGGAACTCTTGGGCGGTGACGTGACGTCCTCCGACAACGGTTTATGAGAGTCGGCCTCGATGTTGCCCGCCAACCAATCCAACACGCCGATCAGGGAGACGCGCGACAGCATGGAATCCGCAAGATCGCTCAGCGCGTTTCCGGTCGCGAGATGGATGTAGCTGGGATGCTGGCCGCCCAGCATCGTTCTGTAGGCCTCGCGACCGTTGGAAAGGGGGGTGTTCAAACGGAATGCGGAGTTGACCATGCGCGACTGCACATGCCGACGCAGTTCGTGCAGCGTCAGGATGTAATGATAGTGCGCGCGCAGAAGAAAACCCTCAGTCCCTGTCGCGGGGCCTTCATCTTTGTTGCGGTTCAACCTGGCGAGCGTGAGAATTTGGTCGAGCGGTATGGACTGGCGCCCTTTGAAGAAATAAAGGTCGCCGGCCTTGCGGTGCAACTCCGCAATGATCAGCGAGAAGTTTGAATGGGAGGTCCGTTGTGAAGGGGGAGTGGGGCGCAGCACCGCCTTTTCCTTGACGAAGGGAAGCCGCACGCGCAAGCGGTCGATGTACTCTTCAACGATGGAGGCGCTGGCGTCGATGTCGCCGACCAGCTTTTCGGCGGTCCAGGCGATGGCGAAGACCGGCTGGTAGATCAGCGCCATATGCTTCAGCGCATGGCCGGTTCGGAAACGCCATGCCATGGATTCTTTATGCTTCACATCGGATGCGCCCGCGTCCGAACCATGATCGCGCTGGGGTGAAGGTTGGTCCGGCCAAGCATCCCCGATGCTGTCCAGATAGGTGTCGAACAGGCGTTCAGCCAACACAAAAGCCGCGCGGTATTCCGTTTCCGCCCGCTCGGCGTTGCGCGCGATCTCATAGGTCATGCCGATCTGAAGCATCAAGCGCAGGCGCGCCATGCCCCACGCCATCACCGCGACGCTCATCTGGCGGCCATCCTCTGTGTGCATCAGCACATCGGCCAACGTCGTCCAATCGTCTGTCTCGGCAATAATGCCGAAGGACCTGCTGTCGCCTCCTTTCAGACGGTCAAGGTCGTTGTCCAGCAAGGTTATGGCTTTGCGGTAATGGTGCCGCGCCATCTCGAACTCTTCATCAAATTCGAAGAGTTCGCCAACGCCCGCAAAAAACTCCGAGTTCTCGGCGTTGGCCCCGCGCAGACCGACCATGTAGGGCCGTTTCAGGGATTGGGATTCGTCCAGCGTGAAGTTGAAGGCGGCGAGATCGTCTTCCGAGCAGCGCGACAGGTAATCGATTTCCCGCGACAGCTCGCTGCGAAAGCGGAACGTGTACATGCCGTTCAGCACGGGCTGGAGAAAATGTTCGGTGCTGTGTTCGACCAACTCTTCCAGGATCAAACGCAGGTCGGGCGCGCGATGGATGTGAACAAGCTCCTCAATCCGTTGCAGGTTTGACCAGGCAAAGGCGCGACGGTGGAATTTGAACACGAAGTCGGTGATGAAAAACAGCGACACCGCGATCTTGTCATCGCGCTGAAGCAGACGCGATCCAAAGCGGTCAACCAGATGCCGATAGACGGAATCGAGGAGCTGGATCCGGAAGATGGCGTTGTCGTTGAAGTAAAGCACCTCGTGGCAGGCCATTCCCTGGTTGGCCCACCGAGCCGTATCGGGCGTCACTCGTCCGACAGGTTGCAAGAAGCCCAGCATCAATTCGCGCAGCCGCTTCGGGTTGCCGGCGCTCCGGTAGGTCAGGAAGCGGACGAAGCTCCACAGGAAGTCCTTTTCCCATTCCTGCTTTTCGGGCGGGATCGACGTCTCGAACGGGTTGGCGGCCCGCAACCGATTCCAGTGCTGTTCAATGTTGGAACGGAGCGTGCCGTTGCTGCCCGGTTGAAAATAGGATTCCGGCTGTTCCCACCGCAAACCAAGGCCAGCCGCCGGCCGCCAGCGGGCGCTTGTCCAGAACCCCATGTTGTGAATGGCCAAATAATGTTGCAGCGACAGATATTCGCGAATTCGGTCGTGCAACGCCACACGCTGTCCTTGTGGATCGCGCAGCACGTCGGCCATGCCATGATCGGTCAGCAGCGAGGGCAGATAGACTTCGGCGTTGAAGATGCTGGTCAGGAGGGGTTGTCGGCTGGTCTGATCGGCCAGCCATTCATCGTGCAACTGACGTCCGCCGACGAAGATGAAACGCGCGGGCGCCGCCGACAGAATGCGTTTCATGTCCGACATCAGGCGGTGCAGGGCAAGGCTGCGTTGGCGTTCCGCCCCCATGACGTCCAGATCCTCTGGACTGTCCGCCGTGCGTGAATTTTCCGCATCGAGGGTGATGCCCAGCTTGTCCAGCTCATCGAAAACGAAGGTGATTTCAGGCGCGGGGATGCTGAGACGCTGCATGGTGCCGCGCATGAACGCGACCGACCCATTTTGCAAATCACGCAGGATCTCCAGGAAGGCCAGCTCGATGCTGCGGGAGTCGGCGGGCGCCCGTTCAATTTCGCTGGCCCCGCCGTCCCCGAAGACAAGATGGATCCACTGCGCCGGCTTCCACGAGCTGCGGCGCTGAACCGTGCGCGCGGACAGTGAATCCAACAGATCGTCAATGCGCGACAGATTCCTCCTGTATGGCAGAATCGGCAGCCAGTACATCAACCAGCGCCCTGAAAAATAGAGGGCTAAAATAAGCAGAACGTTGTAAACTCGCACGCTTAAGGCGGTTTCGTTGCCGTTAAATGGCAGTTTCCCCTTTAGGTCAATGAGCCAATATAGGAAATGGTCATTTTCTTCAGATATCCCATGATTGCTTACATCTATAGAAATGATGTCAAAATACAGAAAAGATATCCAAAAATCACTTTTCTCTAATGAACAAAGAAGATTAGTAGCTGGTTTTAGATTAAAGTATTTTTGGTCTATTTCTACTTTTTTTCCTTTATTAAGAGAATATTTCTCAATATCTCCATAATATCGGCAGATTCGATCTGATCTGTCCTCGGGATGCTTTTTGTAGATAAGGCTGGCAAGATCAATATTGAACAGTGATTTGTCCGCCCTGCTGGGGGATTGTTTTTTATCAGTCCACAGAATGTCCTCCAGGCTTTTCCCTTCCCAAAGCTGACTGGCCACGCCATACAGCTCCGTGTCCGGCTCCGGCAACGTGGGCAGGGCAAACCATGTGCGACTCAATTGTCCACTGAAGAAAAGCAAGGTCGCCAGAAACAGCACCCGGATGACGTTGGCGATTCCAGAATGCCACGCCATAAACTGACGGCAGTATTCGTTGCGCAAGCCGACCAGCATCGCCTGGATGACGCTGCGGTGATCGAGTTTGTCAAAGCCAAGGTTGACGGTGATGCTGAGAGTCTGGAGCAACGTTGTGAAGGTCATCCAGGGAAATGTCAGCCGTTCCATCTGGCGGTATTGGAAACGCTGATGAGGCAGAACGTCTGAAAATTCCTGATCTTCCCAGGGGGGACGCCGCGCTGGGTCGAGGCTTCGCTCGTCCCGCGCGTTGATGAAAGGACGAACCACCCATTCATATTCGATGAAATAGAAGAAGACCACGATCAAGAAGAGCGTCGCCGCCCACCAAGCCTCTTCGTTGAACAGGCGGGGGCAGGGGGGTGGGCTTGATTTATTTTCTTGATTGTCGGCGGCTTCCTTCTTCTTGATTTCACGATGAAACAACCCAAGATTGTTTTCTTGAGCCTTTTGTTTTCCTTGAATGGCGTCAGCGCCGCCAAACGTCGTCGCCGCCAAAGGCAAAGTCTGGCAACGGCCCGTTGAATCTGTTGACGAAGGCTGGGCAAACCAACCGGCCAGTTCCGCCGTGGTCAACCGATGCTCCTTCTGAAGCATCGCCAGCCCAGGATAGTTCAGTTGCAGCCCGACCAACACGGCGGCGAAGGCCTTCAACGTCAACAGCATGCGCGGCCGTGGCCGGAAATGCAGGCTTTGTTCGTCGGCCTGTCGCTCCCACAATTTCTGGCGCAGCCTCAGCCGGATCGCCATGGCCAAGAGGCTGATGGCGATCACGCCAAGCAGCACGCACCGGCTGTCGGAGACCGCGAATTTTTTCTCCGGCATGTTCAGGCAAAAGATCGCGGCGAACGCCGACAGGCCGCTGAAAAAAAGATACCACAAGCCACCGTCACGCCAGCCGAACATGACCAAACGTCGCCGCCATCGCTTGTTCACATGGACGTAGCGGGCCAGATTGCCGCCGCTGAGGAACACAAAGCCAGTGGCCAGGGTCAACCAAGCCACGCTTTCCGGTTCGGTTGGCGCGGCGGAGAAGGGCAGCGCAAACTCCAACGCCCGACGTCCAACGTCGAACAGGTCAATCTGAATTTCCAAAAGAGCGAGGATGATGAAGAGGAACCAGGACGTCACCTCGCGCCGATGGTAGCGTCGTTCATTGACCCGGCCAGAATGGTCGGGCTTTTGGAAAGAGAAGATGTGGACGAAGGCGTAAAGGCTGCAGAGCGTGACGAACACGCGCCCCAACGTCAGGGCCGGTTCCCCGCCAGGCGCCACGCACCAAACGCACAGGGCGAGGGCGACGGTCAGAAGCGAAGCGATGGGGGAGGCGAAACGGCTCGCGGTTTTCTTCGCCCGTTCCAGCAGCTGACGGCGGCCTTCGGTTGTTGTCCAGGTGCTCCAGCGCAGCATAAAGATCAGCAGCACCCCCTCGATGACGTTTTCGACGGGATCCATCGGGGGGCGGGTTCGCAAGACTGTTTCGATGATCTGGCGCGCGTACACCAGGGGAAACAGGCATAAGATGACCAGAAAGACGGCGACGATCTGAAGCAGCCGAGCGCCTCCGTCATCGAAGCTGGTCAGGAAGAGAAGGGCTGACAGCTCCGACGTGGCGACGGCCAGCATGATCGAAATGAAGCTGAGCAAGGCAAGAGTCGAAAAATCCCAAAAAGATTTTCCGGAATTGCTCCGCAGGAAGCGCTTGAAGACGGCTGCCCCATATTCCGTAAGACAATGGCGCACGAAGCTGCTTTTGCCGACGCCACGCCGTCCTGTCACCAGATAGGAGCCGGTCGGTCCGCGCGAAACCAGAAGATTGACGAAATACGCTCGCTCATCTTCACGCCCGACCAGAACCTCATTCACAGGTGGATCGCCATCGTTCTGTCCCAGCACTCGACCAAAGGGAATGACGTAGGACGAACGCAAAGCCGACGGTTCCGTTTGATCGGGCCGGTAAGACGTCATGGAATCTCACCCTAATAGGATATGACAAAATATATATGGCATCTCATTTGGTGAATTTTCCAGCGTAATTTTCAATTTTATAGAGGGCGCCATGACGGGTTTGTCGGCGCCGGACAGCGCGGTGGAGATCGAGAAGCCGCACGCGAAAATCGGCGAGTTGCTGGTGGAGCGGCTTTTTTGCGCAAGACCTCCGGCCGATGAGCGTCGACCGGACGCGGGAGATGATCGACCGGAAGCGTCCTGCGCTGTCGATGGTGCGGCAATACGCGCGTCGGTCGATCCGTTGGTCGCACGTCGGCGCCGTCAACGTGTTGGCGCCGACCATGAAGACGGACGCAGTTTGCCCACGGACGCTGAGCGCCTCGAAGCGCCTGACCTCCCCGAAGCCGACCGCGCGGTTCTGTCATTACGGCCTGAGCGACACGTCCCGACCTCCATCGCCACCCTGCGCATCACCATCGCCAGAATGCCCGCCCGAACACTCCAGCGATGTCCTTGCCGCCATTAATTGCGCGCTTTACGACACAGTAAAACTAAGCGCACGCTCAACTCACCCGGGCAATGCTCAACACTGCTGAATGGAGAAATATCAATGCCTTGCAATTTTCCACAGCGTGCGGGATAGATACTCATCTGGACGCGATAAAGGAAAGCGGTCCGCATGTCACACCAAGCGAGTCGCCACCTAAAAAAAGCTTTGGATCTCCTTGACGGCGAAGGAGCTTTGGATGATGCAAAAAAGCTGATCCGTGAGGCGGTTCGGGAGCTGGAGCATCAAACCCTTGAAGAAAGCGGTGGCGGACGAACGCGCGGACGGCGATTCTTTGATCGCCTGATCGAGCGCATGCTGGAACAAGTCAAATGGGCGGAATCTCGCGAAACCCTGATCGATGACACGCTGCACGCCTTGGCCGACGATCCCGAGGCGCGCGTGGGGCTTTGCTACCTTGTCCTTGAGGGCTTTGTGCGTCCGGACGGCGCGCTCATCGACATGGCCGTGGCCGCGTATGAGGCTGTCCCCCCCCCGCGTATGCGGGAGTTCGCAATCAAAAGCCTGCCAATGCTGGCGGGCAGCCCGCTCGTTCACGATGTTTTGATTGATCGCGAAACATATGAGTTCGTCCCGACCAACGTCGTGAAGGGAATATCCTACGCTGGCGAGTTCGATTCGTTGCTGGACAAGTCGAACCGCAACGTCTGGATTTGCGCGCTGCCGTTGCCTCCGGCTGACGCGCAGCGGCCAAGTCGGATGCTGGTGGTTCTTTACCCAATCATCGGATCCGACGACATGCCCTCGCTTCCGCGCGGGGCCATGCAGGAATGGCGCACGCTCACCTTCATGCGCGCCGCCTATGAAATGCTGAACCACCAGCTTGCCAGCACCAGCGAATTGGTGGAGCAGCAGCGGCGGGACATTCTGGCCGGGTTGGGGCCTGGCCTCGTCAACCACGAAATCAACCAGCAACTCAAGGTCATCGACGAATCGTCAAACCTGATCAACTGGGCGGTGCGTCGTCTGGAAGCCTATGTGCCAGCGGACGAACGCTCCTTTGACACGGTCGTCGACGGGCTGTCCAACGTCTTGAAAGCGGCCGACCGCCTGCACCGAATCGCCGACGCTTTCAACAATTTGGAGCGGCGGCCAACGCAAACGCCCATCTCCATCGCGCAGCTTGTCGATGAGATCACAACGCTTCTCAACTACAAAATCGCCCAGGTCGGCGCGCAACTGACCAGCGATGGCGACTGCGACGTTGAAATCGTCACGGACGCCTCTCTTTTCGAGCATGTTCTGATCAACATTCTCGTCAACGCGCTGGAGTCGATCGAAGCCGCCAAGGATGAAGGCCCCCGTTTGCCTCACCTGCGCATTTCCTGTTCGCTGGTGGAAGGGCGGGTCATCGTTGAGGTCATCAACAACGGCCCGTCGATCAGCCTGTCCCGACCAGAACGCATTTTTGAGAAGGGTTTCACCACCAAGCCGCGCGGCCTTGGCCATGGGCTTGGCCTTTATCTGTGCCGCATCATCATGACCTACCTTGGCGGCGGCATCGCGCTGCTTGACGAGAGTGATTTGGAACTCGGATTCAACGCCGGCTTTCGCTTGGATCTTCCACTTGAAAGGAAAGGCAGCGATGACATCGCTTCCCCCTCGACGGCGGGCGGGCATTCGAAAATCGGGATGATGCTGAAAAGACGATTGACGAAGGAATAATTGCGATGTCCGACGAATCGAGAGCGTCACGATTGCCCCCCGCCAGGGAGCCGAGCGCCGACCAACTCGCCAAGGTGGCGGCCCGGTCCGAAGGCATGGCCCGCTTAGGGCCTGAGCCACGAATGCCGCCCATCGGCAACAGGCCGCAAGGGCAACTGCCACGCATCTTGCTTGTCGATGATGAAGCGAGCTTCATCGACAACACTCGGAGCGTTTGGGAAAGAACGAAGCTTAAAGATCACGCAAATCTAGAATTTTTTCTGTATAGTTCAAGCAAAAGAGATTATCTTTCGGAGATACTAAAGAAATCATTTAGGGATAAAAGGCCGTTTGATACGGTATATATTGATGTTAATCTTGGTGGAAGCGGCGCTGAATCTGGAATCGGATTGATCGAAAGACTGCGAGAGGAGGTCACGGAGCTTCGTTACATTCCATTTGTCGCGATCACGTCACATCCAGATCCAGAGCGAGAACGCCGCGCGCGGGAACGGGGAGCCATCCGCTTCATCATCAAAACAAGCCAGACCAACAGCACCGAGATCGTTGGAAGCTTTGTCCACCGAATGATCTTCGAGGCGCGCGAGACGCTGGAGCAGGTCGAGGATCAATTGTGGGCGGACGCGGCGGCCTATCTGGCCGAGCGTTTGCGTCACGATGACTGGACTGTCGCGTGCGCCCACGTCCTGGATTTCATTCACATCAATTTTTCCGTCAAGGCGCTTTACGCTCGTCGGATCGATCAACCGGACATTCTTGTCGAGATCGCCGCAAAAGATCACCTGGGCGTCGACACCAAGGAACTCAACATCGCGGGGATACCGTTCCTGCACGACTTCATGAAGGGGGAGCAAGCCCATAAGATCATCGAAAGCATTGACCCGAAGGACGCCGGACATCGTTTCGCCGACCATGTAAAGGGCCATCACGCGGTGCTGGCGCGGGTTGGGGTCGGGCGCGAAACCTTCGGGCTGCTGACCATGTACCGTCCGCCTGAGGAGCGACCGTTCCGCACGCGTGACGCCGAGGGATTGTCCCGCTTGGCGTCGCTGCTCGCCGCCGCCATCACCCAGGAAAGGCTGCACAATGAACGGATCATGGAATCGAACAGGTTGCGGCAACGACAAAAAACTCTTCTCGACCGCATCCGCGGCTTCGATTCCGCAGCCGATGAAGACCCAATCTGGGAGCAGCTTCGAGACACCCTGTTTGAAGCCTTCACGCCATCGGTTCCCGGGAGTGGCAACAATCTGAAGGTGACGGTTCGCAGGATCAGAGCCGGGACCAGCATCGCCGAACGCCCATGCCCGCAGGCCGGTCTCATGCCGGCGAAAGAGGGGGGGCCTTTGTCGCTCGAAAACATCGCCGAATCCTATGTCGCTCGCGCCATCTGGAACGGCGCGAGTCTGCGCAACCCTGATCTTGATTATGATCGGGACCACCATGAATTTCTGTTTCGCAACTCAAGAACCAGATCGGCTTTGACCGTTCCGGCGATGGATCAAGGAATTTGTGTTGGGGCGGTGAATCTGGAATGCCTGCTGCCAGACGCTTTTTCTGAAGCCGATCAGGACTTCGTCGAATTGCTGGCGCAAGCGGCGACGTCCGCCATTCTCCGATTGCGCGCCCGCCGCTTCCTCGAAGGCATGACCGACATCGCGGCGACCTTGGCCGAACCCGAACCGACCGAAGCCAAAACTCTGATCCGCCGCGTGATGCGGCTGCTGTTCGATTTTACCGGCTGTTCCGAAATCCTGTACATTGTTCCTCAGGGTGAACATGTTGGATTGGCCTGGGAATTGCATGGTATTTTTCAGCGCGACAGCGGAGGCGAGGTTGTTGAGCTTGTCGGAGAAGCTGCGCAAAAATGGCAAGGGCATGTAACGACAGGTTGGGAAAGCAGCGTTGTCTACAAGGTTCTCAACAGCGGAAATGATTTCGGATGGCGCCAGGCACCGGACATTGAATTGACCGATGAAGAGATGTCTGGGCGGGGCAAGGATCGCAAGACACGGGCGCAGGCCGTCATCGTCGTCCGCCAAAGCCCGGCCGCCGGGCCGGAGGCCGTGATCAGCCTGCTGATCCAACACCGCCACGCCCTGAGCGATGTCCGATCCGGTTTGCTGAAACGGTGCGGAAGCTTCCTCGCCAGTCTGCTGCGCCACAATCGAGAGGTGCACCGCATGCTCGGCGAGGCCACCATTCGCGAACAGGAGGCAAGGCTTGGCCAAGTGATGGGGCAGGTTCGGCACTCTCTGCGCGGCCGATTGGCCCAAATCCGACAGCATATTGTGCTTGTCGAGCGCGGCTATGGGGATTGGTCAAGCGCTGCGGATTCAATCAAGAACGTGCTCACCGATCTGGAGCGCGAGTTTCACCGCAATCGATGGATCATCAAGAATCCGGAATTGGAATCCGTCGATCTTGGGGAGCTGTGGATCTCCATCCGCGCGGATCTGGTCGCGCTGGCCGAAGGCAAGGGCTGTGAGATCAAGGACAATCAACTGTCTGGCCACACCGTGACCACCGACGGGCAGGTGCTTCGCGCGATTCTCTTCAATCTTGTCGACAACGCCCTGCGGCATGGGGGGGCGGGAGCGGTGGTGTCGGCCAGCGCGCAAACGATCAACGGCAAGATGGTCATCACCGTTCGCGACACCGGGAACGGCATCGCCGAGTCTGTTCAGAAACGCCTGTTCGAGCCGATGACGACCACGACCAGCGATTCGACCGGCTTGGGACTCTATCTCACCCGCCACCGGGCGAATGATCTGGGCGCCGATCTCAAGCTGGTGAGAACCGGATCGGAAGGAACATCGTTTGAAGTGGTCATTCCCAACGCCTGAGGTGTGACATGGGCCGCTACCGCACATTGATCGTTGAAGATGAAGCGCCTTGGATTGAGTTTTTCAAGAGATTGGCGGCAACGCCCAATTTCTCGCACGCCGAATATGACTATCGAATGAATGCGGATTCGGCAAAGAAAGCTTTGGCTGCCCGGCCTGTGCACGTCGCATCGCTGGATCAGAACATTCCCGTTGTTCCAAATGAACTGGCTAGCGCGGATTATGGTTTTGATTTGCTTGAAGAAATTGTGACGTCACGTCCATTCGTGCGGGCGTTGATGTACACCGGATACGGCAGGGTCAAATTTGCGAATCTGGCAGGCCGACTTGGAGAAACCGAATATTTTGAGAAAAAGCAGGCGGAAACCGAAAAAGACGGCATGGATGTGCCCGATTATTTTCAGCTTCTTAAGGTGCTGACGCTCGGCGGAGAGCGGCCGGACACCAAGAAAAAGGAGATGGGCTACGTCCATTGGGCGCTGGGGCGGGCGCGCCGCCATCTTCCGGGAATGATCGGCGCGGCCTGTGGACAGTTGCACGACGCGCAATTGGACAGCTTTGACAGCGCCAAGGCCGAAAAGGCTCTGGCGACGCTGATTGAACGCGCCACCGAATTGGCCTGGGCGCACGCGTGCGCGCTTGCTCATGACGTCGGCGCCCTTCCCAACACTCCGTTGCTGGCGAAGGATCAAGGCGCGATGGAGCGGGTTCTTTGCGCCCTGTGGCAAGCGATCGACCATGCTGGCGCTCTTGGCAATTGGCGGGGCTACATCACCGAAAGCACGACGAACAGGGAAGCAAAGCCGGCGGGTGGACGATTCATCGAGGCTCTTGGGCGCCTGCGCGCCATCCGCAACCGGAACGTTCATGGCCGTGCCGAGGCGTTGTCGCCGGTCGATCTCGTCCATGCGGGCGACGATTTGCTGGCCCTTGTCGATGGTCTGGCCTTCTGGGCGGATCGGCCGCTGATGCATGGGACGCGCGTGCATCCTGATGACCGCAACCGACTGCAATTCCAGAAAATTGTTGCCACCGGCCCCTGGCCGATCAGCGACGCCAAATCCAACGCTTCGCCGCTCACGAAGATTGATCGTCGTCGGTCGATCCAAGCCCTCCATTGCGTGGGCGACCAGGAGCGGCTGATCGATTTGTTTCCCTTCGTGTCCATGCTCGAACTTCCGGGCAAGACGCCGGTCCCGGCTCTGCTCTTGCCCGCCGCGAACGGTCGCTTCATCCGACGCTCGCTTGTCACTGGCGAGGAGATTGCGGGCGTCCCCCTGCGAACTGAGGAGAACGACGCGCTTCGATCGGTGTTCCGCAGCGAATGGGGGGGTGGTCGGTGACGCCGTCGGACGCCATCGATTCGGCGCGATGGACCAACCGTCCGACCCTTGACGAGCCGGTGTTCCGGTTGGGCGAAACACCGTTTGTTTTCGGGGTTGACCTGGATTGCGGTGGCGCTGACCTGGCGCCGGGAGGCACGAAGCAACCCGACGTCTTTGGGCAAAAGGCCGCTGTCGACACGTTGCACGATCTTTGCCTTCAGGCGCTTGGGTGGCGTCGGAATGGATCAAACGGCGAACGGCGATCAACCACCATAGCGCTTTACGGTCGCTATGGGCAGGGCAAGAGCACGGTCCTTTCTGGCGTTCGCCGCGCTCTTGGTTCAGAGAACGATGGCGCCCCGTCGCGCATCCGATGCGCCGAATTCGACGTCGCCGATCACCGGCCCGACCAGATGACCTATGATTTCGACCGGCTGGTGGGCGAGTGGACGCTCCGGAATCGCATTCTGCATTACGTGGTTTTCCTTTGTTTTCTCGTTGCCCTCTTCGCCTTGACGGAGCGATTCGGCGGTTTTGGCTTTGCCGCCGCCGTGCTGGTCCCGTACTTTTTCAAGCCGGTCGGCGACGCCATCCGAATGGGCGTCGGTGAAGAACGGCTTGTTCGGCGGCTTGAATCATTGTGGCGCTTCAATGACCGAGCGGGGATTGCGAGGCTTTGGAAAGCCCAGTGGCGGGGGAAGCCCGATGTCTTGATCGTCGACAATCTTGACCGGGCCACGGTCGATCAGCAGCGCGCGTTTTTGCGCGGCCTGCGTCGGCACCGTTCCAACCTTCCCACCGCCGTCATTGTCGCATTCGACGAAACGCCGCTGGCCATGTCCGACCCCAATCCAGAGGCGCCACAGGAGCTTCTGGGGAAGGTGTTCACCACCGTCGTCCGCCTTTACCCGATGACGAAGGAAGACGTCCACAGCATCGTCGACCACCTGTATGACAGGTTGCAAGACGAATGCGGGAGCGATGCCGACAGCCCCCTGCGGTTTCTGCGCTATCCGGCTGTGGCGGGCGACTTGGCGCGCATCTTTCTCGCCCACCGCCGCCACAGCGTGCGTTTTTGCTATCAATTTCTGAACATTGCGGCGACCGCGAGCGTGACTTTGCGCATCGACCATCCCGCCGATTTTTCAGCCTTGATGCGGCTTCAGGGGCTGTTTGAGTTTCTTCCCTGGATTCGGCATGATCCATCGGCTTTGGCCGACATGATCGCGCAGAACGACGCCGACGCGTTGCTCGCCCATGCGGCGGGCATACTTGGCAAAGACAAGCTGTCCAGCGAGGTGATCGACGCCGTCAGGAAATACCTGACGCTGACCAACCACATGCAGCCCTATTTTGCTGATTGGCAGACATTCACGGGACGTTTCGGGCTGGCCAGGCCGGAATTGGCGGGGGGCGACCCGCCGGAGAACGGGGCGGTCGGCTATTGGTTTCCAGGTCCGGCCATCTTCACCAACAGCGACACGGCGCGGACGTTTTGGCGCAAATGGGTGGAAACGGACCTGAATGCCGCTGCCGAACAGATTCCGGCCCGCCGCCGCGTGGGCTATGAGGACGCGATTCGTCAAGCCGGGCGCGGTGACGGCGATGGCCAAGGTCGTCTTTCCACCATTTTCCTGGTTCATCGGCTCTGGTTGGGCGATGGTGAAGCGGCTTGTCCCCCGCCAATGGCGGCGCTGGAGCGAGAACTTCTCTTCGACGCCAACAACTCAGCGATCCCGGAAGCTCCCCTGCAACAGGAAGAGCAAAACGCGTTCTTGCAAATTCTCCGCGCCGCTCCGCTCCAGATCGTGCCATTCTTTGAGACAATCATCGTGTCGGGGTCCCTCCGATCAGACAAGTTTGGACGCCCTTCGGATGGAGAGCGCCGCTGGTTGAACGCTCTGGAGCGACGGGCGGGCGAGCGACGGCGAGGATGCTGGCCGACCTTGTTTGGAAAGCCGCTCGTTCCATCCGGTCGCGCTTACCACGCTGTCGCGGCGCTGGATGAACTGGACGTTCCGACGGACCCAGCGGCGTTCAACTGGACCTGGATCCGGCGGCGCATCGATCTGCTGGGCCGCCTGCAACGACAGCAGGGGGACAGCACGCTGACCCACGTGAAAGCGTTCGTCGACAAGACCCTCGCGTTGCACCCGGACAATCCGACCATTTTAAAGGAATTGCTGTTGGCGATGGCCGCCGGATTTCCTTCATTTGACGACAGCGGTGACGATGGCCGTTGGCTGCTCAAAGCGTTCGATCCGTTTGATTCTCTCGCCATGACGCTCTTTGGCGAAACATTGACTCCGCCTATTGCGCGAATGCTCCGCGATCTTTCTGGCGTCCAGGTCGCTCCGCACATTCTCCTTATGGCGCTTCACTATGGCTTGCGCAGGCTGGGGAAGGACCCGCTGCCCACATTTAAGCATTTCGAGTTGGTTGCAACCCGCTGGAAACCTCCACGACGTTGGCCCATCTCGTATCTGGGATGTGTGGCGAAAATCGCGCAGGACATTGCGGGCGGCGATGCGGCGTTCGGCTGCGACGCGCATCGGGCCTTGTGGCACAGTTCCTTTCATGTCCCGATGCGGCGTGCGACAGACCAACTTGGCGATGACCCCCTGGATTTTTGGTATCGCGATGCGGTGATCCCGCCGCCGCTGCCAAATTAATTCTGTTGTTGTGAAGCGGCATGAAGAGGGGTGACGCCATAGTTCTACTGTGTCATAAAATATGGAATGGGATAGCGGTTCGCTGTAGAAGTGGGATTCATGCTTCGTTCAGAGAGGCGGTATGGTCCCCCTTGGAAGCGTTGGCGGCATCGAATCACGGTTTTCGGCGTATGTCGAGCGTCTGGCGCCGACTTTGGGTCACGCTGATCGCGCCGTTCCGTTTCGCGCCTATTGCACGGGATTGATCCTTCCAGGCGACCGCAAGAGCGTTGAGCCGATGGCGGCGCGGGTGGAGCCGGGCCGCGTCGGCGCAGCCCATCAATCCTTGCATCATTTTGTCGCCAAGGCGGCGTGGGACGATGTCGCCGTGCTGGCCGGGGTGCGCGATCTGGTGCTTCCGGCGCTGTTGGAGCGCGGCCCGATCCGCGCGTGGATCATCGACGACACCGGCATGCCGAAGAAGGGCCGCCATTCCGTTGGCGTGGCGCGC
>Ga0209373_10002592_pt1 | contig 17854 bp, 7 predicted proteins | sample Higcelweek5metaG_FD_187173 | JGI IMG/M metagenome (GOLD analysis project Ga0209373, IMG submission 187173) | Freshwater pond sediment microbial communities from the University of Edinburgh, under environmental carbon perturbations - High... | ecosystem: Environmental > Aquatic > Freshwater >... | reverse complement strand
AATCAAACCCTGTCCAAATAAATTCTCCAGCAATATAATCTTCCTTTAAAGTCGAAAGCCATTCTTCATACGACCGCATTTGCCAGCAACTTCCTGTATGGTATGGGTACATAAGGGTTTCTGATCCGAAAATAGACCTGTTTGGATAGCGTTCATGGTCTTTTTTGTACATCGATTCCTGGTAATTATAGCCAACAAGTTCAAGCAAATCGCCCATTCCGCTTGAGTTTATTCCGGGTATACCATCGGCACCTATGGTAAACGGACGGCTAACATCGTACTTTTTGGCAGCTGCAAGGATTAATTTGGCAATTTCAGGCCCTTTAACTGAATCCCATTGTTCACGGACTTCGTTGCCAATGCTCCACGCAACCACTGATGGATGATTTCTGTCGCGTTTTATCCAGTTTTTAACGTCTCTTTCGTACCATTCATAAAAATGAGGGGAATATCCGAAAGTTGTTTTTCCTTTCTCCCATTCGTCAAAAATCTCATCGATCACCACAAAACCTAAGCGATCGGCAGCATTGAGCAATTCAGGGGCAGGTGGGTTGTGACTCATGCGCAGCGCATTGCAGCCCATTCCTTTAAGAATTGTTAATTGTCGCTCGAAGGTATAATCCATACACGCCGCTCCAAGCGGGCCTCCATCGTGGTGGTTATTTGTGCCTTTAAGTTTCACCTGTTCGCCATTGAGCAAAAATCCTTTGTTTGGATCAAACTTATAGGTTCGGATACCAAATGGTGTATTGTAGGTATCCATCACTTTCCCATCTGCTTTTATCTCCACCTGTAGCTGATATAAATAAGGGGTATTGATAGACCATAAATTTGGGTTGTTTACGGTTAGTTGTTGTGTTAATTTTAAGGAGTCGCCTGCTTTTATGTTAAAATCGGAGCTTTTGTCGCTTACTTTTTTCCCATTAGCATCGATTAAGAATGTACTTATTTTACAGTTTTTTTCGATATTGAATTCGTTAACAATTTCAACATCGATACTTAGTTGGGCATTTGCTTTAGAGGCTGTTTGTGTTTTAACAAAAACGCCCCATTCGTCGAAATGCACGTTGTCGCTGGTAAGTAACCATACGTGCCTGTATATACCAGCCCCAGTGTACCAGCGAGAGTTCATTTGCTCCGATGTGTTCGCTTTTACTGCAATCACATTGTTTTCGCCAGCAGGTTTCAGGTGCGGGGTTAGATCGTAATAAAACGATGAATAACCATAAGGTCGAAGTCCCATGTAATGACCGTTAATCCATACTTCGCTGTTGCGGTAAACCCCCTCGAAGAGAATAAAGACCTTCTTATTGTCGGACGATTTGTCCAACGTAAAATTTTTACGATACCAGCCTATTCCGCTATAAGCGAAACCGCCGCCACTATTGCTGGTATTTTTCGAATCAAAGGGATGCTCAATGCTAAAATCATGTGGCACATTTAAAGATCGCCAACTGGCATCGTCAAAGTCAGGTTTACTCGCCTCAGGGAAATCTCCAAGGGTAAATTTCCAATTAAAGTCAAACGATTGTCGGCTTGTATTCTTTGTGGCTCCAAACGATGTAAACAACGTCGAAATCATCAGCATCAAAATACATAACAGTCTTTTCTTCATTTTCTTATTTTTTAAGTTTTAGTAAACCTCATGTGTGCGCTAAACATTCACATTTCTTTTTTCAACCATCTGAATATTAAAGTACTTAAACAGTTAAATTAACCAAAAATCGAGTTCGGTCAGAAAATTGGTTCGTCGGTAGTCATACCTGATCGTGAAATACACCAACAAGGCCAGCAAAAAAAATAGGGCAAGAGTGACACTTGCGCGCCACCCTTGCCTTCGTAAAAAATATATTAAACTTAATAGACATCACTCTCATTCGTTTAACGGGACATTGCTGATAACCTATACATTACCACGTCGTGTCCTGGAATCTCAATGGCCTTTTTTGTTTTCATCTGGTTGCGGGTGGTGCCTACTTCCTTGTGCCACCAAAGGTCATTAATACGATAATCAATTGTATCAAAATTGGTTGACCGTTTGGAAACCTCCTCGTCTGTCAGGTTGAAATCCATCCAATTAATGGTGTAGGATCGCGATTCTTTGTTACGATTGAGTATACAAAAAGCCCAATCTCCGCCTTCGAGCGGTTTAAACCAGAACTCCAAACCGTCTTCTTTTTTGAACTTGAATCCCTGCACTCCCAGCCTGTCTTGGTTTACTGCGATTACCTCTTTGTTCTTGATGATACTTTTGGTTTCTTCGCTCATGTTTCGTACATCGTTCCCGAGTATCAATGGGGCCGCCAACATACTCCACATACTAAAGTGCGCTCTGTCCTCATTCTGCTTCTGCCCGTTACCAACCTCGAGCATATCGGGGTCGTTCCAATGTCCGGGACCTGCATATTTGCGAAGCCCTTCCTGCATATCAAGAATTTGTAGTACACCATAAGCTTTCCAACCGGGATGTTGATCGATGCAATCGAAGCAATTGTAAATGTCGCCTGTTGTGCGCCACATGTGACCGGTTTCTGCAGCCCACAACCATGGTTTGCTTTGCCCCCATTCGCACATTGAGAAAAGAATTGGCCTACCGGCTACACGTAAGGCATCGCGCATAAGATTGTATGCTCCTTTTGGGTTGATATCTTCTGACTCGCACCAATCGTACTTCAAATAGTCTACTCCCCAACGAGCGTATTGAAGTGCATCTTGGTACTCGTGCCCGAAACTACCTGGTCGACCACCACAAGTCTTCCTCCCAGCATCAGAATAAATACCCAGCTTCAGTCCTTTCGAATGCACATAATCGGCTAAGGCTTTGATGCCTGAAGGGAATCTTTCGGGGTCGGCAGTAATGAATCCGTCTTTATCACGAGGCCCGTGCCAACAATCGTCAAGATTCAAATAGATATAACCAGCATCGCGCAGTCCTGTTTCAACCATCTTATCTGCGATTACTCGGATTAACTCTTCGTTGATGTTACACGAAAACTTATTCCAACTGTTCCACCCCATCGGAGGGGTATCTGCCAAACCTTCATACTTTTGTGCATTTAGAACAAGTGTAGTGGCAAGTACCACAAGCATTATTATAATTTTTTTCATTTATCTAAGGTATTCTGGTAATTTCGTAAATAGGATTTCTATCTTATAAAGTACGATCTCATTTCCTCCCATTATCGTCGCATAATCTGGTCCTTTTGTAGTGCATGTAAGGAGTTCGACATATTCTTTTTTGGGCTCACGAGATTCTTGCCTTTCGACCAGCAGACCAAATTTCGTGTTATCAGCTTCGGCATAATACACACAGTCTCCTGAATATACATTACGCTGAATGCCTACACCACCTGCTTGGGTTCCGAGGTAGGTGAAATAAATCTTGAATTCGTAATCTTCTTTTTGTATATAGCTAAAGTAGTCCGATTTAATAGCTACGTCGGGTGCTATTGTCCATCCGCTGGGGAACTGTAAGCCGTCGGGCTTCTCCCAAATGGTGTAATAGACACCGGCTTGCAGCTTATTGCTTGGTGCATTGCCCGAAACCTTAATTGGCTGCGTAACTGCTCTTTCTCCATTTAGAGCAACGAGTGTGATTGTGATATCGCCGTTTTTAACGCCATTTGGTACGGTAACTTTAATGTCTTCAGAAGCTTTGCGCAAAAAATCGATCGCCTCAACAGTGATTACTTCACCGTCTGCTTCGGCGGGAAATACAATTTGCGTGGTGTATTCCATATCTACACCTTTAATGCTTAGCTCATGCCCTACGCCTACCTCATCGCCTGGAAGCAAAGATTTGATTTCGGGTTTTGCAACACGCATTGCCACTGCACTCTCCAAGGTTTTCTCATTCGATACCAATTGCAAATACCCTCCTTCAGCCGAAATTCCCGAGGGAATAGATAACTTGATTTGGTTTTGTGTAACCACTTCAAATTTTGTAACCTGAATATTGCCTGGAAAAACAATGCTATTGACCTGACCTAGATTCGTGCCAACAATTGTCATCTCACCACCAGTCATTACCACTGTAGGGCTAAATGCTTTCAAAGCAAGTCCCGTGGCAGCATCATCGACTGAGCCACCCTGACAACCAGAAAGATAACCTACACACGCAATAAATACGATCAGTTGAATGTATGATGTTACTTTTTTCATCCGTAAATAATTTGTTTTTCTAATTGCCGGATGGTCCCGATAATTATCGGGATCACATGACTTATTTTGGCTATCACCGATATTCAATTCATCCGTGTTTAGCTTACGCTGATCTCCGATTCCCGATACATCGGGACAAGTCGTGTTTTTGTGCAAACATGTTCGTTTCATAATCCTAACTCTTTTTTGATTAACTAATAATCCTTATTCTGATACAGCTTTTCGTTCTTTTTGATTTCCGAGTACGGAATGGGAAACAAATTATACTTTTCTTGCCATTGACGCGGGAACGAGAAACGAGTAAGTATAATATCACCATTGGCTTCCTTTGTCTGTTTAGCCCCCTGTACATCAGCGAAATATTGCGATCCCTTCATCCACCTACGAACATCCCAGAAACGCTGGTCTTCGAAAGCAAATTCGATTAAGCGTTCACGCTCGTAACGTTCAAGAAAATCAGTTGGGTTACCCTCTAAGTGAGGCATCATCACATCCGATCGGTCGCGTACAACATTGATTGCTTCATTTGCCGACATTCCGAAATTCCCTTTTGCTTCAGCATTACCAGTTAAATTATAAATTGCTTCAGCATAGTTGAGGTAAAATTCGCCAAGACGCATAACAATCCACGCATGTCTAAAACTGCTATTTACATTAGGAGACAAGTCGGTATTTCCATCTAAGTATTTTCGCAAATAGTACCCAGTACGAGATGCATTATATTTGGGAGAACCGTTGAATCCTCCTTCGTAAGTCTGTATTTCCATCTGCTGATTGGTGTTTAGAGGCCACAAATCGCCATTCTTCACAACTGTCATAAAAAAACGAGGGTCGAGATTTTGATACGGTGTGTCCTGGGTTATGTTGACACTTCCCGCGTGCACCTCACCAAATGTCTTTCCTGCGTTCTCGCCAGACTGGTATTCATATTGGTCTATCAACGTTTGTGTGGGGCAATTTCCACTCTGACCACCTTCAATGCCAATCGGAAAATTTTGTCTATCCAACGTGTTGTCAGCAGTTTTGGCAATAGCAAAAATCATTTCGCTGTTGGTGAAACTATTGTTACCCCACAATGAAGCATAGGTATCCAGTTTGATTCCCCATCCCAAGCATTTATCGATCATTTCTTTGTTCGCCTTGGCAGCCGCTTCCCACTTCGACTTATCATTTTGAGGATTGAAAAGCGGGCTTGCTGCATACAATAATGTGCGTGCTTTTAGGCCCAATACAAAAGGTCGGCTTGTGCGTCCCAATTGTTGGCTCATTTCAGTTAAGTAACTTACCGGAAGATACTCGGCAATTGCATCACATTCATCTACAATAAACTTAAATATTATGTCAGCAGGAGTACGTTCTACATTATTGGCTTCGGCAATGGTTAAGGTCGAAAGCACAAGCGGCACATCGCCATAAGCTCTTACCAACTCGAAATAGTAGTAAGCCCTGAGTGCGCGCACTTCGTAGGGAAACAATTCAAAACGAGCCTTTAACTCTTCGTAATTGGTGCCTTCTGTTACGCTATAAACATAATCTTCCAATGAAATTTTATCTAACTTCTCAAGAAAGTTATTGGCCAGGTAAATTGCAGTGTAACTGTTTTGCCAGTATTGCGGAAATGGGTTTACAGGTGTCCAACCGCCGTTGTAGAGTTTGTGTACATCCGAACTCGAATTAGCAAAATCAGCTTCGTCGGTAGCACTCGCCCTAAACGCTCCATCGTAATTGTTCTCAAACTCATTCTGAAGCAACGCATATACATCATTCACCAACTGTTGAACACCATAGATAGGGCTATCATAAACCCAATCCTCATTGTTCGTAGTTATTTCATTATAATCAAGATCTACACATCGGGCAAACAAGAACAATGTCAGAAGTATAGAAGCAATGTATTTTATCTTTTTCATTCTATTAAAAATTAATATTTCATTAAAACTTAAATGATGCGCCTATATTAATTCCTTTCATTACAGGATATGAGGTACCAAGGACTTCGGGGTCCATCACTTTCATGTTCGAGAAGGTCAATAAATTCTCGCCTTGAACAAAGATTTTAGCATCAGAGACAAAAATCTTCTTCATCCAACTTTCGGGAAGGCGATAATAGACTTCGATATTCCGTAGCTTCGTCCAATTGAGGTTTTTGTTCCAAATTGTATTACCTCTATAATTGTTCTGGTTATCCTGCGTAGTTAATCGGGGGTAAATTGCTGAAGCATTATCACTATTTGGGCGCCAAGCATTGGCTAAATAGTGCGTAGATAGATTGTTATTGCCTTTTACGCAATCCCATACTCCAACTGTTCCCAGGTATTTTGTAATTCCAGCTGCTCCCTGAAACTGCACATTAAATCCCACGCCTTTGTATTCGGCACCAAGATTAAAGGCAAAGTTTGTTTCCGGGATACTTCCTCCATAACCAAAGAAAATTTCGTCGTCTTCGTTAATTACTTTGTCGTTATTTTGGTCTTTATACTTTATATCACCTGGTCGTACCTGCGAAAACTGCTGCTCGGGACTATTCGCAATATCAGCTTCATCCTTGAAAAACCCAACTGCTTCCAATCCCCTACTCTGACCTACTCGCTGTCCTACAAGTGATTGATATTCTTCAGTAGGCATCTCAATGTAGTCAACGATTTGATTTGACCCCAAAGTCAGGTAGGCTGCGCTGTGCAACAAGAAGTCTTTTCCAAACCTCTTTGCATAGTTCAAGCCCAATTCAATGCCATAACTTTCAACTTTGCCCTGTGTCGCATATAAGTCGGGACGACCAACAACCCATGAGTTCAAATCATTTGCTTTCAGCATAATATTGTCACGTCGGTTGTAGTAAGCATCGGCAGTTACGTCAACACTCCCTAATATGCGTAAATCGACGCCAAGATTATATTTATATGCAGTTTCAAGGGCAAAACTTGTTAATGGATAGTGGGTTAGTGCACTACCCCAGTTATTTCCATCGTAACTTGGTTTGAATACGATATTGCCATGACTTCCAGCATAATTTTCAAGCCATATACCATTCATGGGTACATAATCCGAATGTTGGATACCGGCAGAAGTCCTTACTTTCCCATAATTCAACACTGAATGTTCCTTGTTGTTGGCAAAGATGTATGCAACTGAAAAGGTAGGTGAGAAAGCCCATTTTTCAGGATACGAACGATTCGAGCCATTAGCTGCCAGAACCAGATCCAGCATAAGTTTCTGTTTCAAACCATAATGCATATATCCCATAACATTTGAGCGGTAGAACGTATTATAGCGCCCCATTCCTACTTCAGATTCGGTGTTGTAAATGAGTGAAGCCTGAATATCGTTGTCGGCAAACGATTTCTGATAATCAAGTGAAAGAGCAAACTGAGCAGCACGCCACTGATTACCAAGCCACTTATTATAGGTTAGGTTGTTAACCTTGTCTCCATAAACAACAGAATTAACCTTGCTCGTATCACCTAACTCGCCGGCATATTCTACATATCCGTATTGAAAACTTTTGTTATGTTCCTCGTTGATACGAGAGTAATTATCGTACGCTAATCTAACTGAAGCAGTAAGACCGTTTGTTACAAAGTCAAGTTTCTGGGTAAGTTTCGCATCTGCATACAAAGCTCTGTGGTGAGTTTTCTCTCTACCAGAATCTTGAATTCGTGCTACAGGATTGGCATTCGTGTAGTTTTGATCACCCCCCCAAACATCGTCGGGTGTTTTTATGGGAAATGCAGACGCTGGGAGCCGATAAATTTGATAGATAATATCGTTTGCATTACTTGATGAAGGCTCGTTTGTTTCGATAAAGTTGGCAAGCACATTGACAACCATATTCGTTGTAGGGGTAACTGCAAAGTCAAGATTAGCTCGGATATTGGCTTTCGAGTATTTCAACTGAGAGTCGAAATCAGGTTGTTTGGTGTCTTTAAACATACCTTTGCTGCCAGTATAGTTCATCATTGTGAAGTATCGCAAACTTTTATTGCTCCCATGAATAGCCATATTGAGACGATCTTCCGATCCTACATTCGTCAAAGCCTCCTCTTTCCAGTTAACATTTGGATAAAAGAATGGATCGCTCCCATTTTTGAACAGTGCAAGTTCTTTTTCAGTATATGCAGCTGCAAGCCCATCATTAAAACGGGCTTCATTCATCGATTTTGCATACGTCTCGGCATCAACAAAGTCGGCCATTTGGGGATCGAAAGTAAACTTATGGTCATACGACACATCTACATTAAGATTGCCCTGTCCACCACGTTTGGTTTTGATGAGTAGAGCACCATTCACACCTTGGTATCCCAAAAGAGCCACAGCAGCAGCATCTTTCAATACCATTACAGATTCCACTTCATCTACCGAGAGTCTGTCTATCGGTCGTTTTACACCATCCACAAGAATCAGCAGATTGTTTTCGGACAGTGTCTGCAAGCCTCGAACATTGAGAGATGGACCATAGTTAGCGTCACCAGAAAACCCACCGTTTTTGAGTGCAGTCAGTCCTAACAATCGACCATATAATGCTTCAGCAAGATTAATAGCTGCTGTTTGTTTCAACTCTTCCTGAGTTATTATGGATACAGCGGCTGAAGTATTCTGTAACTTTTGTTCTATACCGAAGCCTAAATCTGCTTTGATGCTGTCCTTATCAAACAAGGCTTGCTGACCGTAAACACTTGTAGTGACAAACAAAACAGACAGAATAAGTATTGACTTATATATGTTCATAATAGTAATGTTATTTTAGAATTTACCATCCCGGATTTTGAGATAAACCATAATCTTTATTTATTTCGCTTCTACCAATTGGCGAGAGCAGCCATTTATCATCCCAGTTACCCGTCCACCACGCTCTGGGGTAAGAGGTAATCTCTTCAACTTCATAAATAAAGTTTGGCCAAACACCGTTCATCTGGCTAAATGGAATCGTAGTTTTTTCGCCTGTTTGCGCATCCTTAGCGTATATGTTCATACGGTGAAGCGGGCTGCAGAATATATCTTGCTTTTTGTATCTGATGAGGTCGTACAGACGGCTGTTTTCCATTGCCAGTTCACAGGCACGCTCGCGAAGTATTTCGTTTATGAGTACATCTTTGTTGCTAAGATTAAGTTGCGTATTCACCTTGAGTGACGGCAATCCAACTCGTGCACGTACCTTATCTAATTCTTGAATCGCAGCCTCATTCGCCCCCGTTTGGGCAAGTGCTTCCGCATAAATAAGATGCAAATCGGCTATACGCAGATATCCCCAAACATAACGTTCATCTGCATAATCGTGATAGTCCAATACGAATTTGAATTCGCCGAAACCATGTGAAATATATCCACTGGTAAACCACCAGTTACCTGTAATTAAGTCGCCACCAATCCAACAGTCTATTGTTTTGTTCTGGTAGGTATTCCACTTCTCATCTACTCGTTTTTGAGGTACAAGCATTGATTCGTAAAGTCGAGGGTCGCGCCCTGCAAAAACATCAAGATTTTCATTGTTGGCAGTATTGTAAACGCGCTGCCCATCGTAGTTTTTTCCATCGGCCCAAGGAAACATATTAAACCATTCCACCGTTGGAGCATGTGCACCGGAGTGCGAAACATTACCTGGAACGTTTGAACCCCATTCTCTTAAATACTCACCGTCGCTGTTGCCATTATTTTCGCCGCGTACTTCAATAATTTTCTCAGTCGTCTCACGGGCATAATATGCTGAACGATAAGCACGACGATAATCTCCTTCTGTGGTTCCTTGTGGTTGTACCAGTGCATAAGGAGTTCCGGCAGCTGCGTTGGCATCGAAGAATGCTTTACAAGCTTGCACACACTTATCCCAAAGTTCGGGTTTATAACTGCCCAACCATACACGAAGTAGCGGGTCTACATCATCGCCCAAACCTACTGGAAACACGGGAGTTTCGTCGTATTGTCTATATGGCTGTTCACTATTAAATAACGGGCTAGCAACATACCACCATAATCTTGCACGCATACCATAAGCTCCACCTTTGGTCAATCGACCTCCTTCACTGGTATAGTTGGAAACAGCAAATGGAATTGCAGGTTCATCAATTACTTGTTGTAGCAAATTATCTATAAAAATAGCCGTTTGCTCTACAGTGGCCCTACCGGCAACAAACTCTCCTTCACCATTTACAGCACTCAAATATCCTCCTTTATAATCTTCGCCTGTCTGACTCGCATGGTCCACTAATGGCAGTCCACCGAAGTTACACAATGCATCGTAATAACGTGTAGCCATCAGCAACTTAGCTTCCGCTTTCAGTCTTGACTTTTTAGCATTATCCATATCCGGCACACGATCAATGTTTTCGATAAAGATCCAGCACCTACGTACTGTGTCCCATATCCCTTTTCGACCACTGCCATCAATGAACGCAAACTTATCGCGTATCCAGTTGCCATTTCCGGCCTCGGAATGCATACCCGGATAATAGGTAGAAGCAACCCCGCCCCACCCTAATGCAGAGTGCACTACATCGCTCAACGCTTCCACCATTACTGAATTCATACAGTTATATGTTGAATGACCGTTATTCATGTATTTGTATGTTTCCCAAAGAAACATTTCTGCGTATTGTGCTTTCGAGAATATAGTGTCAAGTGTTACATCTACACCTGGCTGTTTTTCGAGAAAAGCGTCTCCAACGCCAAAATCGTCAACACAGCTTATCATTACAGAAGACCCAATAAAAAGGGTAATTAGCCAGATTAGAGCATTTTTCTTTATATGTTTCATTGCCATACTTTTTAGAAGTTAACGTTTAGTCCGAAGTTCATTATTCGTGTTAGCGGATACCTAAGAGAATTTGTAGCGCTTTCGGGGTCATTTGCCTTAAATTTCGAGAATGTGAGCAAATTATACCCTGAAAAATAGAGCCTCAAATTGCTTATTTGGGGCATGAATGGGACTTTGCTGAATGTGTACCCTACTTCCATATTCTTTAAGCGCGCATACGAAGCATCGGTATAATATACCTGCGAATTGACAGTATTGTTGCTCTTATTTGTGAACGAAAGACGGGGCAACACAGCAGTCTCTGCTGTTTCAGGCGACCAACTGTTGTCGGCAACCCATTGAATCATGCCAGATTTGTGCATTTGTCCGAACTGTTCTCTGTAAACCCCTTGAAGATTTCTGGTAACATTTGTCACCCCCAACCACAACATGGAGAAATCAAAACCTTTGTAAGACACACTGAAGTTTGCAGTGAAATTGAACTCAGGAATGTCACTGAATCCCATTGCATGAACATCGTTTTCGTCTATGATTCCATCGTCGGTCAAATCAACATAAACACAATCGCCGCCCAATACATTTACCATCTGTTTTGGCATTTCAACACCGTATTTTTCTTTATAGTTCTTTTCTGTATTTCCCGGATCATAAAACTCAAAAAATTCATAACCTGTACGCTGTCCAACAGGAAGTCCTTTCCCCGAAAGGTGAGCGTAGCGTGGACGAACTTCCCCATTCTCAATAATCTTGTTACGTACGTATGTAACTCCTGGATTAATTGTATACTGAAGGTCTTTACCTATTTTATCTTTCCATATAATCCCCAACTCATAGCCATGATTTTTTACTTGCCCTCTATTAACCGAGCTTTGCTTTTGAGCGGCAACACCCGGAAGCGTAGCACTGTTTCCAATCAAAATGCCTTTGCGGTCTTCAAAGAAAACATCAATGTTAGCGGTCAATCTATCGTTGAAAAACTTAATGTCAGCTCCATAGTTTTGTTTAGTAGCCGTTTCCCATGTTACTAACGGGTTTCCTGCCGACTCTTCCCATGCTCCACCATACCATGTGCCAAGTCCAAAGTTGTATCTGCCCCCCGAACTTATTGCATATGTACCTGGGATATACAGAAAGCGTGAACCGCCACCATTATCACTACCAACTTGCCCTACCGATGCTCTCAGCTTTAGATAGGAAATAAACGGATGAAGAGGTTTCATGAAGTTTTCGGAAGAAACAATCCAGCCAACAGACAACGAAGGAAATAAACCATAACGGTATCCTGGTGCAAAGTTCTCTGAACCATTATATCCCACATTCACGTCAGCCAAATACTTAAGCTTGTAGTTGTATGCAATACGCCCCACCAGTCCTACATAACCACGAGGAATATCGGTGTATGACGAAGGATAATAGTACTTACTTTGGTTATATAACAACAGAGCATTAACATCGTGATCGCCAAATTCGCGTGCGTAACTGAAACTGGTTTCTGCATACCAGTTGCGACCGAATCCATAGCTTTCATCGTAACCCAGGTTCCATGCATCACCTTTCCTTCTCAAAGCAACATTCCCTTCTTCGGTCATAACGGGCTCGTAGGTTACACCTTCGTATAAAGTACGTCTTTTCTGTTGCGAATAATCTGAGTTGTACGAGGCCTTAACCTTAAAGTCAAGTCCTTTTGTAAGTAAATCAAGTTTTAACTTATAAACCATGTCAAGATTTAGCACGTTGTTTGCCCGGTGGTTGTATCCACGTCCATAAAATGAGAACAAACCGTCATTGGAATAGTCTCCCACATAACTTTTGTTGGCAAGAATGCGTCTACCTTGCTCATCAAGTCCATATCCAGCAAATGCCGGTGCGCCAACCAGACCGCCGAACACGTTGCCTTCTCCTTCTGCAAGTTCGTATTTGTCTTCCATGCGACCACCAATATTGACAGATAGCTCGTTATACTTATTCAAGGTCAAATCTACATTGGCGCGATAGTTATAGCGATTGTAGGAAAAGTTCGTATGTTTATCCGTCGAAAAGGAATTAAACAAGCCATCTTGCGTCAATACTCCTACAGACATAAAATAGCGCACCTTATCATTGCCCCCCGATACAGATACATTGTGCTGACTTTGTGGTGCAGATTTCTTCATCACATAGTCGAGCCAGTTGGTATTTGGATACAACATCGGTTGGTCTCCAGCTTTGAAGTGATTGATGGCTTCATCGCTAAAACGCAGCTGTGAAGCACTTGTACCATCGCTAAGTTGTGCATTATTGTACAGGGTAGCCCACGTATATGAATCCACAAAATCGGGATAAGAGTTTACTTGTTGTATTCCAAATGATGTAGAAAAAGATATTTTGGACTTACCAACAGTTCCACGTTTAGTGGTTACAAGGATAACACCGTTTGCGCCCCTTACACCAAAAACTGCGGTAGCCGAAGCATCTTTCAATATAGAAATATCTTCAACTTCATTGGGATCTATTTGGCTGAAACTTCGTTCCACACCATCAACTAGTACAAGTGGATCGGCACCATTGAACGAACCTACACCACGAACACGAAGAATTGGATCGTCAGCTCCTGGCACACTGGAATATTGGACAGACGATACACCAGACAGCTTTCCGGTGATTGCATTCCCCAACGATGCGGTAGGAGATTTAAGCAATTCCCTGCCGCCTATGTTACTCACAGCTCCAGTAATAGTTACCTTCTTCTGCGTGCCATAAGCTATGACAACCACTTCATCAAGATCTTTGAGATCGGTTGCCATGCTTACATTAATACGCTTTCTCCCGGCAACAACTTCTTCTTTGCCCCGATATCCAATGTAAGAGAACACCAGTGTAGCTTGGGGATCAACCGTAATGGAATAGTTACCTTCCCCATCGGTAATGGCACCTACCGATGTTGATTTCACTCGCACGGTAACGCCAATCAGAGATTCGCCAGTTTCATCCTTAACAGTTCCTTGCACCGTAATGGATGATTGCGCATGGCTCAATAGGGGTATCATTGATAACATTACAAGAATACCCCACAATTTAAGTTTGCTTTTTTTTCTCATTTATTTAGATTAAAATTAGATTAGATCTTATTTATCGTATAGCAAACATCTTCCATCGAAAAAAAAACGTGTATTGACCCAATAGCGCTAATGCCACCAATTAGCAACTAGGCCAAACTTTAATATGCCTTCCTTTCACTTTAGAAAAATCGACATCTACAGAACGATACTTTACTGATCAACAACTACTAAAGTAGTCTACCCCATTTTGAGACAAGTTCCCTTTGGTATCAATTAGGGTAAGAAATACAAATGGGGTGGCTTTTAAATACATTCCGGATATTGAAAGTCAATTCTTCAAATAAAAGAAGTAGATTACAATTGATACAAATATTTTCGATTTCACGGCATTCTGATTTGTCCCCCAAAAAGTTTTGATCTGGAGGTCCTGCGTCATCTATTAGAAAAATATTTCAATATCCCAACGCTTTTTATAGAAGTCGGTGATAATCCGAACCTACCAGATATTTATGGTTGCGGATAATGTGGATCACTTTGTTCACATCGCCTTTTTAACAGTGAGCAACCTGAATATTTACCATCAAGGCCTGCTTTTTTGCATCTTTACTGGTGAACCTGATCAAGTTCATCCTTTAAAATATCTTGGTTTTTGTGGCGGATTACCGCACGCTATTGGTTATCTGCAATAGTCAATAAACTGATAAAAAACACATTAATCAACACAACAATCCCTTTGCCTGTGGCTATTGCTCATGGTCTATTTTGCCGGTTTTTGCTATAAACCAAAATCGGTCATAAAATACTGATGATTGATATTCAGTAATTTATGACCGAAATAGTACAATATTTCCCAGCTACCCGAAAACTAGGGCAAACAATTGGTCGTTGGTCTTGATTTATGGCAGCTTTTGTCGCTTAGAAATTTCTTCACAGAATTTCTCAACATGAACGCTGGGATAAAATCTAAAACCTACTTGATGATGGTTTTAAACAACTTAACACATGTGACTGAAAATAAATATTTTACATTTTATACATATTTATTTAACGATTAATTTTTCGAAGCAAACCAAACCTTGGCTCAGAATTTTAAGCACATAGATCCCTGACTTAAGTTCTTCATTAAGCTTTATTTCATTATTCAAAATTGCACTCGATTGAATGTTTCGTCCCTTCATGTCATAAATGAAAACCGTGGCATTGTTTGCAAAAGCATACTCTGTGAGCTTTATGGTTGTATTTCCTCTTTCTAAAGGATTTGGATAGATAGCGAACGAACGACCCTTATTGATTTCCGAAACACCAGTACTTATAAATGCAATGGTATTAGACACGTTTGAGGAGCACGAATTTACCGTTACAATTGAATAATAATTGCCACTTTCTGCGGGGACTAATGTATCGGATAGTGCATTTTCGATAGGACTGTTATTATAATACCATTGATTTCCCTCTGGAATACTTGATACCAGTACTCCATCTTTTTCAGTTATTACTGGTGCTTCTACCGATGTTGTAACTTGTACCGTAACCGGAATTCGCGGAATCTCGCTTGGGGCATTGTTGTACGATGCTTCAACATAGTATGTTGTCGTTTCGGCAATTACCGGAGTTGTAAAATGTGTGCCAGAGTGAATCGGCGAGCCTCCCTCCTTCTGGGCAAACCAGTTAACGACGCCAAAGTTTGCCTCGGCCATAAGGCTTACACTATCGGGCAAACAAATAGCCCGATTGGTTGCAGACAGGATCAAGGGGAAGGTATCGTTCTCGAGTGTAATGACTCTTGGGTTCGAGAAAACCTCCATCAAATGCGATTTTTCGTTTTCCGATGCAACCATATCGCCCCATGACATGAAAAACGACCAAGGAGTATCCAAATCGAGACAGTCATCAGGATCGGGTATTGGTCCGTTTTCGGTCATTGCAACAATTTTTTCGCCATCAACCAGATCAAAATATCGGTCGAACGTGTTTTTCTGGGTAGTGTAATTGTATTTGCCTGGATAAGAGTCCATTCCAACAATATCAACCACATCGTTTCCCGGATACCATTCTTCCTCGTAAGTTGACCATGCCCAAATCAAATTGTGAATGTTGTGATAATTGTGCATGCGGTCGAACATGATGCGATATAGTTTCTTGCAAGCTTCAATACTTTGTGCGTCTTTGTTTCCACTCCACCAGAACCAACCGCCGCCAGCTTCGTGCAAGGGTCTAAAAATAACCGGGACATTGGCTGCTTCGAGCTTTTTTAACTCAACGGCAATTGCATCAATATCTCGAATCAGCAAGGCATAATTTGGCGAGTTTTCCCGTATCGCTTCTTTGATGTCGAACGTAGTGGATTCGTTGTAAAAAGTGTTTGTACCCACCGTGCCTCCACTTGGCGAGTGCCAGTGCCAGCCAAAACCAACAATCCCTTTTTTCCCGGTGCTATTATACCAGGCAATGGCTTCTTCTGTAATATTAAGATTAGGTGGAATACCAAAATTATGTCGGCCATTTTCCCATAAATAAGGATAGCCTTCGGTATAGGGTTGAAAATCCCAAACTTTATAAAGTGATGTTTTACCTGTTAGATTTACTAGCTCATTGAAATAATTATAGAATTGCCCCGAGATGATCCGTTTTCCGTATTGCGAAAGAAGAAAGTTGTAAACTGATTTTGTATGGACCAAGGCAAGCGGATCAACCAGCGCTGTTGATGTTTTTTCGTATGAATTTGTTTCAGCTGGATAAACGATGAAATTATCGATTTCAGTCCAGCCCCATCCTTTTTCAATGGTTATGGTGTTTTCGCCGGCATTCAAAATATGCTTTCCACCACTTGTATAGGTAAACCCAACGTTTGGTTGAAAATCGATACTTGAAGAATTCTCGCCGTTAATCCGAATGCTTTGCGATTTAAAAGCGCTGCTATGGTATCCAATCATAATTAAATAGAAGGCTTTTACAGGAGCAGTAACGGTTACAGTAACCTTGTCGCCTGTATTATCGAAACCAGTAACGTAACCGGCACCCGAAAAGCCTGAAATACTTCGGGCAACCTGTACTCCCGTTAAAATACCATCTTCGGCTTCCAGTGTATCAATGGGTATACCCGTTTGTGCAAAACCATTCAGTCTGAATAAAATCAGCATTAAAACAACAAGGGTATACTTAATCGGTAGAAATACATTATTCATTTTCATCATTAAATTTTAGTCTTATATTACTTGTAAACAAGCATTAATATCTCTATTGACTTATTGTGTAATCGGAGTTGTTTTTTACTCCTTGTATATCTTTTGTATTTACTGAACCATGAAATAGTTTTATCATTTCATCCCAAGTGAGATATTCGCTTGGAGCAAGTTGAGGCGACTGAATGTAGTTGTAAAGCGCAGTGCGAAAAGCTTTTCCTTCGGTGTATTTCGAAGCAGCGTCGAGATCGGCCATGCAAACCAACAACTTGCCTCGCCCAACGGCAAACTCAAAAACCAGCCCCAACTTATGATTTCGCTCTATGTTATCTACAACCTGAACAATCGGTTTGTAATAACTGTGGGTTGAATTGAGGATGAGCGGACGCGAGTGGTGCACCATTGCCCACCATTGCCAATCACTATGAATTTCAGTTGGAAATTGCTCGAACAATGGATGTTGAGTATCCATTAGCAACGAGAGCGTACCAGGTGAAACTTCGCGCTTCGCGTTTTCAGAGATGCTCTTAAACATGGCATAATTCCAATAATCGGGCGTAAACAGTGGGCCAAGCGTCACATTTTTAACTTCTGCGGTATCAGGTAGTAAGAGTACGGTTTCACCCGCATCCAACTTTGCTTTCAGTGCTTCGTCAACACGCGTGGCAATCGTTGGGGCTTTCGGTTGTTGCACCTCAACAGGATAGACCCAGAAATTGTATTTA
>Ga0209373_10002590_pt1 | contig 17863 bp, 21 predicted proteins | sample Higcelweek5metaG_FD_187173 | JGI IMG/M metagenome (GOLD analysis project Ga0209373, IMG submission 187173) | Freshwater pond sediment microbial communities from the University of Edinburgh, under environmental carbon perturbations - High... | ecosystem: Environmental > Aquatic > Freshwater >... | reverse complement strand
TTTTTTCCATTTGTTTAGTAGAGAGTTTTGGGGGCGTTTTTTGAGATGGAGTTTTTTGATAATTGATTGGGTAATATTTTGCGAATTCAAATATAGTGGAACTTGATAGATATTTTCGAGATCGGGGTTGCTGATGACGTCTTCGGGTTTGAGATTACAAAAGAGAGCCAGCTTTTCCTGACGTTTTTTATCAATGGGTTTTTCGGCCCTGGCGATTAAAAGATCCGGCTGAATACCCATACCAATTAAGATATGTGTCGATTGCTGAGCTGGTTTACTTTTGAGTTCTCCTAACGAGTGAATAACGGGAAGATAGGTGACATGAAGGTGAATAACATCTTTGGGTTGGCGCCATTTCAAAATACGATTGGCTTCAAAAAATAATCCATTCTGATATTCGCCGACGGTACCACCCAACTCAACTACAACAATTTCGGAGTGATTTTTTTTGCCGGCTTTGGTAATTCTCTCGATGATCTCATCGGTGATATGGGGAATGGCTTCAACATCTTCACCTTCATACTGGAATGATCGTTCTTTGTTGATGACGGTGAGATATACCTGACCTGTCGTTAGGTAGTTTTCTTTTTTGAGGGAGACATTTGAGAATCTTTCATAGTTTCCAAGATCTTGATCGGTTTCGAGACCATCTGAGGTAACAAAAACTTCACCATGTTCCTGAGGACGAATGGTGCCCGCATCGAGATTGAGATACATGTCAATTTTGACGTTGGTGACTCGGAACCCTGCAGACTTGAGGAGCAAACTAATGGACGAGGCCGTAATTCCTTTTCCCAAACCAGACACAACACCACCTGACACGAAGATATACTTCATGGAATTTTATTTTAGTCTTCTTTGATCCACAAAAAAAGCGGGTCAAACCCGCTCTTAATGTGTCAATTAAATTTAATTACTTAACTTGTTTGATGGCGTAGGAGATAGTTCCTGATGGAGCTTCAACTTCGACTGTTTCGCCAACTTTTTTACCCATGAGGGCTTTGCCTAAAGGTGATTCGTGAGAAATTTTCTTAGCGGCAGGATCGGCTTCCCATTCACCAACGATGGTGAATTCGTGAGCTGAGCCATTGACTTCGATGTGAACAACACTACCAAGGCCAACCTGCTCGAGTCCGGCTTTTTGGACATCAACGACAGTGACTCTGGTGAGGATATCTTTAAGCTCTTCGATGCGACCTTCCATGGTAGAAAGAGCCTCTTTGGCGGAATGATACTCGGCGTTCTCGGAGAGATCACCAAAATCACGCGCTTTAGAAAGGCGCTCAATAGCTTCAGGAAGCTTAGTCTTTTCGAGTTGTTCGAGTTCATCAACAAGCTGGCGGTAGCCTAGGGGTGTCATCTGAACTCTTTGTGTTTGTTGGTTCATAAATTTTTTATTTACAGATTATAAATATAAGGCCTGTTCGCTAAATGTCAATGTAGCAAAACAGGATTTTGACCAAAAAAATAGATACTGCGGACTATTTTGATAGGGAATATACCGGCAGACTCTCTTTTGCGGTCTAACGTCTTGTATTTTACACTTTTGAAGCTAGGAAGTCAAATTCTAAACTCCTTTTGAGACAAATTGGAGCCATGGAGTACAGAAAATTTGGTAGAATATACAGGTTCGATGATGGTCCCGTCGTCTAGTGGTCTAGGACATTTGGTTCTCATCCAAAAGATCGCGGGTTCGATTCCCGCCGGGATCACATTAGATAGATTGATATATCCAGCTTTTTTGTTGAAGAATTATTTTATTCTCCAGGGATTTAATCCAGATTTTGTATGCTCCGGATCACATAGAGAGTTATATCGAATTTTGATTCTCTTTATACTTCCAGTCTTGCGCTTCATCCGGATATAAATATTTGTCGGTAATGTGACGGAAATACCTATTGTGTGCCCCATCGGTTTCCGGTTTTGTTAAATAAGATGCTCTTGGATCTTTGCCCGTTGCTTCATCAATCATGTCTTGTCGTGAGATACCAGTAAGTCTTCTACTGGACACGTAGACTGTAGTCAGTTTTGGATCTGCAAAAACGAGTTTTCCATGTTTTCTCATTTCGTTTAATTTTGCAAAATCTTCACCTATTGGTATTTGTGTATTCCACCCTCCAAATTCTTGGTGATCATCTTTCCGAAATGCCATGTTACTCCAAGCAACCAGATTTGTTTCGGGATTGGTATAGAATATTCTTCTTCTATTAAATTTATTGAATAGATTCAACAGTGGAGTAAGGTAATGAGGCCCGCGATAGTAATCAACATCGCTAGCGACTAGAGACACTCGTGTGTCGATGAAGGGTTTTGTAAGTGCCTCAGCCCAAGTAGGAGTCACGATTGTGTCTGCATCTGCAGTGATAATTATTTTACCCTTTGCTCTTTCTGTGCCAACTTGCTTGGCCGAAGCTATAGGGGCAATTTTTGGGCTTTTTTCTGCTTCTGTATCCTCGTGATACTCTACAACTTCTGCACCGCATTCTCTGGCAATTTCTGAAGTTAAATCTTTCCTTACTGCAACAAAATCTTTACCATCAATTCTTTTACGATCTCCAATTTTTCTTGAGTTGTTGTCAACGACAATAACCTCAAGAGTATGTTTTGTTTGTTGTTTGGAGATCGAGTCTAGTACCTGTAAAATATATCGTTCTTCGTTGTGTGCAGGAATGACAACAGAAATATCTGGCGGATTGTTTGAATCTCCTCGTAAAACAGAAAGTCTTGTTTTTATTTCTCCAGCCCATTCATTTTTCTTTTTTTCAAAATGACCACCTGGATTGCGAAACTCTTTCCAGATATTCACGGCGCGGGATAAAGTATTTGTTACCTCGATTGGGATTCCAATCTCCTGATCTGTTTTTGTGACTTCTGGTTCTCTTTTTATACTCTGATAATCAGCTTCTTGTCCTTCCATTGATTGAGTATATCAAAATGATGATGTGCTTAAATGTGGTTTGTTACCAAAAAATATATTTAAAATACCATATATTTGGTCCCGATTTTGAATACCTGGGATCAAACTCAAAGAATTTTTACTTACTCTTAATACGGTTATTTTGATGACTGTTGATAGAGTATGAGGCAATGAACGTGGTTATCGGTACTGCCAATACGAGACCGATACTACCAACTAATGTCCTAACAACTTCGTCGGCAATAATTTCGTAGTTTATTAATTCGGAAAAAGGCCTAGGGTTATCTACAAACAAAAGAAGTAAAGGAAGTGCTGCTCCTGTATAAACCAGTATTAGAGTATTTACCATGGATGCGATGTGATCTTTGCCTACAGACATCGCCTTAAGATATAGATCTTTGGGTTTCAATTGAGGATTAGCGAATTTTAGTTCTTGAACAATGGCTGATTGAGAAATGGTAATGTCATCAAGAACTCCAAGAACACCAATAATAATGCCTGCAAGGAGAAGTCCTTTAATATTTATTGTTCCTTCTTTGAAGACATTTAGGAAACCAGCTTCTTCAGAAGAAAAACCGGTTAGTTTGGTTGCCTCTACGAAAAGCGTGGCAAGAATTCCAGTAACAACTAGTGAGATCAAAGTACCTGCGATAGCAACGAGTGTTTTTCTATTGAAACCATGTGACAAGAAAAATGTAACAGGGATTATGGCTAGGGAACCAAGAATGGCGATCGTGACTGGGTCGCTTCCGCTATATATACTAGGAAGAATGAATTTAAGAATTACTAGAAAAGATACACCCATACCTAAAATTGAGCTCAGACCTTTCCATTTACCAATAATGATGGTAATCACAACAAACAAAAGAAACAATGCTAAAAGAGGTGTTCGACGAACGTAGTCTGCGATGAGATATATTTCACTTCCAGTAGAATCTTTTGCATAGGCAATGACTACTTCATCTCCAACCTTATATAAAGTGCCACTACCTTGATAAACATCGCCACTTTCTAAATTTATAGTTTTACCTTTTTGAGACCCTTTGGTAATTTTTATCTCTAGTTGCTGATATAACTGCTCTTTGGAGTTTTTGGAGGGAGTAATTCGTCTCTGGCCTGTAATTTTAATGATTCTTCCTTCAAGTGTTTCTTCTTGATAATCGGATACTACTTTCTGTTCTGTGGTTATTAATATTGCTTCGTCTGTTGCTGTCTCGGCAAATACAATCGGAGTTGAAAATAATGAATATATGAATAGTGACAAACAGATAAAAACTGTGGAAATGAAAGTATTTTTCATATATTACTGCCTCTCAATTTTAATTGCCTTTCCATTAATCAAAGCATCGGCAATTTTCTGATTTGCGCTATCTAATATTCTAGCGAAAGTTGGCTGGGAAATTTTCATTTTTTCAGCGGCTTCTGTTTGCGAGACATTATCGACCTCATAAAGCTTTAGGGCTTCGAGCTCATCAGCTCCCAGATTAACCTCTTCAAGCAAACGAAGAGGAATACCTTGAGGCTTAAAATATGACACTTTCGGACTAAACCGAATGCATCGGGGAATTTTTCGTCTTGTCATAATAACTTTGATACTATTTTCTGTCGAGGACTATCTTCTTTGATTTTATTTGCTTCCCAAGACCTAAACCTAACCCCTTACTCCATCTACATCCTCGTCCACGGCCTTGAACAACTGAGCTTCTATCTGCTTCAGGAACGCACTCGCCACGACCCCTACCAGTTTTTGATCCTTCTCCTCGAGGACCTGTTTTATCTAAATTTGGCATTATTTTTGATAATTATTAATGAATACTTATTCATTATAACACAATAATATTGTGTGGTCGCAATCTATAATACTACTGTTTTATACTGTTTATTGGCACATTGTACTATCGATGACTTTATCCGTTTTTTCATCTTCTATTCCAGGGATCGGCTCGTAGTCTTCCATGGGTTTCTCAGGAATGGGAGTGGTGTACTTGACCTCTTTGTTTGTTGGAATCTCAGCGTTCTTTTTTTCTATTAAGTCTTGTTTTCCTATCCAGGAATCAAACCCGACCCAAGAAATTTCCGGTGAACTTAAAACTTTTTCATACTCTAACCACCACTCCTGACGTGTTCCACCCAAGTAAGCATGAGAAACAAGAATCATATTCTTTGGTTTTTTTGCGAGGCTTTCATTGAGAATTACTTCAAATTCTTTGGCGTTTGCACCCCTGGCCCAGAGACTGTAGTCGCAGAGAGATCCTCTTCCCATGGGCTCACCAACATCAACGTTGGTAACGGAGATTACTTTTGTTTTGTATTCATTCGGCTGATATATTACCGCTTCCACATCTTGAGTTCCTCTTCCGAGAATGTATTGAATATTTAAAGCATCAGCTGCTTTTAAAGTCGTTTCATCGTAGGCAAAATATCGGCTGCCAAATACTCTCATTTCTTTTCCAGTAATTTTTTCGACAGTTTCCTTTGCTTCTTTTAAGTATTTAAATTGATCTTCATAAGACATGTCCCAAAACGCAGCTTTGTCGTAACCACCGGCAATTTCGTAGCCCTTGTCTGCCAACCTCTTAAACACTTCAGGGTTTTCTGTTAGTACGTTGTCTTGGACCTTTACCAGTGCTGTCAAGTTCCTTTTGTCTAGTTCTTTTTCCCATTGTAAAACACCATCAATTTTTTCAAACTCGATCAACATCATCATGGCGTTGATTTTGTTTTTTGTATTAAATATATTCTTGTTTCCCACCATTTGATAAATAATAACCGATACTAAAACGATTAAAAAAAGAAAAACTAGTTGTTTGAAATTATTTATAAAACAATGGATACATGATGACTTCTTCATAGGAGATTGATTTATTAATGAATATATATTCATTATATGCAACCACCAGTATTTGTCAAATTATTTGAGTTTTCCTAATAAAATACTTAGTGGTCGAGAAATTTCGTCAATCTTTGGTTAGGTTTGGAAAACAACTAACATAAGAACTATCTTTGAAAAAACACATTGAGAATCGACTTCAATTCTTTCCGCATTTGGTCCAGTTTAAAATATTTGAGGTCACAGCTAGAGAAAGCTCAAACTTAGAGCCATAATAAACATTCCAACTATAATTCCTGAAATGGCCGTGTGCCCTTCACCATGTTCAAAACATGTAGGTAGAAGTTCGTCAAAACAAATGTAAACCATAACTCCTGCAACAAAAGCAAAGACATAAGCGAGCAGGGTTGGTGATAGATATGGCTGGAGGATTAGGTAGGCTATGATGGCACCAACTGGTTCTGCAATTCCCGCCAGAAAAGAATAACCGAAAGCCTTCCTCTTGCTATTTGTGGCGAAGTATATTGGAGTGGCAACTGCCATACCTTCAGGAATATTATGCAGGGCTGTTGCAAAAGCAATCAAGAAACCTAATCTTACATCTCCAAGAGAACTCATGAAAACAGTGATTCCCTCCGGAAAATTATGGATTGTTATACCTACGGCAACCATAAATCCTGTAATCATGAGTTTATTGCACTCTTTTCCCTTTTTTGTACAGTAGTTTATATAGTGATGAGGAACTACTTTGTCTACAAGTCCGATAATCAAGATGCCAACAAAAAATGCCATATTTGCTTGTTGGAAACCTATGCCTTTAATCGCAAGGGGTAGTAGTTCCATAAAAGACAGATAGACCATGGTACCAGCCGACATTCCAAGAAAAAAACTTAGATAACTTTTTTTAAAATCTTTTAAAAAGAAAACTACAAATGCTCCCAGCACTGTAGAAAGACCTGCAAATAATGTGAGAAGAAGCGGTAGTCCAATGTCCATAATTTATTGTGGAAAATTCCTTTTCCATTGTATCAAAAAGATCTAGACTTGGGTGACAAGACTCAGTTATTGGAACTGTTTTTTCTCTTTATTATCCCGGAGATAATTAGAGATCCTAAGAAAAACATCGATCCAATAAAGCAGGGTGTTACAAAAATGTTATCTGCTGCAACTCCTGAACATGATACTTGAGAAGAGGCACTTCTAAAATAAAAATTATTGATTTCTAAAGCTAAATTACTAAAAGCAAAAATTGTTGATCCAATTAGTAAAATATGGAGCTTCTTTTGATTGGTAATCTTTTTGGGTTTTGAAAACTTATTGATAAATATTGACCAGATAAAAGCACCCAAAAAGGCAAACGATCCATAGAAACAGGCAGTAGTTACCGGATTGGGAATTACACAGTTGCTTATTCTGGTTAAGTCTTGATATAAATTGTAAAAACGGGTGAAGTCAGAGTAGACGGTGAACCAAGCAAAAATTGTTCCCATTAATAACCAAACAGATTGGACTGTATATACTTTTTTCATTAAACTGTTTTTGGTGTAATTAATCTAACTTAATAATTAAGTATAACAATTGAGTTTAAAAGAAATCCAGCTAACGATCGAGAAACTTCGCCAAATACATAATCAAAATACCGATTAAAAATACACTGAAAGAAATCATAGATTTTCGAAGATTACTTTCTTTTCGTATTTCCGGCATGAGGTCAGAGGCGGATATATAGATAAAGCCGCCGGCAGCGAAAGGTAATAGGTATGCCATGAGTCCTTCTACCTGAAATGAAAGAAAGTAGCCAACTACTCCACCCAAGATTACAGATAATGCTACCAAGAAATTAGCCAAGAGAGCTTTTCCTTTTTCGAAGCCAGAATAGAGTAACACACCAAAGTCTCCAATTTCTTGAGGAATTTCGTGAAGAGCAATGGCCAAAGAGGTGACGATACCTAGTCTGACATCAGTAATAAAAGCTGCTGAGATAATTAGACCATCGATAAAGTTGTGAACAACATCACCAAACAAATTCATATATCCAAAAGTGTGGATACCACAATGTCCCTTGTGACAGTGACGCCAGTGTAAAAGTTTTTCTACTAAGAAGAAGAATACAAACGAAAGTAATACAATTCCAAAAATATTTTCACCTTCTATTTTTTCTGCGGCTTCGGGGAGCAGATGGAGAAAGGCTCCTCCCATCAGGGCTCCTGCCGAAAGTGATACTAAAAATAAAAGAATTTTTTCAAGCTTCTTTTCGTTCATGGCTAGAGTAAAAACTCCTACAAGTGCTCCGAGACTGATAAGGAATGTTGCGATGACAATGTTAAATAGGGTGTCCATGATTTATTTAATTTTATTTCGATTAGTAATGACGTAGTTGCTATGAAGATAGGTACGGCTATTATTTCATAGTTTATCTACTCTGAAAAGAATGTTTCTTTAAATTGAGTTATGTTAGACCATGATCATGGAAGCAAGCGACGTATTTTTGGTCTTCAATCATCAAGTGATCAATAAGCCAGTCTTCCAGAAAATCAACGAGGGAAAAGGCTAAAACGGTGGAGTCTCCTTTACTGTCGGCAATTAACTTTTCTAAAGTGGTAGTAAACTCCAGATGTTTGACGATATGCTCTTCTTTATTTTCGTAATTGAATTCTTGGAAATATTTTTCCTCTGTTGCAAAATGAAATTTTTTATACTGAACTAACCTGGTGATAATACCATCCAATTGTTCTTTGGTCGGAGAATCCCCCATAACCTCAATTAGTAGATTGATGGTTTCGAACATTTGCTTGTGCTGATCGTCAATTATCTGGACACCAACACTGTACTTTTCCTCCCATTCAAGTTTTTTAGGATTCATAATGTTCACTATACATTATGCTAAGACAACTTTTGAATCGACGGCGGAAACTCCTTCGTGTGTGATGATGAGAGGATTTATTTCGATCTCGGCAATGTCTGGTGAGGTTTCGGCGATTTTCCCTAGACGAATGATTGTCTCGTAGAGTTTGTGCAAATCATATGGTTTGTCTCCTCTGAAACCGTTTAAAAGTTTAAATATTTTTGAGTTTTCAACAAGTTCTTTAGCTTCTACCTCTCCGAGAGGTAGTAAATGGAGATTCCGATCGCCGAGAATCTCGGCAAATTTACCTCCGGCTCCAAAAAGAACCACAGGTCCAAAATTTGGATCTCTTTTGACACCCACAATTACTTCGACTCCGCCAACAATTTGCTGCTGAATTTGAATTTTGGCACCTTTCTTGGTTTTTTCATCGAGTGACATAATCTGTTTTAATAGTTTATTCCAAGCTTGATTTAGCTCTTCAGCACTCTTAATATTTACAATCACACCTCCAATATCGGCTTTGTGGAGAAGTTCAGGAGAAGAAATTTTTAGTACAACTGGCCAACCGACTGTTTCAGCGAAAAGAACTCCTTGACTGATCTCCGACAAAGACAGCGTTAGAGGTGTAGAAATGCCAGCAGAGTTGATAACTTCATTTGCAGAAAAATTATCAAGATTTTTTTGACCGTAATTTTTGGCTGAAGATAAAATGCTTTGAATGTTTTCGATATCTATCTTTAGAATATTTTCAGATTGAACAACTTTTTTGTTCTCAAGGTTACGCCAGTTTTGCCATTGCCACATTAGAGACAGTGCATTAATAGCCATCTCAGGAAAGGCAAATGAGGGAATTTTGTATTCATTTAATTTTTTTTCACCAATTGAGGCAAGACTGCCACCAATAAAGGAACAGAGAACCGGCTGAGAGTATCGGGCAGATAGTTTACCAATGATGTCGGCTGTCTTTTCTATTTGAGTCATTAACTGAGGAGTAAGAATGACAATGGCTGCATCGACAGACGGCTCTTGGAGTACTGCTTCGAGCGCTTGACCAAAACGATCAGCCAAGGCATCACCCAGTATATCGACAGGGTTTAAAAAGCTTGCCATCCTGGGAAGAAAACCCGATAATTTTTTTTGGGTTTCCTCGTTAAATTGTGCCATCTCTAGACCTGCTTCACTAATGGAATCAGTTGAAAGAACAGCCGGTCCTCCGGCATTGGATACTACTACGACTCGAGGCCCTTTGGGGGCATTTTCCCAAGCTAGAGCTCTCGCAACATCGAAAAATTCACTAAGCTGATGGCATCTGATGATACCAGCCTGTTTGAAAGCAACATCCAAAACGTTGTCTTCGCCGGCTATCGCACCGGTATGTGAGTGCATAGCGGCAACTGCGGCCTTTGATTTTCCCGGCTTGAGGGCAAAGATGGGAGTAGTTTTGGAGATCTCTTTAGCTATTTTGACAAATTCTTGTCCATCGGCAATGGATTCCAAATAGAGGCCGATGGGAAACACTTTGGATAAACGAGAGTCCAAAATTTTTGGTTCTGATTGAGTTGCCCAGTATCTGAGAATATCGTTTTCAGTGATAACGGCTTTGTTACCAACCGTCACAAATTCACTGTAACCTAGTTTTGTAGTTTGACACCAGTCAAATAGACTGGCGGCGATGGCACCGGATTGGGAGATAATTCGAAGATTACCTTTTTCCTTTATCACTTGGCCGAAAGTGACATTGATGGGTAAATCATTGTTGGCAAACCCTAGGCAGTTTGGACCGAGAATATTTATTTTAAATTTGGTGGCAATTTCTTCCAAATGTTTTTGAAGAGTTTCCCCTTCTGGTCCAATCTCTTTAAAGCCGGCCGTAAAAATGACAGCATTTTTGATACCTTTATTACCAATCTCTGTCAGTAATTCAAGTGTGATGTTGGCAGGAACCGCAATGACGGCCAAATCTGGAACATCGGGAATACTGTTGATATTTGGAAAACATTTTAGACCATTAATTTCTGTTTCTTTGGGATTAACGGGATATATCTCTCCTTTAAATCCTGAGTCTTGGATATTCTTTAATACAATGGCGCCGACTTTTTCGGGAAACTTTGAAGCACCGATAATTGCGACCGATTGAGGAGAAAATAGACCCGATAAATTTGTTGACATTAATTTATTGTACAGGGACGATCCAACTCGAGAAAGTAGGGAGTGAGGCAAAAACGATAGTTATCACCACGAAGAAATTTGATAAGTTTTTCTTTTTGATTTTTCGTGAGATTGTTGTTTTGTAAATTGGCAAGGAGAAGAATATCGCTTGGATGAACCGGCACTCCAATTTCCTGAACCAACTGTTTAATCGCCTCTCGCTGAACTTTTTGATACTTTTTATAGAAGTGTCCGATACCAAATTTGTTCAGCAAGGCTTCCCCTATGGTGACACTTAGAATATTTTTGAACCATTTATTGGGATAGAGAGTGGGCATTTGTTTTCTGGTGAAAGCAATGCCAATTCGGTAATAGAAAAGACCAAACGGTTTACTAAGAGAGGCAAGAACAGCGATTATGTTTTTGTGAGTGAGATCGAACTTGTATTCCCTGGTAGTGCCGATGTAGGAGATATCCAAAACTACTTCGTGGCCCAGATCGCAAATACGATCGATAAATTTGTTATCAATAATGTTGCCGTCGATTGCGGAGGGATTTGATATAAACCAACGGCCAAGAGGAAGTTTATCCAGATTTGAGGCTTTATCAATCTCGGTTACTAGCCCCCTAATATTTTTGGCATATTCTTTGTACCCCTCGTACTCCCCTTTGAAAACGTAGATTGGCTTGCCTTCATTGTGGAAAATAGCATCGACCAGTAAGTGAAATATGGCTTCACTGGAACCATTGACAAAATATTTACTGGTGAAATCGTCTAGTCCCCTTTGATATTTTTTAGAACAGGAAATGAACTTGTTAATAAAATCGTCATGATAGTTGTCTAATCCCGGGAAAATGGATTTTAAAAGCAGGTCTTGAGAAAAATTTTTGACCACTCTGTCTACTTCCTTACGAACTTCGGGATAGAAATAAGCGTAGACAGAACTGATGGCTTTTATTTTGTGCATAGTTTTTAAAAAATAATGGCACCTTTGTATTGCCAGTCAAAACGAACATGACCGTCCGGAAAATAAATGGCTTGACGAAAATTTTCACTATTTTTATTTAAGGTTAGGGCGTTGGTAAAACAGACATTTTGACCAGCAACATCGTAGATAGCACCGCCATAGTCAAATGAGGCAATTTTATTTCCATTTTTTATTAAATAATTTTCGATGTCGTCAAGATCTATTTGAGAAAGTTCATGAGCCTTTGTCCAGGAATAAACAACAGCATTTTGTGATTTATCCGGAGCAGCAACCTTGCGAAGAGTTAGTTGATCGGCACCCCAAACTCTTGCTTTGTTAATCATTTCTTTAGCCTCAGAGGCATTATCAACGCCACCTTTAATCAAAGTGCAGGTAAGACGGACAGAGTATCCAAGAGAGTGGAGATAGGCAATTTGTTTCTCCAAATCAGGATATGATTTTTCCATAGGGATGTAGTTGTCTCTATTTTTCCCGGAGTTGTAGTGAATGATAGAAATAGCAATAAAGGTGAGGCCCAGTTTGTGCCACAACTTAAGAAAAGGTTCGTATTTACTCGGTTGTTGGCCAAGAAGAATGGCGTTTGTCTGAAGTTCAATAATGGGAAAATCGAATGATTTAAGTTCCTTCAAGAAATCAGTTATTTGATCGGGATAAATAAGAGGTTCGCCCTTACCGGTAATAATGACATTGATAACATCATTAATCTTCGCCAACCGACATGCTTTGTGAAAATTTATTTTATTGATGGGAGTAAATGAAACGTCCTTACCTGTCATCTGAGAAATACAAAAGGGGCATTGAGCATTGCAGGCGGCTCCTCCGGAGATAATACTTAAAGTTTGTATCTTCATAGTGTACATTGTACACTAACTAAAGCGGCTGTCAAGAGTCCCCTTGTTGGTGTTACTTAAAGTTGGTTAATCTCGGATATCCCAGTCCACATTTTAGGCATGATAAGATTTTGTATGCTGAGCTGGGATGAAGAAGACTATTTAAGTAAGGTCAATGACAAAAAGATGGTCGTAGTAAAACCCTTTGACCCTAAGATTACCGATATTTCGAATAAGTTGGTGCACAAAATCCATATAGCAGTGCCAGATCTTGAAGTTCGACATATGGGTGCTTCTTCTTTGGAACTTTCCGGACAGAACGATATCGATATTTATATATTTTGCATGAAGGAAAATTTTGACGAATATTTGCCAAAGATTGAGAAAGTATTCGGGCCAAAAATGCAGGGCATAAATATTATTAAGTGGTCAATGAATATTGAAGGTTTTGAGGTAGAGATGTATTTGACTGATCCTAACTCACCAACAATGAAGAAACAGATTGCTGTTTTTGAAGCATTGAAAAACGATAAGAGTTTGAGAGAAGATTATACAAAGCTGAAAGAAGGTCTGAATGGACGTTCATTTAAAGAATATCAGCGAGCGAAATATGAGTTTTATCACAAGATTCTAGATAAATAAACATTTATGAAAATTATTGGGATAACACCTGACCTATGGGAGAAATACAAAGAAATTAGATTAAAAGGATTAAAAGAAGATCCCCATGCTTTTGGCCGATCATACGATGAAGAGGTTATATTTCCAAAAGAAAAGTGGATCGAAAGGTCCAACAACCCTTATAATTTCATGGCGATCGAAGGCGATGTACCGTTGGGAACTGCAGGTGTGTATTTTGTGGATGAAGCAGGAGAAAAAATTGCAAACATTGTCGGTGTTTTTGTTGCCAAAGAAGCAAGGGGGAAGAATATTGGTTCCAAACTAATTAGTTCTATTTTGAATAAATTGAGACAGGGTGAGGAATTTAAAAAAGTTCGTTTAAATGTAAATAAAGATCAGGAGGTGGCGATAGGTTTGTATCAAAAGTTCGGATTTGAAGTCGTTGGGGAAGAAACAGGAAAATTGGGAGATGGACAGGAACATGCGGAGTATCTCATGGAGTTAATTTTGTAGAACGTTGGACACTGAGAATAACTTGCCTTGTCTTGATTAGTTCGTGCGAAGTTGATGTCATGTCACTAAAACAGAGTGTAAATAAAAAACCCGCTATATAGCGGGTTTTGGTAGTTAGGGTAAAATTTCGACTGGAGTACCAACCGGTGCCCAGCTATAAAGCCATTCGGCTTCCTCGGTAATCATGTTGACACATCCATGACTCATTGGGTGACCAAAATTTTGGTGCCAATAGGTTCCGTGGATTCCATAACCTTCATAAAAATACATAGTCCAAGGAACATCAGGAAGGTTATAACCCGGACCGGACATGGTGGTTTTTTCGTATTTGACATAGATGGCAAATCTTCCCAAAACTGTGGGGTGTTCATCTGTGCCGGTGGAAACGAGAAATTCCCTGACCATTTCGCCATTTTCGTAGGCATAGACCTTTTGTAGTGAAATGACAACGATAATAATCTTCCCGGTTTTTTCAATTGATGGTGGAGTGTCAGCTGATTCAGGGATAATGAGAATCTGATCAGGACTTATATCATCAATATTGACTAAACTATTTTGAAGAGCAATAAAGGCCATGGGAATACCGAACTCTTGCGAGATATCCCAAACAGTGTCACCTACTTGAACGACGTAAAGTTGCGGCCCGGGAGCAGCCGTCGCAACGGAAGATGTGTTTGCGGTAGGTAGTGGTGCAATAGTTGGAACAACCACAGGGACAAGTGTTGGTGATATTTCTGTTAATGGAACTTCTGTGGAAACTATTGTTTGACTGCAAGCAGATAAACAAAAACACAACACAAGCATCAAGCTGAAAACAAGTAGGGCTTTTGCCCTCATATTGCCTCCTATCTATTTAAAGTACGAGTGAATTCGAGAGGTATTGTATCATTTATCATTGGTGATATATAAATATTAGTACGATTGAGAATCTAACATATTTTTGGATACGAAGGCAAAAACAGACAAACTTAGGATAAAATAGAAGGATGAAAAGAAATCCACAATTTATAACTCTTGAAGGAAGAAATATGGTGCACGACGCACTGAATTCCGATAAAAAAATATCATCCGTCCTTTTGGCGATTCAAACATTAAGCGAGCCAAGAATTAGGGAGATAGAAAACTTGGCTAGAAAAAAGAACGTCCCTGTGCAAAAAGTAACAAACGACGAACTCACTAAAATGTGCGATTCACGAAATCCTCAAGGGGTAGTAGCGTTGATGGAGATTCCTGAATTACCCACACTGGAACAAATTTTAAAAGAAAAAAGAGATGTTTTTCTTTTGCTAGTTAATCATATTGATTATGAACAGAACTTGGGGGCAATCTTGCGAACCGCGTGGGCAGCTGGAGTGGACGCTGTAATCGCTTCACCAAACGGTGTGCATGAAGTAACACCAGTAGTTGCCAAAGTATCTATGGGAGGTGCAGCATATGTGCCGCTTATTGGAATGAGTATGTTTCAAGCAGCGAAACTATTGCACGAATACGCGGTACCTATGGTGGGGGTAGAAGTAAATATGGGAAAATCTTTTACGGAAACAAACCTGAGAGGACCGGTTGCTTTTGTAATGGGGGGTGAGGCCGTGGGACTCTCGGAACCATTACAAAAAGAATGTGATATTTTTGTGAATATCCCAATGAACAAAGAGGTAGCTTCACTAAATGTAAGTGTAGCAACTGCTTTGGTTTTATTTGAAAAACTCCGACAGGAAAAGTTATCTTAAAATATTCCTAATATTCTTTCCCCAAACGATGGATCTCCGGATCAAAACCAAGAGACTCTCTAAGAAAAAGATCGCATTCACGGTAAAGATCTGCTTTGGGACCCTCGTTCCAAAGAAGTACATCGGCCATTCCAAGACACTTGCCGACTTGCTGTCCTGACCCCGGTTCGCCGATACCAAAATCACGATCGTCATGAATTTTAAATTCTTCGGCAGTAGTACCGTCCTCTCCTCTTTCTTTTGCTCGAGCAAGATACCATTCAAGACGTTTTTCTCTCGGAGCGTCGACTCCGATAATATTTCCGCCCAGAATATTTCTTAGATAAATAATTTCATCCGGGTTTCGAACGCCATCGATGACAATGTTGCCTTCGACTCCGATTAGTAACTGTGCCGTTCTTTCGGCCAAAACAGCACCACCGTGAGTATTTCTTAGTTCATTACCAACATCTTGAAGTAAAGTCCTAGTGATCTCTTGACCTCTGGATCGAATTTCTTCTCTAATTCTGTCCGAGAGAACTTGATGATGGAAACCAAGATCAATTAAATGTTTGGCAATGGTTCCTTTTCCGGAACAAAGTGAGCCAGTGAGTCCAATAAGGATTTTATCCATAGTGAAAGTGTACTACAATATTTTTCATGGCTACAAAATACTTAGAAATATTTAATGAAATGGTGGAGAAGTACGAGAAAGAGTTTGATGCTTTTCAAGAACTACACGATAAATATGAAAAGGATCCTCAAAAGTGGCAAGTTGATTTTAATAATGAGGGTGCAAAAATAATGGAGATTGTACGAGATTACGAAAATAGACTTTGTGGACATATGGAAAACACCAACAACGCCACTTATTCTGCTGGGTTGGCGGAAAAATTCCGAAACGAAATAAAAAGATATTTGCCTAAACTAGATATGATTGGGGTAGTGATTACTTACGGATGAAGATTACTGGACGCCGCAGTCGGATTTAATTTTTTCAATTAAGATTGTGCAGAACTGATCCGCGGCAGCTTTTTTGATTTGATTTATTTGTTCGGTAGCCAACTCAGCCGCCCTTGAACTAACTTCATCAGAGATTTGTTTTAGGGGAGATTCGCCTGAGTAGTCTGTATAGGTACCCATTACTTGAGGGGTAGGAATTTTTATCTTATCCGGAAGAATGTTGTTTGCTGTAGATACTGCTGGAATAACAACTGAATTTTGAAAGGTTGGATTTTTAACATAGTAATCAACTGCCTTGGAAACTTGAGGAAACATTTTATACAATCCGAATAAAGCAAACGCGATTAAGATGATTCGTACAAATATGTTATTCATTATTTTTACAGATGCTGCTGATATTTTTTAGAATGACTGAGGTTTCACTTTGAGAAAGAATATCACTGACTTCATTATTAAGAATAGCAGTTTTTAGTCTGGCACAAGTTACTATTCCCCTATCAAGAAGAATTTTAATATCGTTTTTGGGAATATCATAAAGTAAGGTTACCGGATGAAGACCGGCTGCAACTATTCTGTCTTGGAGCCCCTGTCCGTCTGGATGAGTCCAAGTGGTGATCGAAAGGCCTACGCAGCGCCCATAATCAAATACCTCTGAGGTAACTTTGGTATTGGTAATCAACCAAGAATGATTAATCTGATCAGGATTGTGTTGAAGCTGAATGTCATTTATATCCAAAAAACGAGCATAGGTATAGAGAGCTACTTGAATATCGGTTTTGTAACCTGGGGTGTTGTGATATTTGCATTCAATAAAGAATTTGTCTTTTTCTTTTTGAGCAATGACATCAATCTCATGTGTGACACATTTTCCTTGAGTAACGACACTTACTTCAGTTTTGTAATTTTCTAGCCTTAAAAGATCGGAGACTAATATTTCAAAGGGGTAGCCTGATGGTCCAGTATCCATAACGGCTCTTTTGAGTCCGTAGTTAAAATAATTTTCGATAGGAGCATTTTCTTGAAGATAGGTAGAAACATGACCAAAGATTGATTTGGTGGTCATGTCCGGTTTGATGTGATGTTTTAGATAGTCTACAGTTTGAGCTGCAGTGTCTAAGGAAAGTCCGGATTTGGCTAGAGAGCGAACAATTTTTTCTTCATTAAACGGTTCTTTTTCTCCTGAAGCCTTAACTATTGTTATGGGGCTTGTGATTTGCATCTAACTTTATAATAGCATTAGGCTTAGGGCTTGGTATGAGATAGAATAGAGATATGAAGATGACCAGAATGGGTGTTCGCCCAGAGAAAACACCTCCCAAGGATGCAGAGGCAGTAAACCAGAAACTTTTGATTCAAGCTGGCTTCATTCATCAAGAAATGGCCGGGGTTTATACTTTTTTACCTTTGGGTCTACGAGTAATAAATAAAATTGAAAGTGTAGTTAGAAAACACATGGATGAAATTGGTTCAGAGTTATTGATGCCAGCTCTGTCTCCTA
>Ga0209373_10002589_pt1 | contig 17869 bp, 8 predicted proteins | sample Higcelweek5metaG_FD_187173 | JGI IMG/M metagenome (GOLD analysis project Ga0209373, IMG submission 187173) | Freshwater pond sediment microbial communities from the University of Edinburgh, under environmental carbon perturbations - High... | ecosystem: Environmental > Aquatic > Freshwater >... | reverse complement strand
AAAGAGATTGCAACTCGTCTGCTGTAATCCAATGTCAGCAGGTGAATTTATTAACATGTTGATGTTTATTGAGAATTGGATTACAGCAGACGAGTTGCAATCTCTTTAATTTCTGCAAAAATCGCTGCTTTCTCACTATCGGTGGCTTTCGAAACTGCTTTAAAGTACTTATGCTCGACAGTTACCATTCCACAGAATCCAAAAATACAGTCCTGAGTGATTGTGTTAAGGGCTGCTAATCTGTTGTCATCTTTATAAACGTTTTTGGATCCGGTAGTATTAAAGATTGCAATTTTCTTGTCCTTAAGCAGTGGAAAAGCTTCATCTCCTTTAAATTCAAAAGCATATCCCATCGTAAAAACTCTTTCGATATAGCCTTTGAGAATTGCTGGCATTCCCGACCACCAGATAGGATACACGAAGCAAATCATGTCGGCCCATTTGATGAATTTTTGCTCATTCATTATGTCTTCAGGGAAAATTTCTTTTTCTATCGACTCCAAATCACGTTTGCTTAAAACCGGATTGAATTTAATTTCATATAAATCTCTTACAACTACCTCGTGTCCATTATTGTGGAAAGAATCAGCAAGAGTGTCTCTTATTGCTGCAGTAAAACTGTCTTCTTTATAATTAGCGTAAATGATTAGTGCTTTCATTTTGAATAAAATTATTATGAATTACAAATTTAACTAATAATAGTTTAGATTGTATTGCTTGCAAGTTGATTTTATGAACAATGGTGATAAATAGTTTTGGTGGACTATTTAGCTCTTTGGTATAATTATATTCCCTTTCGTGTTGACAGAGTAAAATCTGTAAGCGGTCCTTCGGCTATGCTCAGGAACCGCAAGCAGTAATCAGTGGTCGGTCCGCCGCGGCGGATGCAGTAAACTTAAGATTCTGCTATTTTTCCCAAATCAAAGGCAATATTCCAATTAGCGGAAGCGACATCTCTTAACACACCGATTACCGATTACTACTTACTGATTACAAAAATATAATTGGAAAAACTGAATTCAAGTTTTGCATTAATACCTAAATAATTACAAAAAATACTATTAACAGCTATTAAAATAAATTTGTATGAACATCGGAATAAAAAAAAGTTTAAATTTGTTTTTGTGAAAAGACTGTTATTCATATTGTGTTTTTCCTCTATCATTTGTTCTGCATTTGCTCAGGAACAAGATCCTGAATATTATGAAAAGGGTGACCTATTATTGTATTATGCCGATATGGGTGATTTGAATTTAGTTAAAGTCCTTATTGAACAGAAAAATGCAGATGTAAACTACCTTGATGAATATGGTGTCTCAGCGTTAATGTTCGCATCTCAAGCGGGGCATGATTCTGTCGTTCTTTATTTAATATCACAGTCTGCCGATGTTAATGCACAATCTTTGGATTTTAAATTCAGTCCGTTAATTAGTGCTGTTAAAAACAATCATTTAAGTACAGCTCAGATTCTTATCCGCAATTGGGCTAACATTGATGATCAGGATGTTTTTGGACGCACTGCACTACATTATGCTGCTCAATATGGCTTGATTCACATTGCCGACATGCTTCTTTATTATGATGCTGATGTAGACATACAGGATGTTACTGGTTACACACCTTTATGCTATGCTGTTGAAAATAAATTTGATGACATCATGTTGTTGCTTAAGCTTGAAGAAGCCGAAACTGGATTTTTACTTCGCGATAGTTCAGATATTTTTCATATTGCAGCAGCAAATGGAAATCTGTTTTTTCTGCAGACATTTGAAAGCGATTTGGAATTGACTGAAAATAAGTATGGTTTGACTCCTTTTGAAACTGCAATAGCGGGAGGCCATTCAGAAGTAGTAACTTGGATGCTGGAAGAAGGCTATAAATATAAAGATACAATAAACGGAATTTATACACCACGAACTCTTGCAAAATACAGTGGAGATCACAAAACAAAGAAAATATTTAGGAAGCTAAAAATACATGACTATCATTATCCATACTTTAGGAGATTTGCAACTGGTTATGATTTTATTTTCAATGGTGATGACTTTTTTATGACTACTAATTTTGCCCTTGCAGAAGATAGATATGGCTTTTTAATTGAGACCGGCATTATGTTTAGAGGAGGCGAGCGTAAAGTTTTGTTTCCCTACGATGAATACAGCTATTATCAATTGAGAGAGAAACGTACAGCAATATATTTTAAACTTGATAAGAATTTTAAACTTTTTAATACTGGTGCCAAAACTTATTGTAGTGTTTTTGCTGGAGTTAGGGCTGCATATTATTGGGGTACATACGATGGAATGCAAATGGAAGTACTAAAACAAGTTCAAGCTTCTCCTTCTTTAGGTATAGCCTTGAATTCTGGAACAGGATTTAGGATGTATTTCTTATGCGACTATTTAAATGTTCCGGTGTTTAATACTAATCCGATATTTTATTCAATAGGACTAAAGGTATTGGTTAAAATCAGAAAAGAAGAAACTAATGAAAAGTATAAGTATATTATTAAATATTAGTTTGTTGATGTTTTCTCTCATGTTGGCATCGTGTGATGACGATGTTGAGCCATATGAAGATTCTGAAAGCATAGATTGTGAATATTGTTTCGAGGAAATGCCAGAAGTGGTTGATATGGAATTGCAATTTAGTATTGTTGAAGGATCGGAGTGGGTTAGTTTCACAGTTTTCTCAGGTTATGCTTTTACATCAGAGATTTATATGACAGGCGAGTCTAATGAAAATTCTCTTTGGATACAGGTTTATCCAGATCAGAAATATACCGTGGTTGCCGAATATCATCGAGGTGGTCGGACTTTTCAAGTTATCAATGATTGTTATGTTAAGACAGAGTTATTTGAGTATGCATGCGATACATCTTGCTATTATGTTTATGAAGCAAATTGTGATCTGAGTTTGAAAAGATACACATTTCAATAAGCCACAATTTAATTTAACATCTATTTAATTGCATACGTATATAAATAGATATTTATAATTGGTGTAAATTGTTTAAAAGACGAATTAAAATTGCTAAACTGACAATACAAGGTTAATATTCTTTTGATAATTTCTATCTACTCATTAAGCACTTAAAGTAAATAATAGTTATATTTGGTCTAATATTCAACCAAATACTTATTAATGTTGATAAAATTAACGAAATTTAAAAAATTATTTGCAACTATTTGCAGTTTGCGTTAGTCTTGTTTAAGTTGTTAGAGAAACACAATTATTAATAAAAATTTTGTCTTATGAGAAAATTACTACTATCAGTATTTGTTGTGCTGTTAAGTTTTGCTGCTATAGCACAGCAGGAGCAGGTGATTCAGTTATCTGCTGGAGAAAACAAGCTGGAATTAAAGAATGTTACTCCAGAAGCCTTCTCTGCGAAAATTCTTGTTAAAGAATTAAACTTTGTAAATAAAGTTGACGAAAACGGAGAATTTTCTGTTCTAAATGTCGAAGGAATGACCCGTCCGAATAATGTTGGACAGGCTAACTTACCGGTAATTAGTAAACTGATTGAAGTCCCTTATGGAGCCGAAATTCAGGTAGTTATTAACGGTTACGATGAGGAAGTAATTAATCTTGATGATTATGGTATCAATAGAATTGAGCCGACTCAGCCTTCGTACAGTAAAAGTACTCCTGAAGGAGAATATTATTTTGTCATTGATAATGACTATTATAGTACTGACGAGTTGGAGTCGACTCCTTTAGTTAAGACTGAGATTAATGGTGTTATGCGTGGAACAAGGATGGGTAGAATTGAGATTCGTCCATACCATTATAATCCCGTTGAAAATACGCTTACAGTCTACAACAATCTAGATTTTGATGTGGTTTTTGTCGGAGCAGACTTAGCTCTAACAGAAGAAATGAAAAATAAATTTTATACTCCAGAATTCGAAGGTTCATTTCAAACATTACTTAACTATATCGCCCCAGCGGCAAAAGATGCATTTTCGAATTATGCAGCTCCAATTAAATATGTAATTGTAGCTAATTCGGCATTCGAGGCAACACTTGAACCATTTGTTCAGTGGAAAACCAAACAAGGATTTAATGTTATTGAATATTACGTTGCAACCGGAGTAACCAATACATCAATTAAAACCTACCTTGAAGGTCTTTACGATGCGGGCACACCTACTAATCCAGCTCCTTTGTATGTGTTAATCGTAGGTGACCATAGCGGCACTTATGCTATCCCAGCTTTTGCTTCAACGGCAAGCACACCATCAAGTTCTCATATTACTGACGTTTATTACGCAACTTACGATGGATCAAGTGATTATATTCCGGATTTGTATTATGGTCGTATTTCTGCCAATTCAACAACTGAATTGTCGAATGCACTAAATAAAATATTACCATACGAACAATATACTTTGCCAGATCCTTCGTACATGGACAAATGTATGTTAATCGCTGGTGTTGATGCAACTTTTGCTCCGTCTCATGGCGATGGTACGATTTTCTATGGCATTAACGAGTATTTTAATGAAGCACATGGATTCACTAACATATACGCGTATTTTCATACTTTGACAACTGGCCCATACCAGGTTATGAGTTCAGCAAATGCAGCAGCAGATGCAGATATCAGAACTAAAATAGGAGCCGGCTTGGGATTTGCTAATTATACTGCACATTGTGATTATGATGGTTGGGCAGATCCGAATTTCCCACGTTCTGAAATCGCTAATTTGAATAATTTGAATAAATACCCATTTTTGGTTGCGAATTGTTGTCTGTCATTTGAGTTCAATCAGAGTGATGCATTTGGCGAAATGATTATTTATGCTCAAAATGAAGGTGCAATTGGTTACATCGGGACTTCAAATTCAAGTTATTGGGATGAGGACGTATACTGGGGTATTGGTCTTACTAGTATTGCAATTACTACTGCTAATGCGGACAATCATACATACGCTAATACTGGTTTAGGAGCTTATGATGGAATATGGCATGAGAATGGCGAAGCATACTCAAATTGGTATTACTCCGGTCGTCAAATTGCACATAAAGGAAATCTTGCTGTAGAAGCTAGCTCTTCTTCTTACAAGAAATATTATTGGGAAATTTACCATTTGTCTGGTGATCCTTCAATTCTACCTTATATGACTGTTCCGGAAACTTTATCATTAAGCATAACAGCACCTATGCAGGGAGCAACATCTGTTTCGGTTACAACTGAACCATACACTTATGTTGCTATTTCTAAAAACAATGTATTATTGGATGCAGAGTGGAGTGGAGCTGGTACAACTGTTACTCTTACTGTTCCAGCATTAACAGGTGAAGCTTATTGTGTTGTTGGTACAAAACAAGACAGGTCTCCATACATCAATGAGAGTGTTATTCCAACTGCTGCAAATCCTCCAGTTGCTGCATTCTCTGGAACACCTTTGACAATTCTTGAAGGTCAATCTGTAACTTTTACAGATGCTTCTCAATATGCTGCTTCATGGGCATGGAATTTTGGTGATTCTCAGACTGCGACGGTTCAAAATCCAGTTCATACATACACTACAGCTGGTACTTACACTGTAAGTTTAACAGTCACAAACGGTATGGGTTCAGATAATGAGACAAAAGTTAATTACATCACTGTTAATGCAAACACAAATCCACCAACAGCTCAATTTGTTGCCTCTGCAACTTCAATAAATGTTGGCGCTTCGATCAATTTTACAGATCTTTCAACAAATAATCCTACCACATGGGCTTGGACATTTGAAGGTGGATCACCTGCAACCTCATCTTTGCAAAACCCAACTGGTATTACTTATCCTGCTGCAGGCACTTATTCTGTTACTCTGACTGCTTCGAATGGTTATGGTGCAGACGATGAAATTAAAACTGGTTATATTGTTGTTACTGTTCCTGATTATTGTACTTCTACCTTTACAAATACTGGTGGAGAAAGTATTACCAAGGTGATGCTTAACACAATTAACAATACTAGTGGAAATGATGAAGTTGACGGATATGAGGATTTTACCGCAATCTCAACAGATGTTTATCCTGATGATACTTATGTTTTGAGTGTCACAATTAATACAGCTGGCAACTATACAGATTACTGTCAGGCATTTATTGACTGGAATATGAATGGTTTGTTTACTGATGCTGGCGAAACCTACAATGTCGGCTCTATTACAAACGTAACAGCTGGTGTATTGACTACAAATGTTACTGTTCCTTCAGGTGCTGTAATTGGCTCGACAAGAATGAGAGTAAATATTGAATATAATGTTAATCCTGGACCTTGTGATGCTGATCACGCTGATGAGTGGGGAGAAACTGAAGATTACACAATTAATGTTTTATCCAATACAAATCCTCCTGTAGCTAATTTTACATCTGACATTACTTCTACTTGTACTGGTGCAATTCAGTTTACTGACGCATCAACAGGAGCTGATTCATGGTCATGGAATTTTGGAGATGGTGGAACTTCAACTGAACAAAATCCATTATATACTTACGCAACTAACGGGACATTTACAGTTTCTTTAACTGCTACAAATGCATATGGAACAGATGTATTCTCTATCTCTGATATGATTACTGTTGATATGCCTATTGCTCCAACAACAACAGGAGCAAGTTCATGTGGTCCTGCAACATTAACTTTAAATGCTTCTGGTAGCGGCACATTAGTATGGTATGATGCTGCTACAGGCGGAACAGAGGTGACAACTGGAGCATCTTACACTACTGCATTTGCAAATACTACAACTTATTATGTTGAAAACTATATTCCTGGTGCTGTACAAACTGTTGGCCCAGCTGTTGGTGGTGCTTCACGTAATGTTGCGGCAATTGAATATTTTGATGTATATGAACAAATGACCTTAGTTTCAGTTCAGGCTATGGCTGGAACAGCTGGAAATAAAACAATTACACTACTTGATAATTTAGGTAATACTGTTCATACTGCTAGTGTTAATGTTGGAACAACAACAACAACAGTAACATTAAACTGGGTTATTGAACCAGGTACTGGTTATCAACTGTTGACTCCAGTAAATTCGACTTTATATAGAATCAATGGGGGAATAACTTATCCCTATACAATTCCAGATCTGGTCAGTATTACTGGTTGTGACATTGGAAGTACCTATTTCTATTCATGGTTCAATTGGACTGTTGAAAGTATGGGATGTAGCAGTCCAAGAACTCCTGTAACAGCTACTATAAATACTATTCCAACTGATGTTACTGTCACTGGTGGTGGAACACAATGTGGTGGTTCAATGACTTTGAATGCTACAGGTGGAACAGGTGGAACGATTTATTGGCAAAATACAACATCAAATGGAACAAGCACAGTTACGGCTTCTTCCTCGCAAACTGTTTCAGCCAATGGAACTTACTATTTCAGAGCACAGTCTGCTGCAGGATGTTGGGGTAATCAGGGATCGGCTTCTGTAACAATTAATCCTGTTCCTGCGATTGTGTCGGTATCAGGTGGAGGAACTCAGTGTGGTGGCTCAATGACTCTTACTGCCACTGGTGGTACAGGCGGAACAATATATTGGCAAGGAACAACAAGTGGTGGAACAAGCACAACAACTGCATCTAGCTCACAAACTGTTTCAGCAAGTGGAACATATTATTTTAGATCACAATCTGCATTAGGTTGTTGGGGCCCTGAAGGTTCAGCTACAGTTACAATTAATCCTTTACCAAGTGATGTGACAGTTACTGGTGGTGGAACACAATGTGGTGGTTCAATGACTTTGAATGCTACCGGCGGAACCGGTGGAACTATATACTGGCAAAACACAACAACCAATGGAACTAGTACTGCAACTGCAAGTACATCTCAAGCTATTTCATCTGATGGAACATATTATTTTAGAGCGATGAGTGGCGCTGGTTGTTGGGGAAATCAAGGATCAGCAACTGTTACCATTTATCCTTCATTTACAGCTTCTGCAACTGCCACTGACGAAACTGCAGTTGGAGCAAATGATGGTAGTGTGACTGTTAATATGACAGGTGGTACACCTAACTTTGATGGATCATGGTCAAATGGTGGAAGTACAAGCACCAATGGATACAGTATGATAGCTAATGGACTTGCTGGAGGAAATTATACAGTAACTGTTGAAGATGCTAACGGTTGTACAGCTTCTGCAGGTGCAACTGTCAATACCATTGGAGCAGTTCCGGTTGCAGCATTCACTGCTGATGTTACTGAAGGTTGTGATAATCTTACTGTTAACTTTACTGATTTAAGTAATAATACTCCAACATCATGGGCTTGGGATTTTGGAGATGGAAATACATCTAATTTACAGAATCCATCTCATACTTACTCAGTTTCTGGTGTGTATACAGTTACTTTGACTGTCTCAAATTTCAATGGACCGGATGCAGAAACTTTGACAAATTATATTACAGTTGGTGAAACTCCTGTAATTGTTATGAGTATGACTGAGGAGTCACTTGTAGGCAATGATGGTACCGCAACTGCTGAAGTTACTGGTGGAGCATTACCTTATTTTTATGTGTGGAGTAATCTTGCTGGTAACACAGAAACAATTTCTGGACTTATAGCAGGTGAGTATTGTGTAACAGTTACCGAAGACCTTGGTTGTGAAGCTTCAGCTTGCATAACTGTAACTCAGGTTGACCCATTAAGTCCACCAGTTGCCGATTTTGTTGCTGATGAGATAGATGCTTGCGGAACTTTAACTGTTCAGTTCACTGATCTTAGCACAAATACCCCTACTACTTGGTCGTGGAACTTTGGAGATGGTGGAACATCTACAGAACAAAATCCAGAATACACTTATTCGGTTCCTGGAATTTATACTGTTGTTCTGAGTGTTAGTAATGCTGATGGCGATGACACCGAATTTAAAGCTGGTTATATTACTGTATTTGAAGTTCCTGAAGTAGTTGTGGACGCTGTACAGGCATCTGGTGAGTTTGTTGCTGATGGTTCTGCTTCTGTGACAGTTACCGGTGGCGCAGATCCTTATACAATAGACTGGTCTACTTCCGAAACTGGTACTTCAATATCAGACCTAGTTCCTGGCGACTATTCAGTTGTTGTAACTGACGATAATGGCTGTATCGTAACAGAACCTTTTGTAATATCATGGACAAATTCAATAGCTGAAGAAAGTTATATTCTAAGCATATTCCCTAATCCAGCAAAAGAATTTGTTACTATTGTTACCGATGGTGGAGTTGCAGATAATATTTCTGTCACTAATTTACTTGGTCAGTCAGTTATAAATGTTGTTCCTAATTCAAATGTGACTAAAATTGACGTTAATATTTTAGAATCAGGAATATATTTTGTTAAGGTTTCTGTTGATAATAAAGAATTCTCGAGAAAGATTATTATAGGACAATAAGAGGTCCTCTTTTATTTAAAAAAAGCAGATCTGTTTGAGACAGGTCTGCTTTTTTTATTATAATTTGTTAATAATAGTTAATTATTGTTAATCATTTAAACTATTATTTTTATTAAATTTGCAACTATTGTAGAATATTTTTAGTCTGCTTGTTTGTAAAAGTTACCTTATTATTTTTTTAAAAACATTTTTATGAGAAAATTTGTACTTGTATCATTATTGGTTGTGTTAACAGGATTTATTTGCTTTGCACAGAAGCAGGTAATTACCCTATCTGCTGGTGAAAACAAACTTGAATTGAAGGGAGTTACTCCTGAAGCCTTTTCTGCGAAGATTCAGATGAAGGAATTAAAAGTGGAGAGTCGTTCGACAGAGAACGGTGATTTTTCGATATTGAATGTTGAAGGTTTTGTGAGACCAGCAAATGTTGGACAAGCAAATTTGCCAGTCTTGAGCAAATTGATTGAGGTCCCTTATGGAGCTGAGATTCAAGTTGTCATCAAAGGTTATACAGAAGAAGTAATTAACCTAAATGAATATGGAATTTCGAGGATTGAGCCAACACAGCCATCATACCATAAAAGTACACCTATTGAAGATCAATTATTTGTTATTAATGAAGACTATTACAATACGGATGAATACGATAATGAAGAACTTATTAAAACAGAAATAAGTGGTGAAATGAGAGGGGTTCGAATTGGTAGAATTGAAATTAGACCATACCATTATAATCCTGTAGAAAATACTTTAATCGTTTATAATAATTTGGATTTTGATGTTGTTTTTGTAAATGCTGATTTAGCACTTACAACCGAAATGAAAAATAAGTTTTATACTCCTGAGTTTGAAGGATCTTATGAAACTATTTTGAATTACATGGTTCCATCTGCAAAGGATGCTTTTTCAAATTATGCAGCTCCAATTAAGTATGTTATTGTTGCAAATACTGCCTTCCAAGCAACATTGCAACCTTTTGTTCAATGGAAAACTAAACAAGGATATAATGTAATTGAGTATTATGTAGCCACAGGTACAACAAATACTTCAATTAAAACTTACCTTCAAGGCTTATACACTGCTGCTACTCCTTCGGATCCTGCTCCACTTTATGTTATGATTATTGGTGATCATAGCGGAACTAATGCTATCCCTGGTTTTACATCAACAGTTTCTGGAAACAGTCATGTTACCGACTTATACTATGCAACTTATGGTGGAGCGAGTGATTATTTACCAGATTTATATTATGGTAGAATTTCTGCTGAATCTACAACTGAATTATCAAACGCATTAAATAAAATATTGCCGTATGAGCAATATACACTTCCAGATTTCGATTATCTAAATAATTGTCTTTTAGTCGCAGGTACTGATGCTTCTTGGGCTCATAAAGCTGGAGATGCAACAATCTTATACGGTGTCAATAATTATTTTAATGTTGCTCATGGCTTCTCAAATATTTATGCATATTATTATAACTATGCTTCAGGTCCTTATTTTGTTATGTCTTCAAACAGTTCATCGGCTGATGCAGATGTTAATGCTAAAATTGCTGGGGGAGTAGGATTTGGAAATTATACTGCTCACTGTGACCACGATGGTTGGTCGGATCCTGCCGTAAGAAGATCAAATATTGCGAATTGGAATAATATAAACGAATACCCATTTCTAATTGGAAACTGCTGTTTGTCATTTGAATTTAATCAAAGTGATGCTTTTGGTGAAATGCTACTGTATGCAGCAAACGAGGGCGCAGTTGGTTATATCGGAACAACAAACTATTCATATTGGTATGAAGATGTTTATTGGGGTATTGGTTTAACAACAGAATCAACTGTTGATGCTGGCAATATTACTGCATATAATTATTCAAATACTGGACTAGGAATTTATGATGGTATTTTCCATGAAAATGGAGAGGCTTATTCAAACTGGTATTATACAGCAAGACAAATTGTTCACAGAGGAAATCTGGCGGTTGAATCGAGTTCCGAATCATCGCTTAAAAAGTACTATTGGGAAATTTATCATTGTGTTGGTGACCCATCACTTATGCCATACATGACAGAGCCTGATGCTTTGTCGCTCAGTTTCTCAAATCCTATGCAGGGTGCAACATCTCTTACTGTTACTACCGAACCTTACACTTATGTCGCAATTTCAAAAAGCAATGTTTTACTCGATGCTGAGTGGAGTGGTAGCGGTACAAGTGTTACTTTGACAGTACCTGCTTTTACTGGTGATGCATATTGCGTTGTTGGAACAAAACAAGATAGATCGCCTTATATAAACGAGTCTGTTGTTCCAGTTGCTGCCAATCCACCAGTTGCAGCTTTCTCTGGAACTCCACTTACTATTCTTGAAGGTCAGACTGTAACTTTTACAGATGCCTCTCAATATGCAGCTTCATGGGCATGGAATTTTGGAGACTCACAAACTTCGACTACTCAAAATCCTGTTCACACTTATACTACTGCAGGTGTTTATACAGTTACATTAACTGTTACGAATGGATTGGGTTCAGATGATGAAGTAAAAACTGATTATATACATGTAAATCCAAATACAAATCCACCAGTTGCTCAATTTTCAGCTTCTGCTACAAATATAAATGTAGGTGCATCAATCAATTTCACTGACTTGTCTACTAATAATCCGACTTCGTGGGCATGGACTTTCGAAGGTGCAACTCCAGCATCTTCCACAAGCCAGAATCCAACAGCCATTACTTACCCAAGTGCTGGTACTTATTCTGTAACATTAACTGCTACTAGTACTAATGGTAGCGATAGTGAAGTGAAAGCAGGATATATTATTGTTAACCCACCAACTTACTGCGATGCAAATGGTGCTGCTGAAGATGAGTATATTAGCAATGTAACATTCAATACTATTAATCAGACTTCGACTTGGTCAGCAGGCGGTTATGCTGATTATACTGCAGTGTCAACTTCAGTTTTACAAGGATCCACTTATCCTATTTCAATCACCAATGCAATAAACTACACATTGGATCAAGTAATTGTATGGATAGACTACAATGTGGATGGTGATTTTATAGATGCTGGCGAGCAAGTATTTTTGGGTGCACAAACCGGAACAACAACTTCAAATCCATACACTTGGACTGGCAATGTTACCGTACCTGTATCAACTGCTATTGGTTTAACAAGAATGAGAGTACGACTTAATTATAATAGTGCAACATACGATGGTAATAGTACCCCTTGTGGAGAGTCTGGTTATGGCGAAGTTGAGGATTATACAATTGTTTTAACTAGTTCAGCTGTTGCACCAGTTGCAAACTTTACTGCTGCTACAACAGCAGGTTGTGCGCCACTTTCTGTCAATTTTACTGATAATAGTACAAATTCTCCAACTTCATGGAGTTGGAATTTTGGTGATTCACAAACATCAACACTACAAAACCCGTCACATACATACAATACTGCTGGAATTTACACTGTCACACTTCAGGCAACCAACCCTGGTGGCTCTGATTCAGAAATAAAGACGAATTACATTACTGTATATTCTAATCCAGATGTAACTGTTAATGTTGTTGATGCTTCGGGTCAATTTGTTGCTGATGGTTCTGCTTCTGTTGAAGTAACAGGTGGAACTGCACCATATTTTATGGAATGGTCAACAAGTGAAACTGTGCCTGCAATTTCTGGCTTAATCCCTGGCAATTATTCAGTTATTGTTACTGACGACAATGATTGTTCGGTTACTGAACCTTTTGTAATATCATGGACAAATGCAATCGCTGGTAACGACTTTATTTTCAGTGTATTCCCGAATCCTGCAAACCTCGAAGTTACTGTAGCTTTTGAAGGAACAATAGCTGATAATATTGAAATTACCAATGTATTAGGTCAATCAATAATCAGTCTTAATCCGATTACAGATATTACCAAAATAAATGTAAGTCATCTCGAAAACGGAGTTTATTTCATAAAGATTAAAACAGGTGAGAAAGAATACATAAACAAATTGGTTATTAACTAATCATAAAAAGAGCCGCCATAAGCGGCTCTTTTACATAAAAAAATGTCCGCATACTATGCGGACATTTTTTTTATAAATATTATAGTTAAATTGTTCGTCCTGGATAAACTTCAAGGGCATGCTTTAAAGTTTCAACAGCATTTCTGAGGTCGTCAATTTTAAGAACGTAAGCAATACGAACTTCGTCGGTTCCTAAGCCTGGAGTGTTATAAAACCCTGTTGCAGGTGCGACCATTACAGTTTGTTTGTTGTAATCAAAATCTTCGAGCATCCATTGAGCAAACTTGTCTGAGTTGTCAATCGGCAATCTTACTACGGCATAAAAAGCACCTTTTGGATTAGGACAATATACACCAGGAATTTTATTCAATTCAGTAACCATAAAGTTACGACGTGCAATATATTCTTTGTAAACTTCTTTAAAGTATGAGTCTGGGGTTTCCAAAGCAGCTTCAGCAGCAATTTGTCCAAAAGATGGAGGACACAGCCTAGCCTGTGCAAATTTCATTGCAGTGCACATTACCTCTTTGTTTTTCGAAATTAACCAACCTACGCGTGCACCACACATGCTGTACCTTTTAGACACAGAATCAAGCATAATTACATTTTGCTCCAATCCAGGTAAATTCATAGCTGAGAAGTGAGTGTTTCCATCATAGCAGAATTCTCTGTAAACTTCATCGGAATATAAATAGAGATCATATTTTTTCACTATTTCAGCAAGCTGAAAAAGCTCTTCTTTAGAATATAAATAACCTGTTGGATTATTAGGATTGCAAATTACAATTCCTTTAGTTTTTGGAGTTATTAGCTTTTCGAATTCTTCTATTGATGGTAAAGCAAAATCTTTATCAATGCTTGAGGTGATCGGCTTAATGACTATGTTAGATTGAATTGCAAAACCGTTGTAGTTGGCGTAGAATGGTTCTGGAACAATTATTTCATCACCTTGATTAAGGGTAGACATAAAAGCAATTGTAATTGCTTCTGATCCACCAGTACAAATAATAATTTCATCTGCACTTACATTGATGTCATTTTTTTTATAAGATTCTGCCAGTTTTTTACGATATGTTACATTTCCAGCTGAGTGGCTATATTCAATAACAGTATCCTTGACATTCTTGATTGCTTCTAGAGCAAGTTCAGGAGTTTTAATGTCTGGTTGACCGATATTTAAGTGATAAACTTTTATTCCTCTGCTCTTTGCTGCTTCTGAATATGGTACTAACTTTCTAATTGGGGACGACGGCATTGCCATCCCTTTGTCTGAAATTTTCGGCATTTTTGTAAAAATTAGATTTTATTAATTAGATTTTTTGGTTTTTTCGTCTGTAGTGTTGATCTTAGGCTCACCTTCATATTTCTTGGTCACCGGTTTGTCCATTGAACTAGGTCCTGATTTTTGTATTTCTACTTTCTGTACGCCATCAGAATTTACATTCTTTTGATTATCTGTAGTTTTTATGTTACTCGAGCCATTCGAATCGGTTTTTTGTGATTCTGTTGTGCTTCCCTCTGCAGCCTGTGGTAATACTTCGCCTTTTATTGTCAGTTGGATTGGATTATCAACTCCTTCAACAGAAACATTAATTGTTTTTGTGAATTTCCCAACACGTTTCGAGTCGTAAGTAACAGAAATTTTGCCTTTTTTCTTTTTAGCAATTTCTTCACGTGGCCAATCAGCAGCAGTGCAACCGCATGATGTTTTTACATTAGTTAACTTGACTGGCTTCTTGGTGGTATTTTTAAAAACAAAAATAGCTTTTGCTTCTGCACCATATTCAATTGTGCCAAAATCATATTCAAGACTTTTAAAAATTATAATTCCCTGTTTTTCAGCTTTTTCTGGTTCTTTGTTTTCTGTTTTCTGAGCAAAAATGCTAACTGAAAATAATAATGCAACAATCAATAAAATATTTGTTTTCATAATATAAATTTTAGGTAAAATTATAAAAAATTAAGTTCCGATAGTCAAAATTTATTCCCTTTTTAGGAAATCATGTTTTATATTATATTTATTTCATATTTTTACCCGCAGAATGGTAAGAAAAGCATTGATAATAGGAGCGGGGCCCGCAGGATTAACAGCAGCCTTGGAATTGTTGAATAAAACTGACATTCAGCCGGTAATTCTTGAAAAAACTGGTGATATTGGTGGAATTTCGAAAACAGTTAATTATAAAGGAAACAGAATAGATATCGGCGGACATAGATTTTTTTCGAAATCTGATGTCGTAATGAAATATTGGAGCGACTTGTTTCCAATTGTTGATTCTCCTGAAAATCTTGCAAAAAACGAAAAATGGGCGCTCGCTCAGGATAAAGTTTTTATTGAACGAGATAGGCTGTCAAGAATTTATTATTTGAGAAGTTTTTTCGATTATCCTGTTACTCTTAATTCAAATACAGTTAAAAACCTTGGGTTAGGCAGAATCATTAGGATTGGCTTCAGCTATATTAGTGCAAAACTATTTCCTATTCGTACCGAGAAAAATCTTGAAGACTTCTTTATAAATCGATTTGGGAAGGAACTTTATCGTACTTTTTTTAAAGACTATACCGAAAAGGTTTGGGGAAAATCCTGTACTGAGTTATCTGCTGATTGGGGTGCACAGAGAATTAAGGGATTGTCCATAACAAAAGTACTCTTGCATTATGTAAAAAGCATTTTTCGTAAATCGGATAAGGATATTAATCAGAAAAATATGGAGACCAGCCTTATTGACAGGTTTCTGTATCCGAAATATGGACCTGGGCAATTATGGGAACATGTTGCTGGTTTAGTAAATGAAAAAGGTGGACGAATTTTGTTTAATGCAGAGTTTAAGGAACTGATTATACAGCAAAACAATAAGTTTACTGTTAGTTATTTTGATAAATCGCTGAACGAAACAAAATTATTAGAGGATTTCGACTTTGTTTTTAGTACAACTTCGGTAAAAAATCTTATAAACGGAATAACTAATGTCCCTGAAACAGTTAAAGATACAGCTAATGGATTGCTTCACAGGAATTTTATAACAGTAGGGCTTTTACTGAACAAACTCTCTATCGCTAATCAAACCAAGATTAAAACATTAAATAATCTTGTGCCTGATAATTGGATTTATATGCAGGAACATGATGTGAAAATGGGAAGAATTCAGATTTTTAATAATTGGAGTCCTTTTATGGTCGAAGATGAATCAAAAGTATGGATTGGGCTTGAGTATTTTTGTGATCCCGGAGATGAAATGTGGGTTGCAGACGATAGAAGTTTTATTGAAATGGCGGTTAATGAACTTGAGAAGGTTGAAATTATTGTAAAAGAAGATTTAATTGACTCGACAATAATCAGGATGGAGGACACATACCCCGTTTATTTTGGCGCTTATGATAATTTTTCTTTAATAAGAGAATATCTTGATCCAATTCCAAATCTTTACCTTATTGGGCGAAGTGGAATGCATCGCTATAATAATTCGGACCACTCGATGCTGACTGCAATAACAGCTGTTCAGAATATCGTTGATGGCAAAACTGATAAGTCAAATATCTGGAATGTAAATACAGAGCAAGATTATCACGAAGAGAAAGAAAGCTAATCTCGACCTTACTTTTTATCACAACATTTAAAAAAGTCCAGAATCGCATCTGTTTCACTTTCCCAGAAGTCATAATTATGTCCGTAGTATTCGGGGAAATTTCCGATTAACTTTATCTCAGGATGATATTTTTTAATCGAATCGTACATGGCCTTGCTTTGTGTATACGGAGAAACCTTATCAGCCTTTCCGTGGCCTATATATGTTGGAACAGTATAATTTTTACAATCATAAGCGAAACATTCTTTTTGCCATCTGTCCGGAAAGTCACTGTACTGCCCGAGAAAAGAGTAATAGAGATATTCATCTTGCATTGCTGTGATATCAAAATCACCCGACAAACTTGCAGCACCTTTAAAAATATCTGGCATATAATACGCTAGTAAAGTTGCTCCGCGTGCTCCTGTGGAAATTCCTGCTACTAGATTGTTCTGACCAGGTTTAAGTAGTCCCATTAGCTCTTGCAAATCTGGAATTTGAGTCTTCATAATCCATGTTAATGTTGGATATTTTTGATAATCAGCAATGGTCTGTGAGTATTTTTCCAAAGTGTAGTTTGATTTTTTATAATCGGGAATTACCAGAACATAACCTTGCTTTAACGCTTTTTCGCAAAAACTGGTTTTCGCACACCATTCATCTGCCGGTAAGTTCCAACCATGAAGCATCAAAATACATCCAATTATCTTTGTTTCTGGATTTGGATATTTTATTTGGGTTGTAACTGCAAAACAGCAATCATACTTGTAAGTAATGATAGTATCTGCTTTCATAGGAATGATGGCAATACTATCTTCGGTTTGATTTTTAGCTCCGTCAGAATTGGTTTTCTGAGAATTTCCGTTGCAGGCAAATAGACCCATCATGATTACCGAAGCGAGG
>Ga0209373_10002588_pt1 | contig 17877 bp, 14 predicted proteins | sample Higcelweek5metaG_FD_187173 | JGI IMG/M metagenome (GOLD analysis project Ga0209373, IMG submission 187173) | Freshwater pond sediment microbial communities from the University of Edinburgh, under environmental carbon perturbations - High... | ecosystem: Environmental > Aquatic > Freshwater >... | reverse complement strand
TACTCGTAAATGTAAGTGCAATCCAAACCCTACCAGATACAGAAGTAGCTACGATTAATGGACTGGTAACTGCAGATATTGGAATCATATCGGCATCTCTTTCGACTGTTTCCGTCAAAAAAGACGAAATAGCTGTAGGATGGCAAAAAATAAATTTATCAAAGAAAAAAATAGAAGAGAAAGAAGCAGAAATAAAAGAAGCATGGGATAAAATCCATACTGCAGAGTATGATATTATTTATGGGGAGCAGGATTTGACAGAGGCAGAAAAAGAATGGCAGGATGGTCGGATTGAATACAGTGATGGATTGCAAGAGTATAAGGAAGGGATTCAGGACTTAACAGATGGGAAAAAGAAATTAGAGAAAGCAAAAGTAGATTTAGCAGAGGCGGAACTAAAATTAGAAGATGCGGAAGATGAATATAGGGATGGAGAAGAGAAATATCTTGCAGCAAAGGAAGAGGCAGATGTAAAATTGTCGGAGGCAAAGGCAGATATAGAAGATGGTAAAAAAAAGGTGGCAGAGTTGGAGATTCCTGAGTGGTATGTGCTTGACAGGGATTATATAAGGACATATGTAGAATATGGGCAGGATTCAGACAGAATAGGAGCAATAGGGGAAGTATTTCCATTCATCTTCTTTTTAGTAGCAGCGCTTGTATCGCTAACAACTATGACGCGTATGGTAGAAGAAGAAAGAACGCAAATAGGCACGCTTAGGGCACTTGGCTATAATAATATGAGTATTGCAGGGAAATACTTACTATATGCTTTATTGGCAAGCTTATTAGGAAGTGCTTTAGGTCTGGTTTTAGGACAGAAAATTTTACCACCAATTATAATAAACAGTTATGCAATTTTGTATGATAATCTGCCTGTTATTATGTCTCCCCTTAATGTTTGGTATTCAATCAGCTCGACGTTGGCGGCAGTGTTTTGCACGACAATTGCCACATTACTTGCATGCTATAGAGAGTTTGCTGTCATGCCGTCTGTTCTAATGCGTCCAGTCGCACCTAAAGCAGGAAAAAGAGTCTTTGTTGAATACATGGTATTTATATGGAGAAGATTAAATTTTACACAAAAATCAACAATACGTAATCTTCTTAGATATAAAAAGAGATTTTTAATGACAGTCTTTGGAATTGGCGGTTGCACAGCATTACTGTTAGTGGGGTTTGGAATCAAAGACTCTATCGTGGCGATTGGAGATCTTCAGTTTGGAGAAATTCGTACATATGATGCGGATATCGCCATAGAAGAAAAAGCAACAAATAAAGAAAAAGAGCTTTTATATCATAAGCTTTTAGAGGATAAGCGAGTCGTTAGTCAGATGTATGGCAAGCAGATTGCAGTGGATGCGCAAGTAAATGATAGTTCAAAAAGCGGTTACCTGATTATACCTGAAGATAATGAAAGAATTTCTGATTTTATTACTTTTAGAAACAGGGTGACACACGAGCAATATGAGCTTGATGACGATGGTGTAATCATTACAGAAAAACTGGCGACACTGCTAGATGTTGAGGTAGGAGATTCCATTACAATAAAAGAGGAGGATGCTGCTGATGTGCAGGTAAAAGTTTCGGCAATTACCGAAAACTATTTTATGCATTATATATATATGAGCAGCAAACTCTATGAAAAAACATTTGAAAAATCAATAGAATATAGCGAAATTCTATTAAAAAATGCATCAAATGAGAAAAATTTAGAAATGCAGATGGGCACTGACTATATGGAATTAGATTCTGTAGCAGGTATCGCATTTTATAGTGGTACGGCAGAGAGAGTTCGCAATATGCTTAAAAGCATTAATATGATTATTTATGTGCTTGTAGTATCTGCTGGGTTATTGGCATTTGTTGTGCTTTATAATCTGAACAGCATTAATATCAATGAGCGTAAGCGGGAATTGGCAACTTTAAAAGTACTAGGATTCTTTGATGGCGAAGTAAGTGCATATATGAATCGTGAGAATATTATCCTTACGGTATTTGGAGTAATAGCAGGTATTATAATGGGACTAATACTACATCGATTTGTTATAATAACGGCAGAAATAGATATTATGATGTTTGGGCGTAATATTAATCTTATTAGTTATATGTATAGTATCGTGCTAACATTTGCATTTTCAGTGATTGTTAATATTGTCATGCATTTCAAACTTCGCAAGATAAACATGATTGAATCATTAAAAAGTGTTGAATAATTAATTATAAAGCATTTGTGAAAAAAATATGAAAAAAAGAAATACTATAGAATACCGCTTGACAAAGAAAATGGCAGGTGGTATTTTATGTATAGACGTTAGCACTCGATGAACAAGAGTGCTAACAAAGCAAGGAAGCAAAACCGCCGGAATCCCGAAAGGAAGTGGTAGAGTGGCTTTAGAACTAAAAATGCAACTCGATGAGAGAAAAAAAAATATACTTTATGCTATTATCAGAAATTACTTAGAGACAGGAGAACCTGTTGGTTCGAGAACAATTTCTAAGTATGAAGAATTAAATTTAAGTTCGGCAACGATTCGAAATGAAATGTCGGATCTTGAGGAACTAGGGTATATTGTACAGCCACATACCTCAGCGGGCAGAATTCCCTCTGATAAAGGTTATCGATTTTATGTAGATGCCATGATGGAGGATAAAGAAAAGGAAGTTGATGAAATAAAAGAAATGCTGCTAGAAAAAGCGGATAAGATGGAAAGCTTACTCAAGCAGGTCGCAAAGGTTTTGGCAACTAATACAAATTATGCCACAATGATTTCTGCACCACAGTATCACCATAATAAACTAAAGTTTATACAATTATCGAAAGTCGGTGAAAATCAAATAGTTGCTGTTATTGTCGTAGAAGGCAATATCATTAAGAACCAGATCATAGATATAGAAGATGATTTAAATAATGAAACACTCTTAAAACTTAATATTTTATTGAATTCAAACTTGAATGGATTAACAATAGAAGAAATAAATCTTGGAATTGTATCTAGGATGAAAGAACAAGCAGGGATACATAGTGAATTGATTAGTAGTGTTATTGATATGGTAGCAGAGGCAATTAAAATAGATGATGATTTAGAGATTTATACAAGTGGAGCAAATAATATTTTTAAATATCCGGAATTATCTGATCACCAAAGAGCCAGTGAGATTATTACAGCATTTGAGGAAAAGATTCAACTCACAGATCTGGTGCAGAAGACGCTTGCCAAACAGGATGGCGAAGGGCATAAAGGAATTCAAATATATATTGGAAGCGAGACGCCAATTCAAAACATGAAAGATTGTTCAGTTGTAACAGCAACATATGAATTGGAAGAGGGTGTACAAGGAACAATCGGTATTATAGGACCTAAAAGAATGGATTATGACAAAGTGGTTTCAACGCTTAAGTCGCTGACGAATCAGTTAGATACATTATATAAGAAAGTATAGTGAAATAATATCATTAGAAAGGAGTTAAGAAAGTGCGGGATATGGAAAATGACCTCATGGAGGAAGTGATTGAGGATACTGCAGAAGATACTATCATAAATGAAGTTGAGCAAGAAGCTGAGGAATTGTTAAATAAAGAGCTAGAAGGCACACAGTCAGACGAAGAAACACATGATGAGACTGAAAATGATGCAGTAGATGAAGCACATCTAGAGGAAAAAGTAAAAAAAGTTTTAAAACGGAAAGAGAAAAAAGACAAAAAAGATGAAAAAATCGAGGAATTGATTGATCAGGTAAAACGTCAAATGGCAGAGTTTGATAATTATAGGAAACGTACTGAGAAAGAAAAGCAATCAATGTATGAGATCGGTGTAAAGAGTGTTGCAGAAAAAATATTGCCAATTGTAGACAATTTTGAACGTGGTTTGCTGACGATACCAAAAGGGGATGAGGGCACTCCCTTTGTGGAAGGAATGCAAATGGTCTATAAACAGCTAATGACAAGCTTTGATCAACTTGGTATAAAACCAATAGAAGCAATCGGGCAGGAATTTAATCCGAATCTTCATAATGCTGTTATACAGGTAGAAACGGAAGAGTTTGAAAGCGGAATTGTAGCGCAGGAGCTGCAAAAAGGATATATGTATAAAGATTCCGTTATACGACACAGCATGGTGGGAGTCGTTCAGTAATAGGCAGACAAAGAATCAGAAAACAAAAAACAAAAATTTCAGGAGGACAGGAAAATGGGAAAAATAATAGGTATTGATTTAGGAACAACAAACAGCTGCGTAGCTGTTATGGAAGGTGGAAAACCTACCGTTATAGCAAATACAGAAGGAGCAAGAACAACACCATCAGTAGTTGCTTTTACCAAAACAGGAGAAAGACTTGTAGGAGAACCGGCAAAACGTCAGGCAGTTACGAACTCAGAAAAGACAATTTCTTCTATTAAGAGAGATATGGGTACAGACAAAAGAAGACAGATTGATGACAAAAAGTATTCACCACAAGAAATTTCTGCAATGATCTTGCAGAAAATGAAAGCAGATGCAGAAAGTTACCTGGGTGAAAAAGTTACAGAAGCTGTCATAACAGTCCCAGCATATTTTAATGATGCACAGCGTCAAGCAACAAAGGATGCAGGTAAAATCGCAGGTCTTGATGTAAAACGTATTATTAATGAGCCTACAGCGGCGGCACTTGCTTATGGACTTGATAATGAAAAAGAACAAAAGATTATGGTATATGACTTAGGTGGTGGAACATTTGATGTCTCTATTATTGAAATCGGAGAAGGTGTTATTGAAGTTCTTGCAACATCTGGTGATAACAGACTTGGTGGTGATGATTTCGACCAAAAGATAACAGATTATATGCTGGCAGAGTTTAAGAAAAATGAAGGTGTTGATTTATCAAATGACAAGATGGCACTTCAGAGACTTAAAGAAGCAGCCGAAAAAGCAAAAAAAGAATTATCATCAGCAACGACAACAAACATTAATTTACCATTTATTACAGCAACCTCAGAAGGTCCGAAGCATTTTGACATGAATTTAACACGTGCAAAATTTGATGAATTAACACATGATTTAGTAGAGAGAACAACAACTCCAGTACAGACCGCACTTAAGGATGCAGGGCTTAATGCTTCCGAGCTTGGACAAGTGTTGCTGGTAGGTGGTTCAACACGTATTCCAGCGGTACAGGACAAAGTAAAACAGTTAACAGGTAAGGAACCTGCCAAATCACTTAACCCGGATGAATGTGTGGCACTTGGTGCATCTATTCAGGGAGGAAAGCTAGCAGGAGATGCTGGAGCAGGAGAAATCCTTTTGTTGGATGTAACACCGCTGTCATTGTCTATTGAGACAATGGGAGGCGTGGCGACTAGATTAATCGAGAGAAATACAACTATTCCAACAAAGAAGAGTCAGATTTTCTCAACAGCAGCAGATAATCAGACAGCAGTTGATATCAATGTTGTGCAGGGCGAAAGACAGTTTGCAAAAGACAATAAATCACTTGGACAGTTCAGACTTGATGGTATTCCTCCAGCAAGACGTGGTGTACCTCAGGTCGAAGTTACATTTGATATCGATGCAAATGGTATCGTTAATGTAACCGCAAAAGATAAAGGAACAGGTAAAGAGCAACACATCACCATTACAGCAGGTTCTAATATGTCAGATAATGATATTGATAAGGCAGTGAGAGAGGCAGCTGAATTTGAAGCAGAGGATAAAAAACGGAAAGAGGCAATTGATGCAAGAAATGATGCAGATTCCTTTGTATTCCAGACAGAAAAAGCGCTTGAAGAAGTAGGAGATAAAATTGATGCGAATGATAAAACAGCTGTAGAGGCAGATCTTTCAGCATTAAAAGAAATACTTGCTAAGACTGAGAACGCAGATGCAATGACAGAAGATCAAGTAGTTGATATGAAAGCAGCACAGGAAAAATTAATGCAAAGTGCACAGCAATTGTTCAGTAAGGTATATGAGCAAGCAGGTGGTGCCGGAGCAGAAGGACCTGATATGAGTGGGGCTGGAGCATCTCAAGATGCAGGCTTTAATACAGATGATGTAGTTGACGGCGACTACAAAGAAGTATAAAATACAATAGTTATTAAGATGCGCTTGCAGGACAGGGAGATAATAATTTCTGTCCTCAAACGCTGTATTATGAAAGGTAAATATTATGGCGGAGACGAAGAGAGATTATTATGAGGTCCTTGGCATTGATAAAAATGCTGATGACGCTACAATTAAAAAAGCATACAGAGGGTTAGCAAAAAAATATCATCCTGATATGAATCCTAATAATGCAGAGGCAGAGAAGAAATTTAAGGAAGCATCAGAAGCGTATGCTGTACTTAGTGATTCCGATAAGAGAGCACAGTACAATCAATTCGGTCACGCAGCATTTGAAAATGGGGGATCGGGTGGTTTCGGCGGTTTTGATTTTAATAATGCAGATTTCGGTGATATATTTGGTGATATATTTGGTGATTTGTTCGGTGGTGGACGTACAAGAGAACGAGCAAGTAACGGTCCTATGAAGGGTGCCAATCTGCGCGCGAGTGTGCGCATTACATTTGAACAAGCTGTATTTGGAGTAGATAAGGAAATCGAACTTACGATTAAAGATACGTGTGGTACGTGTCACGGAAGTGGGGCAAAGCCCGGCACTTCTCCTGAAACATGTACAAAATGCGGTGGAAAAGGACAGGTAGTATATACGACACAATCACTATTTGGAATGATGCGAAATGTACAGACTTGCCCAGAATGTGGGGGGGCTGGCAAGGTAGTAAAAGAAAAATGTTTAGATTGTCGTGGTACGGGATTTATCGCAAACCGAAAGAAAATTCAAGTGTCCATACCTGCAGGTATCGATAATGGACAGAGTGTGCGTATAAGGGATAAAGGAGAACCAGGTGCTAATGGAGGACCACGTGGAGATTTACTTGTAGAAGTAGTGATTTCCAGACACCCGATTTTTCAGAGACAGGATACTAATATTTTTTCAACAGCACCAATTTCATTTGCACAAGCTGCTCTTGGTGGCGATATTATGATTGATACAGTCGACGGTAAGGTTATCTATGAAGTGAAGGCGGGGACCGCAACTGATACAAAAGTAAGATTGAAGGGAAAAGGTGTTCCTTCATTAAGAAATAAGCAGATCCGCGGTGACCATTATGTGACCCTTGTAGTGCAAGTGCCGATACATTTAAATGGAGAGGCAAAAGAATTATTGAAGCAATTTGATGAGGTGACAGGGGATTCACTAAGTGCTGCCGCTAAGGCATCCAACAAAAAGGCTGAGGCACAGGAAACCGAGCAATCAGACAGTGATGTGTTAAATGATCAGAGTGATAGAAAGAAAAAGGGATTTTGGAATAAGTAGCATAATAAGCGGTGCAGATATAAAAAAAGATTGTAAAACAGCTCAATATTAGATATGATAAGATTGTTAGTTTTTCATTGAAACTTATGAGATAAACAAGGAGGAAGAAGTCTATGAAGATGAAATTTGGTATTAAGGAAGTTGTTGCCATTGGAATTGGAACTGCACTTTTTGTTGTGCTTACAAATGTTCAAATTCCATTCGGAATCGTTCCAAATACTGCATTACAATCAAGGGTTGCTGTTATCACATTTTTTGCTGCTGTTTTTGGCCCCGTTGTGGGTGGTGCTATTGGTTTAATTGGACATGCTCTTGGCGATGCACTTTTTTATGGCGGTGTTTGGTGGAGTTGGGTATTTCCTGATGCAGTATTTGGTATCGTGATGGGATTATTTGTTTCAAAATACGCGATTAAAGAAGGCGGATTTGCAACAGGTAAGACAATTATCTTATTTAATATAGTACAAATTGTAGGGAATGCACTTGCATGGATTTTAGTTGCACCCGTTTTGGATATCTTGATTTATGCTGAACCAGCAGATAAGGTTTTTGTACAGGGCGCACTGGCATTTGTAGGAAATATTGTTGTAGCAGGAGTATTGGGTACACTGCTTTGTATTGCTTATTCAAAGATAGGTGCAAAATCTTCGAGTTTAAAAAAGGAAGATTAATGTTTCATGAAACCAATTATTGAATTCAAGAATTATTCGTTTAAATATCGATCACAGACAGAACCTACTCTCCGGGATATTAATCTTTTGATATATCCCGGAGAAAAGGTTTTAATTGTGGGACCATCCGGGTCGGGCAAGTCTACACTTGCGCACTGCATTAATGGATTGGTTCCATTTTCTTTTTCAGGCGAAAGTGAAGGTAGCCTCATTGTGAAGGAGCAAGAGCCAAGCAAGTTGGGCGTTTTTGGAATGTCCAAAATTGTGGGAACAGTGCTTCAGGATACGGATGGACAGTTTATTGGTCTTACAGTGGCAGAGGACATAGCATTTGCATTGGAAAATGATATGATAGAGCAAAAAGAAATGTTTCAACGTGTTGATGATGTAGCACAAACGGTAGATGTTAAGAAACTTTTGAAACATGCTCCTGCAGAATTATCGGGGGGACAAAAACAAAGAGTTTCCATGGCAGGTGTTTTAATAGATGATGTAGATATTTTAGTGTTTGATGAGCCACTTGCTAACTTAGATCCAGCAACGGGAAAAAGAGCAATTGACTTAATTGACAAAATTCAAAAAAAAGAAAAGAAAACAATTTTAATAATCGAGCACCGGTTAGAAGATGTTTTATATAGAGATGTAGACCGTATTATTGTTATAGGAGAAGGGCGTGTAGTGGCAGATTTAGAGCCAAACGTACTTCTGGCAGGGAATATTTTAAAAGAGCAGGGTATTCGGGAGCCATTGTATATCGCTGCACTAAAACAGGCTGGTTGTGAAATTAGTCCAGAGTCAAGACCGCAGCATGTTGATACTATGGATTTAAAAAACTATTCGAAGCAGGTAAGAGAATGGTATGAGGCATCGTCTCTACCAGTGGCAGAAAAAAGTCAGGAGACGGCACTAGAGATAATGGATTTAGATTTTGCATATATTTCAGGGAACCCTATCTTATCAAGCATTCGATTCAAAATCAAAAAAAGAGAGATGCTAAGTATAGTAGGTAAAAATGGCGCAGGGAAAACAACGCTATCTAACCTGATTTGTGGTTTTATTAATCCTGATAGAGGAAGCATATTGCTTCATGGGAGAGATATTTCTGAAAAATCGATTAAAGAACGCGGCGAGATTATCGGACTTGTCATGCAAAATCCAAATCAAATGATATCTAAGCCTATGATATATGATGAGGTTGCGCTTGGACTTACAGTGCGCGGTGTTTCAGAAGAAGAAATAAAGAAACGTGTATATGACACTTTAAAAATATGTGGATTATATCCATTCCGCAATTGGCCAATATCAGCACTCAGTTTTGGACAGAAAAAGAGAGTCACGATAGCATCGATTTTGGTGATGAATCCAGAGGTCCTCATTTTGGACGAGCCTACTGCTGGACAGGACTATTATCATTATACTGAAATTATGGAGTTTCTAAAGGATCTGAATAAAACATTTGGCATTACGATAATTATGATTACACACGACATGCATTTAATGCTCGAATATACCGACCGAGCGATTGTAATCGCAGATGGCGAATTGATTGCCAATGATACGCCAGCGAGAATTTTAACAAATGAGGCAATTGCTGAAAAGGCTTATTTGAAAAAAACGTCGTTATATGATTTGGCGCTACAATGTGGAATAGAGGATGTGTCTGGATTTGCTGAGCGATTTATTTACTGTGAACGTGAAATCAAATTAAAGACACAACAAGAAAAAATAAAAGAAATAGACGCAAGCAGTAATGAGAGAGGAGATGTCAATGTCTAGATTACTTACTTATGCGGAAAAAGATACCTGGATTCATAGATTGTGTGGTGTGACAAAATTAATCTTTTTTTTAGCATGGTCGGTCATTGGCATGCTTACTTATGATACTCGCGTATTAACGGTCATGCTGTTTACAAGCTTAATCATTTTCAAAATATCTAAAACAGAGTGGCGGCAGGTAGGAACAATTTTTAAGTTTATACTTTTCTTTTTATGTTTGAATGTGATTACGATATTTTTCTTTGCACCCTTTGAGGGCACTATTATTTATGGTGATAGAACAGATATTATACATCTGTTTGGAAAATATTGGATTACAAAAGAGCAGATTTTCTATGAAACAAATATTGTACTAAAATATTTTACAGTAATTCCGGTTGTACTCATGTTTATTGTAACGACAAATCCAAGTGAATTTGCTGCGAGCCTGAATCGAATCGGAATCAGCTATAATATTGGATACGCAGTAGCAATTGCGTTACGTTATATACCAGATGTGCAAAGTGACTTTATAAAGATAAAGCATGCACAAGAAGCGCGTGGAATAGAAATGTCTCCAAAAGCAAAACTTCATATCAGGCTAAAAAATATGGCAACCATTATTTTTCCACTTATCTTTTCGAGCATGGAGCGAATAGATGTAGTTAGCAATGCAATGGAACTTCGAGGATTTGGGAAATATAAGAAACGCACATGGTATTCTGGAAAACCACTGAAAAAAAATGATTACTTCACAATTTTGTTTGTTTTAATATTTGGAAGTGTTGCCATGATTGTAACATTCTATGATGGAAGCAGATTTTATAATCCATTCAGGTAAATGAAAAAACCATCCTTGCTGATAAACCGACCTCCAATCGTTAGATTTTTAGTCTAACTTTTGGGGGTCGGTTCAGGATGGTCCTTTGTTTATAGATATTCATTTCGATTACATATCTTTAAGTTTTCAAGCACTTTTTTAATATCGTTTGTTTTCATCTTGTCACAAATTAGAATTGCATCTTCGGTATCAACTATAATTAAATCTTCAAGACCAATGGTGGCTATTAATTTGTCACTACCTTCAATAATGCAGTTATCGGTATTGATGCTTAGTACATTACCATTAATGATATTGCCATTTTCATTTGTTTTTCTGATACGTCCTAAGGAGAGCCAAGAACCAACATCATCCCACCCAAAGGTTCCGGGAATCGTAAAAATATTTTTAGATTTTTCCATAATACCATAATCAATTGATATAGATGGAAAGGTAGGAAATATCCTATTTAGAACCTCTGCTTCCATTGAAGTTCCAATAGCATCCTGGATTTCCAATAAACTATCATAAGCATCTGGGAGTAATTGCTTAAAGCGACTTAGTATTGTAGTCGCTTTCCAAAGAAACATACCACTATTCCAAAGGTATTCATCACTTGCCAGATATTCTTTTGCGAGTTCTAGCGTTGGTTTCTCTACAAAACAATCCACCTCAAAAGCTGTTCCAATGCAAACATCTCCCTTAAACTTAATATATCCATATCCAGTTTCTGGATAATCTGGAGCAATTCCAATCGTAACAAGGCTGTTTTTACCTTCTGCCAGTTGACATCCCTCTTTGAGTGCAGATAAGAACATACTACTGTATTTTATTAAATGGTCAGATGGTAGAACTATCATAATTGCATCTTCATATTTTTTTACTATATGTGCTGCACCGAGTGCAATACATGGAGCAGTATTTCTACCGATAGGCTCGCATAAAATGTTTTCTTTTGGGATATTAGGAAGCTGTTCTGCAACCAAAGGAGCATAATCCTTATTGGTAGAAATGTAAATATCTTGCATTTCTACTAGGGGTAATATTCGTTCAACAGTTAATTGAATCATTGTTTTTCCATCATCAGTGAGTGACAAAAATTGTTTTGGCATATTTCTGCGACTTTTGGGCCAAAAGCGTTCGCCACGGCCACCGGCCATAATAAGGGCTGTTTTTTTCATAAGAATATAATGTCCTCTCTGTAAATTTGTTATTTAATAGTATTGTAACACAAATGGCAGAAACTGTACAATATATGCTTGCTGATAAATCGTTGTCATGCAGTTTGTCTCGTGGTATACTATACATTATGTTAAGTAATACAAAAGAAATTGGTATGTTAAACAGAATGATGGATACATTTGATTGATAAAAGGAGATAGGGATGCAATATAATAAATATACACTTAAGACATTGGCGGAAGCGGAAGATATTGTCATTAGCACATTAACAGATGCAGGCATAGAAGGTGTAGAGATAGTAGATAAGGTTCCGCTCACAGAAGCAGATAAGGAATTGATGTTTGTTGATATATTGCCTGAATATGGAGATAATGATGGAGTGGCTTACTTGAGTTTCTATTTAGAGGCGGAGACAGACGATGGAAAAATTCTTCAAATAGCACAGGATGGACTGAAAGAACTACGCGAGTTTATAGATATCGGTGAGTGTACTATTACAAAAACACAAATGAAGGAAGAAGATTATATTAATAATTGGAAACAGTATTTTAAGCAGTTTTATGTGGATGACATTTTAATTATTCCGTCATGGGAAGAAGTAAAGGTAGAAGACAGTGGTAAAATGATTATACATATTGATCCAGGAACGGCTTTTGGCACAGGGATGCATGAGACAACACAACTCTGTATCAGACAACTCCGCAAATATGTAACAGAAAAGACAGTATTACTGGATGTAGGGACAGGAAGTGGAATATTATCTTTATTGGCATTCAAATTTGGCGCAAAATCAGCGATAGGAACAGATCTGGATATTTGCACAGTAGATGCTGTAAAAGATAATATGGAAGTGAATGATCTGAAAGATGCAGATTTTGAATTATTAATTGGAAATATAATAGATGATAAGGAAATACAGGATAGAGTCGGTTATGATAAATATGACATTGTAGTCGCAAATATACTGGCCGAGATTCTGGTATCATTGACGCCAGTAATAGTGAATCAATTAAAAGCAGGCGGTATTTATATTACCTCTGGCATTATTGATGAAAAAGAAGAGAAGGTCGTGAGTGCAGTTAAGGCAGTTGGGATGGAAATACTGGAAGTGACATATCAGGGTGAATGGGTTTCTGTGACGGCACAGAAAAAATAGAGTCCAAACTAGATACAATAAGAAAGTAACAGTAGGAAAGAAACATGGAGAGCAAGATATGTATCAGTTTTTTGTGGAAGCAAAACAGATTAATGATAAAGTGATTACAATCATCGATGCGGATGTAAATCACATAAAGAATGTGCTTCGTCTAAAAATAGGTGAAGAAATCGCCGTAAGAGATGGTATCGATAATTTAGAATACAGATGTTGCATTGAAAGATTTGAGGAAGATAAGGTTATCTGCAGACTTCTTTTTAGGAAAGAGTGTGGCATCGAACTGCCTTCAAAAGTATTTTTATTTCAGGGCTTACCAAAGAATGATAAAATGGAGCTGATTATCCAAAAAGCCGTTGAACTTGGAGTATATCAGATTATTCCACTTGCCACGAAACGAGCAGTGGTAAAGCTGGATGAAAAAAAAGAAAGCAATAAACTTGCAAGATGGAATGCTATTGCAGAATCGGCGGCCAAGCAGTCCAAACGTATGATAATCCCAGAGGTTATTGGTGTGAAAACAGTTAAGGAAGCATTGGAATACTGTAAAGACTTTGATGTAAAGATTATTCCATATGAGCTTGCTGACAGTAATGGAATGAGCGCTACGAAAAGTATCATTGAAAAGCTGCAGCCTGATCAGAAGATAGCCATATTTATCGGGCCGGAAGGCGGTTTTGAAGAAGGAGAAGTTGTACTTGCAACTGCACATGGATTTTGTCCTATTACATTGGGGCATAGGATTCTTAGAACAGAAACAGCTGGTTTTACAGTGTTATCATGGATTATGTACCAACTAGAAATGTAAAAAAGAAGGAATTTGAAATGCCAGTATATTTGGATAATTCAGCAACAACGAGATGTTTTGATAGTGTAAGGGAGGTAATGTCTGACGTGATGGATAGGACATATGGTAATCCATCAAGTATGCACATAATAGGTATTGCTGCCGAAAATCAAGTAAAAACAGCAAAGAAAATAATTGCAGATCAGTTAAAGGTAAATGAAAAAGAAATTTATTTTACCTCTGGCGGAACAGAATCAGATAATCTTGCTATTATCGGTTGTGCAATGGCAAATAAAAGAGCTGGGAAGCACTTGATTACAAACCGTACAGAGCATCCTGCAGTGCTTGAACCGATGAAATATCTGGCAGAGCAAGGATTTGAGGTTACATATATCGATACAGATGTGACTGGAAAAATCAATATGGAGCAGCTGGAAAAGGCAATCACAAACGAGACCATTCTTGTTTCTATTATGCATGTTAATAATGAAATCGGGTCCGTGCAGCCAATCGAAGAAATCGCAAAACGGATTAAAGATAAGAACCCTGCTGTCTTGTTTCATGTTGATGGTGTGCAGGGTTTTGGTAAGTATCGAGTATACCCTAAACGAATCGGTGTGGATCTGTATTCCCTGAGTGGACATAAAATTCATGGGCCGAAAGGTGTTGGCGCATTATACATAAATGAGAAGGTCAAGATTCATGCCATTCAATTTGGAGGGGGACAACAAAAAGGACTTCGGTCTGGTACCGAGAATGTTCCTGGGATAGCAGGATTAGGAAAAGCAACACAAGAAATATATATGGATTTTGATAAGAAAATCGCAAAATTATATCAACTGAAAGAAAACTTTATTTTGCAATTACTTCATTTAGAAGATGTGACGGTCAATGCATTTTCAAAAGAAGGAGCTTTGGAAGCGGCACCGCACATTGTCAGTGCTACATTTAAGGGAATTAGAAGTGAAGTGTTGCTACATGCATTGGAGGATAAGCAAATATATGTGTCTGCAGGATCGGCCTGTGCATCTAATAAACCAGCAGTAAGTCAAACACTTATAGCCATAGGATTGACAAAGGAATTGTCAGAATCTACGATTCGATTCAGTTTTTCCGTGGAGACGACAGAAGAAGAACTGGAATATACCATTAAAACATTACAGGAGCTACTTCCAGTACTCCGTAAATTTTCTAGACATTAGTTTTACATTAGAAATATTATTTTAGAGAATGATTAATGTCTCTAAAATCACTAAGCGCTTGTTTGCCAATCTTAAAAATCTTGCGCAGATTGATAGAGTTTACCCCACCCTGTCTAGAGCGAAAACTAATGGGTAAATATTTGACCTTTAGATTATATTTTGCATAAATAACAGATATTAAGACATTTGATAAGTTAAAATCCTTTGGTATTTTTTTAATATATAGTTCCAGTGTTTCTTTTTTCATCAATCGAAATGGGGTATTGGCATCTATAACAGAAACATGGAAACATAACCACAGAACTGCCTTTAGAACTTTGGTTACAAAGATACGAGAAGTTCCGTCCTCGCGTTTATTTCTGTGTCCGATTATCATGTCATACTGCTCTCTTAAATTCCAGAAAGCAAAAAATTCTTCAGGAAGCGTTTGCCCATCAGAGTCAGTTTGAAAGATATAGTCTGCCCCTTGTTCAATCGCATAGTTGTAACCGAAAAGCAGAGTAGCACCATGACCACTGTTCTCTTTTGTTAAAGGGTGAAATGCAGGTTTTGCTTTCGCATATTCCAACATAATATCATAAGTATTATCTGTACTGCCATCGTTGATGATAATCAATTTGCTTTCGTTTCCAATTTTTTGCAGAACAGAATACCAACCATCGATTACTTTAGTGATATTTTCTTCCTCGTTATATGCAGGTATTATGATGAATAATTTATCCATTGGTCTCTCCTAATGCTTTTTAGATAGCGATTCCAGTTTATTATTTTAAGACTTTCTGTTGACAAGTATAACATAGAATGACGGCTGAGAAAAGACTAATTATACAGTTGTATTTTAAACTTTTTTATATAAATCGCGTCAACAATAAAAAAGTACAATGGTTGCAACTACCACAGATTTGTGCTTAAATGTCTTTATATAGGTTTATTTTAGAGAAAAACATTTAGCAAGGAGAAATTATGTTTACAGCATTTTTAATCAAATATGCCGAAATTGGGTTAAAGGGAAATAATAGACACTTTTTTGAAGATGCACTTATGAAACAGATTAGAATTTCACTCAGGAAAGTGGATGGAAGCTTTGATGTTACAAGAACGCAAGGCAGAGTCTATATAGAGTGCTTAAGTGATTTTGATTTTCATGAAGTTGTAGAAGGTTTAAAAAAAGTATTTGGTATTACAGGAATCTGTCCAGTCGTGCATGTGGAGGACAATGGATTTGAACAATTGCGTAAGGATATTATCGGCTATATAGATGATGTGTATCCAGATAAAAACAAGACCTTTAAGGTAAATGCCAGAAGAGCACATAAAGATTATCCTATGCAGTCGATGGAAATCAATAGCGAGCTTGGTGGAACTATATTAGAGGCATATCCGATGATGAAGGTTGATGTACATAATCCAGATATATTACTCAGCGTAGAAATCAGAGAAAGAATTTACATTTATTCGGAAGTGATTCCGGGACCGGGCGGAATGCCAGTAGGCAGCAATGGCAAGGCTATGTTGCTGTTATCAGGTGGAATCGATTCGCCAGTAGCGGGGTATATGATAGCAAAGCGTGGCGTAAAAATAGATGCAGTTTATTTTCATGCACCACCATATACAAGCGAACGAGCAAAACAAAAAGTAGTTGATCTCGCAAGAGTGATATCTCGTTATAGTGGGCCTATTTACTTGCATGTTATTAATTTTACGGATATTCAGCTTCATATTTATGAGAAGTGTCCACATGAAGAGCTAACAATCATTATGCGTAGATATATGATGAAAATAGCAGAACATATTGCCAAGGAAACGGATTGTCTTGGCTTGATTACAGGGGAGAGCATCGGTCAAGTGGCGAGTCAGACGCTAAAGTCGCTCGCAGCAACAAATGAAGTATGTACTATGCCCGTATATCGTCCAGTGATTGGCTTTGATAAACAGGAGATTATCGAAATAGCGAATAGAATTGATACATTTGAAATTTCAATACAGCCATACGAAGACTGTTGTACCATATTTGTGGCTAAACACCCAGTCACAAAACCGAATTTGAATATTATTAAACGTTCAGAAAGAAACCTAGAAGAGAAGATTGATGAATTGCTGGCAACTGCAATTGAAACGAAAGAGTTGATTATTGTTGAGTAAGCATATATGGAAACATGAATATAAAATTCTATTTGTCTTAGGAGGCCTAATTGGTATTCTTTGTTTTTTGTGTACATATGGAATCCGAATTCTTGACGTTACATACGATGCATGGCTGATGAATGGAGATATTGATTTAAGACAGCATTATCTAGGCTGGTGTCATTATCGGATTAGCGATTGGCACTTCCCGATGGGTCTGATAGATACATTGTCTTATCCTGATTGTGTCTCTGTTATTTGGACAGATTCGATACCATTATTTGCGGTTTGTTTCAAAATTTTCAGATCTATGTTACCGACGACCTTTCAGTACTTTGGTTTATTTGGATTACTTTCTTTCTTTTTACAAGGCGGTATCGCAATTCTTTTAATCAGACGAATAACATCGAATAAACTGATTTGCATCATATCGGTTCCTTTTTTTACGCTTAGCTTTACGTTACTTCAGAGAATGTATTATCATACGGCACTTGGTGCACAGTGGATTGTACTATTAGCTTTGCTCATTTGGTTTTACCAAAATGAGTTTAAAAACATAGTTATCAAAGGTGCTGTTTGGGCAGGGATAGGTATTATATGTGTTTCTATTCATTCTTACTTTGTTCCAATGGTAGCAATTATTATGATGGGAAGTTTGGCTGACGATTGTATAAGGAGTGAAAAAGACAAAAGGAAAAAGAAGATAGGGCTAAATAGTGTGATTGTGGTTTCATTTTGCATTGCGGTAGTTTTGACCTTATTCGTATGGGGGGCTTTTTATGAAAATGCATCTCCCATAGGCGAGGGATTAGGAACCTTTGGAAGTA
>Ga0209373_10002587_pt1 | contig 17881 bp, 16 predicted proteins | sample Higcelweek5metaG_FD_187173 | JGI IMG/M metagenome (GOLD analysis project Ga0209373, IMG submission 187173) | Freshwater pond sediment microbial communities from the University of Edinburgh, under environmental carbon perturbations - High... | ecosystem: Environmental > Aquatic > Freshwater >... | reverse complement strand
CGTCATTTAATCCAATTTCATTTGTAATCATTGCTATAATTTTTGAGATTAAACAATTAAAAGTTTAAATATCTGCTTGTTATTTTATTGTATAAATGTATTTTATTCGAATACAACAGTGTTAATTAATTGAATAGATGAACGTTTTCATGGAACTCTCATGCACAAGTGTTCCGCTTTTAACTACATTTTTGCTTCGCAGAACTGCGTTTCATTCTTTTTTAGCTCCGCTGAACTGCGTTTGTGCCGCCTCCTTTAATCATATTCCAGCAGCATGTTCGTTTCATGAAAGAAAACGCAATGCTAAAATGGTAATATCATCAGACTGCTCATTTCCATCAACAAAAATTGCCACACCTTCTATCGTTTCATCAATTAAATTTGGAATTCTTAATGGACCTAATTTTTTGATTAAATTAAGGAGTCTTTCTTCTCCAAATAATTTATGATCGCGATTCATTGCTTCGGTCACACCGTCGGTGTACATAAATATTGTTTCATTTGGCTTAAGTGTGAATTGTTCGTTGGTGAATTGCACATCGCTAAAGGCTGCCAATACCATTCCAGGCGACAACTCCTGATAATTAACTACATTGTCGTTTTGCACTAAAATAAACGGATTGTGTCCTGCATTTGCATATTCGACCTCACCTGTTCTGATATTGATAATTCCCAGAAATAATGTCACAAACATGCATTGTTCGTTCTCTTTACAAAGTTCGTTATTTGCTTTATACAATACTTCGGCAGGCCTTAATCCGCTCAATGTTATTGCTTTAATGAGTGTATTGGTCATGGCCATGAACAAAGCAGCAGGAATTCCTTTGTCGGATACATCGCCGATGGTAAAAGCCAAATGATCATCGTCGACCATAAAATAGTTGTACAAATCTCCTCCAACTTCCTTTGCCGGGCTCATATATCCAAAAATATCGAATTCTGTTCGATCAGGAAATGTAGGATAACTTTTTGGGATCATTCCAAGTTGTATTGCACTGGCAATTTTTAGTTGTCCCTCGATACTTTCTTTTGCAATAGTAGTGTTGCGTAAATCAATAATATATTGTGATAGTGAAAACTGCATTGTAAGAAATGCTTCGGATAGCTTGCCTATCTCATCTTTTGATTTATTTGAAAAGCTATAAAGGCTTTGTAAACTGTTCTCGGGCAAATGAAAGTCGTTGTTTACCATTTCGTTGGTATAGTTCACCAATCTTTTTAAAGGTTTTGAAATATGATTTATAGGTATATAGGCAATAATAAAAGCTATAATTAGTAAAATAAAACCTGCACCCACATAAATAAATACTGTTGTAGATTCTATCTTCTCAATATTCTCGATTGAATAATCAACTGCAATAATGTATTGTTTGCCATTTTTTGTGGTAAACGGAATAAAGGCTGTTCGTACAGAACCATACGTATCTTCGTAATTATATGTAACTGGTTTATTTTCAACAAATGGTTTAAAGTATACCCTTTGAACTATTTCGTTGTTCCCTTTATATTTCCCAAAATAGGGATCATTAGGTAAACTTCCCGATGTCCAGCGCAATTCTCCATTGTACTTTATATACGAATAGATTTCTGCAACGTTTGTTTTTGTTGCAAATACCGATAATTCTTCAAGTTTCTTGTTGAATTCTTCAGTTGTAACCGATGTTGAATCAACTATCGAATCGTGGTAATCATCGCCAACAATATTTTGGGCACCATAAGCAACAGTATAGAGTAAATAATCAATGCCCTCTTTTTCCGTTTTTTCTGTGATATAAATACTTAACATGGTGTAGCTCGACACCGTTAATGTGATTACAATAAGAATCAGCAACAATATTTTTCTCTTTATCGTAAGTTTTTCAAGCATGGTTATCAGTTTTTAGAAAATATAGGTTTGCATGCGATTCAGTTTAAAGGTTCATGATGAAAATATTATGATTCTTTCCGTTCTGATATTTATAGTTGAATTCATCTACATTTTCCTTTGCGAGCATAATGCCCAATCCTCCAATTTGTCGTTCTTCAAGCGGCCTACTCAACTCTTCGTCGTTCGGCATTTTTCGATCAAAAGGATTGAATGGAGTTGCTGTATCTTCAAGTTTTGCAATTAATTGATAATCTGCAATCTGAATAGTTATATCGATAATGCCATTTTCGACACCTGACCTAAGATACCCGTAATTTATTATGTTTGTTGCAATTTCATCTACGGCAAGACATAGTTTGTACGTTTTGCTTTTATCTAATCCGGCCAACTTTGCAGAATCTGTTAAAAATTCTCGAATTGGACCCAACGAATCTAAATTGGCGCAGAACTTTTGCGATTTTGTGCTTGCTTCCATTTTATTCAGGATAATGATCGACAAGTGTAACGCTGAATAGTAAACCTGTCATTTTCAATGTTTCAAGCAACTGATATTGAGGCTTCACTAAAATAAGTTTAACAGAAGAACCTAATTTCTGCTTTGCAAAAATGATTACCCTTAAACCTGCCGATGCCATAAAATCAAGTTTTTCTACATCCAGAACCAACTCTTGTGGGTTTAGAGGAATAACTTTCTGCACAGCTTCGTGAAATTGTGGAGCTGTTGAAGAATCTAAATTTCCTTCTAAAGTTATAATTGCTGCATTGTTTGAAATGTCTGTTTTAACAGAAAAAGTGCTCATATTTTTGTCTTTTTTACTTTATTATTTACTTCCCAATTAATATAATTATTGATCGTGCTCCTACAATTAAATTGTGCTGTTGCTCAATTTTAGGTTCTTTTGAAACTGGGTGAAAATCAAACGGTGACGGCATTGACGTATTCACTGAAACATGCCATTTTTTTCCTTTAGATAGCATTGGTAGCTCAAAAGGAAGTGCTTCCCAGTACATGTTCATAGCAACATAAACAATATCGTCTTTGATGCTGCCATTTTTAGCATGGTTTCCATCTAACATGAAGGCGAAAACCCGGCTCGAAGCAGACCAATCGGGTTGCCATGGTGTTGTGCCATGAAAAGAGATATCCGGGAATCCCGAATCCTTAAAATCAGTATTTCTGAAATGTTCTTTGTTTCTGAATACTGGATGGTTACGCCTTAAGTTGATTATGTGTTTGGCGAAATTATAAATATCGGAATTCTTCTCAATCAATTCCCAGTCGAGCCAGTTTAGGTTGTTGTCATGGCAGTAGGTGTTGTTGTTGCCAAATTGAGTGCGCCCCATTTCGTCACCCATCAAAATCATAGGTACGCCCTGACTGACCATCAGAATAGACAGCGCATTTTTTATCTGACGGTGCCGTAATTCATTAATTTGAACATTATTGGTTTCACCTTCAATGCCACAATTCCAGCTGTGGTTATCGTTGTTGCCATCCTGGTTATTTTCGCCATTCGATTCATTGTGTTTATGGTTATAGGAAACCATATCGTAAAGCGTGAAGCCGTCGTGGCAGGTTATAAAATTAACTCCGGCAGTAGCACCGCGAGCATGGTACATGTCAGGCGATCCCTGAATTCGTTGAGATAATTCGCCAACAATGCCCTCGTCGCCTTTCAGAAATTTACGTATCGTGTCGCGGTATTTTCCATTCCATTCTGCCCAACGTCCGTAAAAAGGGAACGATCCAACTTGGTACAACCCTCCGGCATCCCAGGCTTCGGCTATGAGCTTGCATTTAGCCAATACCGGATCATAAGCCAACGTTTCGAGAAGTGGCGGATTGCTGAGCGGACTTCCATCCTGTGCACGACCTAAAATTGCAGCTAAATCGAACCGGAAACCATCGATATGATATTCCGAAGCCCAATATCTGAGGCAATCGAGAACCATGTTCCTTACAACCGGATGATTGCAGTTCAGCGTATTACCTGTTCCCGAGAAGTTGTAATAATAACCACCCGGAGTAAGCATATAATAGGTTTTATTATCAATCCCTTTGAACGAAATGGTTGGTCCACGGTGATCGCCTTCGGCTGTGTGGTTAAAAACAACATCAAGCAAAACCTCTATGCCGTTTCTATGAAGCTCTTTGATGAGGGTTTTCAGCTCATCAACCTGCATTCCATATTTTCCTGTTGCTGCGTATCCCGATTTTGGCGCAAAGAAATTCAAGGTGCTGTAACCCCAGTAATTGACAAGCAATTCGCCTGTTTCTGCATCTTTTTTGCTGTGTTCGTATTCATCAAACTCGAATATTGGCATCAGTTCAACACAATTAATGCCCAATTCAAGCAGGTATGGTATCTTCTCTTTTAAACCGGTAAATGTGCCTTTAAATTTTACGCCCGAAGAGGGATGATTCGTAAAACTTCTAACGTGCATTTCGTAGATAATCAGATCTTCGGTAGGAGTTTCGAGTGGTTTATCACCTTCCCAATCGAAATCTTCAAATACAAGCCTTGAGCGAAACGGATACAATTTATCCCAGTTGGGAGGCCCAAGCCAAACATCTCTTCCCCCTATGGCTTTTGCATAAGGATCGGATAAGATTTTTGTTTTGTCGAAACGATGTCCGGCTGCCGCGTCGAAAGGACCATCCATTCGATATCCGTATTCCAGATTTTCAAAATCAAGATCGAAAACAATCATGGAATAAACATTGCCAATCATAAACTCCTTAGGGAATGGTATTTCGGCAAAAGGTTCTTCGGCATTTTTTTCGAATAAAACCAACGTGCAAGAAGTTGCTGCGCTTGAATATATTGAAAAATTCACGCCGTTGGGAACCATTGTAGCTCCAAAAGGCAAAACATGCCCGCGCCGAAATTTTATTCCTTCCAGCTCATGCGTTGGATAATAATCAATTCTGGTATCGAAATCGGCCATAACAGTTAAAATATTTTAAGTGCATTGTCAATATTATCAGATATTTCGAAAAAATTTATAAAACCAGTCATCGACATAACATCCCTAATTTCTTCCGAAACACCAACTAATATCACTTTGCCGTTTTTCGATTTTATTTGTCGGTAAATCATCAACAAAACTCTTAAACCGGCACTCGACACATAATCAACTTTTGTAAGATCTAACAGAACATTGTTCGTTTCGGATACTTTTTCCATAATCTGAGACTGAAGGTCACCGGCTGTTTTACTGTCGATACTCCCTTCAATAGATATGATTACAATGTTTCCGTCTGTCTTAATATTTACATTCATTATTTCAATTTTAAATCAAATTCAATTTTTAGTTTTGTTTAATCTAACCATGTTTTGGGCGAAATTTTCACTTTTACTCTTACCTGTTTATCTGTTTTTGGCAGTTGAACAGTCAGATTATCTGCATCGAAATCAGCGTAAGGTTTATCGTCGATAAAGCATTCTTCAATGAATACGCTATTTGGAGGAAGAATATCGGGCGACACCCTTAGTATATTGTCTTTAAACCCGTTAGGTAGTGGCTTAAAATACAAGAAAAGAGGCTGTTTGGTAATCATCAGGTTAATGTAGGTTGCCGACAAATAGCAAAGCTCCATACTGTGGTAACCACTCATTGAGTGACTTCCCTTAAAACGTTCGTTGCCCAAAAGGTAAGGAAGACCATTGGCAAGCGTGTTGAAATAAACCCCGCCATCGTCGTTATCGAGGAAGAAAGCATTGTAAAATGCCGATACTTCGCGAGCGTATTTGTTGTACTGGTCATCTTTCAGTATCCCGTGCATAATCAGATAGGCCAAAATTGCCTGTTCTTGTTGCCACCAAGCTTTTCGGTCGTGCCAAACAAATTCGTGATGAATGCCATCAGGTTTTTGAATTCGTTCAACCACATCGTACCAACCACCACGTTGACGATCACATCCAAATTCCGGCATTAGTTCAGCAATTTTACGGGCAAAATCAATGTATTCCTGTTTAGGTTTCAGCGATTGCATACGCATCAGGTTCCAGGCAATTTTTAGGTTGTGACCTACCACGGCGCGGTTTTGTTGCCATCCCCAGCTTTGATCTTTGCTCCAGTCTTCGAAAAATTTCTCCTGAACAAACGGGCTGTTTTCGTAATCCTGAAAATATTTTGTGATCGTGTCGAAGGTATATTCCAGAAATTCGGCATGTTTTGGATCGCCGGTTGCCAGATAAAGGTTAATCAAATAAGCAGGAGCATGATCGCCAACCGAGTTCCAATTTTTGCGGGCTCTGTTGTGTTGCAGGGAATCGGCCCGAGGATCTAAGGTAATAGGATCGATATGAGAAAAATAGCCTTCGTTTTCATTGTCTTTATAGAATTTTTCGAACAGCGAAAGGGTTTTGTCTATGTCGGACATGATTTTAGGATCGCCGGTAATGCGCATAGTCTGAGTTGGACCTGCAAGAGCATAAATTTGCTCGTACATTGGAATTGAGTCGTAATCGTCGCCAAATTCCGAAGTAAGCAGTTTTGTCTCCTTGTCGCCTTCGACCTTTAAACCGTGGTACCAGTAAACAATATCATCATCAATATCATAAAAGCGCATGTGGTCGCGTAGGTATTCGGTTCCTTTTTCTGCACCTTCAAGGAATTCATCTTTTCCGGTTAGAAGATATGCCGAAGCGAATCCAAAGACGAGACGCGAGATTGTATCAGTTTCTTGCAGGTAGTCGCCTTTTTTAGCCCCACCTAAATGAAGCATTGTGCGATATTTATCGTAATCGATGGCCTCTTGCGGATGGTTGAATTGCCAGTTCAGATAACTGTGGCCAATTGAATCGATTTGGTTAATCCACCAATCGGGTTCTTCGTGCCTGTAAATTCCGGGACCTTTGCCGGGGAAAACCAGCCATTGTGCCTGAAAAACCCGTTCTGATGGATCACTTCCAGGATAAAATGTTCCATAAGCGAAAACCATTTGGCGGGGCAAGGCCAATAATTTATTGATATCGCCGGTAGCATCCTGATAACCTTCATTCAGGTTACGGGCATAACGTGCATAACATGTGTCGGCCAGATAAGCCTTGAACTCTCTGCTATCCGAAGTTTTCAATTTAAACGTTCGTTCACTTAAGTTGAAATCGGTTACATAACCGGCTATTGTATCTGAAAAGGTAAAATTGATATCCATATCGTTTTGCTATTTTTTTATAACTGGGAATAATCGGTTTGCATAAATATATATAAACGGAACAAAAATGCCCCAAGCCAATGCAACAATAATGAGACTATAAATACCATGATTCAGTTCGATAAGCCCAAAACGGTGTCCCGATCTGAATATCAGAATGGCAAATATGAATCCCAAAATTCCATTTATGAGATGCTTGCCCCGCGTAAACACAAGGTACGAGATAACCCTGTTGCTGAAGTTTATCCATAAAGCCAGTATCCAAATTGGGATAATAAATTGAAAATTTAGCATGCGCGAAAATGGGGCAACTGAGTAAACCGAAGTAAGAATCAGCAATGTTTCGATAAGTGCAGCTACAATTGTTACCACGGCAACCAATTTAAGTCTCGGCACAATGAGTTGTTTATGTTGAAACAAATCGATTCCCAAAATGACGAACACCACAACCATTCCCAGCCAAGGCTTTTGTTGCAGAGCACCAATATAACAGGCAAATACACCTGCCATGAAAAGGAGGGTGCCTATTATCTGGTTGAGCCAAAATTTGAATTTCATTTTATTCATTGCTGATCTTTTTTATGATTTATTCGTCGAAAGCCACAAATGGCGGATAGATATCAGGATCGACAACTACGTCGATAACAGCAGGTTTGCCAAGTTTGAGTGCTTTATTGAAAACGGCTTCAAAATCTTCAATTTTAGTGACCCTGAAACCTTGAGCTCCGCAAGCATCAGCATATTTCACAAAATCGGGGTTTAAGAAGTGGTTGAAAACCTCGTTCTGGCGAGATCTCAGCTGAAAATATTTAATAATGTTGTACTCTTCGTTGTTGAAAATGACCCACACAATAGGAATATTATTCTGCACTGCTGTCATTAATTCGAATCCGGCCATTTGGTAATCGCCATCGCCGCAAGCAACAATAACCGGACGGTTTGGATTTGCATATTTAACACCCATAGAGGCATTTACATTTGCAGCCATTGGCCCAAAGCTCCCGGGATTTTGATAATTTTTACCCTTATCGAGAGTAAGGTAAGCATGTAGCCAAAGCATGTGTCCACCTGCATCACCAAGAATAATGCTCTTTTCGGGCGAGAGGCGCGAAATTTCTCTTACCAGCATTGCCGGGTGTATTTTTTCGCCCAACTGAACCAATTCCTGATCGTAAAATTTGTTTTTTTCGGCCACAACAGTTTGCTTTTTCGCACCAAGCTCATTCAATTTTTTGTGCAGGGCAACAATTGCCGGTTTAGCATCCGACACCACTGAATACTGGGCTTTATACACCTTATGTATTTCGTTGGGATCGATGTTGATATGAATAAGAGTCTTGTTATCGAAGAGCGTATCTTTAAACCGCCAGGTGTTCCATTTTGCGAACGAATTGCCTAAAGCAAGCACCACTTCGGTTCCTTTAAAGAATTGTTTCACACCGGGGTCGCCTGAAGTTCCGAAGGTTCCGAGGCAAAGCGGGTGTGTTTCGGGCAAAGCTCCCTTACCGTCCATGGTTGAGCAGAAAGGTATGTTAAATGCCTCGAACATAGCAAGTAATTCAGCCTCGGCATGGCTTCTGATACAGCCGTAGCCTACAATGGCCAATATTTTTTTGTTGGATTTAATGGCTTCGATTAAAACATTTGCCACCTTATCTAAATCGTCTTGAAGAGGCAATACGGGTTTTACATAAAAATTTAGAGGGCGGTAATTCGGTACTTCTTCATCAAAAATACTGTAATCGACATGAACGTTTACTGGGCCGGGCCGACCTTCGTAAGCAAGGTTAATGGCTTGTTCGAGAATATCGCAAGCTTGCGACGGATCTTCTAGCACAAACGATTTTTTTGTGACTGCCGAGAAAAGAGCTTGCCCGTCGGGGGTTCGGTTTTTGCCCGATGTGTCGCCCAAATCGCCTTTGCCGCGCATTGCTTTTGGCGTATAGGCCGGGAACGAAAGCACCGGTAGCGAGTCGGAGTAGGCAACCGCCAGTCCCGAAAGTAAATTCACGGCTCCCGGGCCTGCTGTTGAAAAGCAAACACCTAGTTTATCGGAGTACATTGCATAGCCACAGGCCATGAAAGATGCGGCTTGCTCGTGGCGTGGTATTACGGTTTTTATTTTTTCTGATTTATCGAGGGCAAACAAAAGTGATGAAACCGACTGTCCCGAACCGCCAAATACGGTATCAACACCAACGTTTTCAAGATATTCAACTATAAGATCTCCTATATTCATGGTCAAATTTTTTAATTCCAAATTACTTTTTTAGGTTTTCGGTCAACAGTTTTTCTGTATTTTGCCTTTGGATATCCAAGGGCAAGTACCGAGTAAATTTTATAATTTTGTTGTATTTCCAGAAAATTAGTCAAACTATTTGGGTCGTACATTGCCCTTCCAATTACACAACTTTCGAGACCCAAACTTCTGGCATAAAGCATCATAAATGCGTTGGCTGTTATGGCGTTGAAATATGCAAAATGAGATTCCATCTCATTTGGTCCATAAATGAAAATCAAACAAGGGGCATTTCTGAATATCGAATGTTTTCCATTTTGGAAATCATTTACAATATCCCGACTTAGCAAAATCTGAGGAGAAGTTTCGAGTAATCCCAATTGAGGTGCTGATTCAATGTATTTAGCAAAGCCTTCAACTATAGCTGCTTCAAGGAAATTTATTTTTTCAGGTGCGGTTAGCACATAAAAATACCGATTTTGCGAGTTAAGATCTGATGGGGCATACGATGCCATATTTATGATATCTTCAACAACAGCTTTTTCGATAGGTTTGTTTTTAAATTCCCTGGCCGATCGCCTTACCTTGAACAATTCAGCTAATGCTCCGGGTTGAGCAATTTCACCAATACGATGGCAGTTACTCATCTCAAAATAGGGATGAGTAACTGCATCATTGGGGCACACGGCGACACAATGACCACATGCGATACAGAGATTGGATATTTTCATTTTAGGAAAATTGCCTCTCCCTAAATTTTCAATGCCAATTAAATTGCATTCTGCAACACAAGTACCACAGCCTGTACACAAATCTTTATTAAAGATTGGATCGCTCATGTTTGCTTAAAATTGCTTGCTTTTAGTATTTCTCGAGTGCTTTTACAAGTTGTTTACCATATTCAACCGACGATTCAACCGAAAGCCCTGTAACAAAAGGGAAATCAACAGCCACGCAAGGGTTTTGAGGTGTTGCCATATCGTCGGCAAGCACTTTTCCGTTAGGGCCTACTGCATCTTCTACAATATCCTGAAGCGGAATTAAAAATCCGGGGGTCATCACATCGGTGCCTTTATTGTCGGGAGTTGTGCCCACAAGGTTGTAGGTTAAATCGAAATCAACAAAGTCCCATTTACGTGGATGGGCAGTAACTGTTTTTCCATAAATTACACTTTTGTAATTGTTTTCAGGATCGCGGGTAAATGCCAATGCTCCAACCGAATAACATATTGCGCCAACCACTTTGTTGTTTTTCACACAATGCAAAATCATGCGGTGTACTGCAGGATTGTTGCAAATATCGAGTGGTGTACCTGGACCGCCGGTCATTACCAACGCATCGTAGTCTTCGATGTTTACTTCGCTTATTTTCTTTGGGTTATCGAGCTCGCCGTTGCTCAAAAGTTCTTTTGTGCGCGCAACAGTTTCAGGTGTATTTACTTTTACATTCTGGTATCCGTCAATAAAATCGGGGTCCATGCTCATTCCTATCGGAAGAGGTTTTTTGCCAAGATAAGTGGCTAATGTTACGTTATGTCCTGCTTTTTTTAGGGCATCCCATGGAGCTTGAAGTTCTTCAGCCCAAAAAGCATAATTACTGGCTAGTACTAAAACTTTTTTCATTGTAGTGAATTTTATGATTGATATTAGGTTTTATTTCTACTTTAACAGATTATAAACACAGAGGATTAAGTTGTTACATTTTGAATAGTCGTGCTAAGTTATATACTATAGAGTTTTAATAGAGAATGGTTGCTAGAGAGCACACACAGAGTCCTCTGAGTTTGATGAACCACAAAGCGGTTCTGCTCTGTGTTCTCAGAGTTTCCTCAAAATAAGCATCTCAAATAAAAGAACCAAATTTCCAAAATCCATATTTGAACTCGTCTCATGCAGCTATTAAATCTCTGTGTTTTAATGTGACAAATTAGAATTATTTAATCTCTTTAATTGGGCTGAATACATCAATGGCCTCAGTTTCGCCAACCGATGTGAATGAGTGTGTTGCGTTGGGCGGAATAAAATAGTAATCGCCTGCTTCAATCAATTTGGTAACTCCGGCAATGGTAGCCCTGAATCCACCTTTTATTACGTAGCCAAATTGTTCCGACTCGTGATGATGTTCGGGCAACGTAACATTGTCTTCGAAATTCCAATGCATCACGTTCATGTTCTCTCCACTGCCAAGGTATTGACCTATAACACCTTTGAACAATTCTTTTTTCTCAACATCTTTTATATAACGAAATGGTTCCATAGATATAGAAGTTTTATTAATTGTCAGAAATTTAATTAGTTAGGCAAATGCGGAAACCAATATCGAAGTAATAGGTGTACTGATAGTTGGTGTCGTAACGGTATGCACTGAAAGGCAAATTGTTATCGTGTTTGTACCAGCTACCGCCGCGTTTTTGCTTATAGACGCCTTCTGTTGGTCCTGTTGGATTTGTAACCGTATCGGTAGGATAGGTAGAATAGAAATCGTTGACCCATTCTTCGGCGTTGCCAATCATGTTGTAAAGTCCAAGTTGGCTTTTACCACTTTCGAATTGGTCAACATCGGTTAGTTTTCCTGCATTCAAACCAAAGTTTGCATTTTGGTTCAGGTTTTCGAAGTTGTTACCCCATGGGAAAGTCCTGCCATCGGGGTAGCGGGCGGCATATTCCCATTCTGCCTCGGTGGGCAAACGGTAACCTTTTCCAAAATTTGTATTCCAAGTAGTAAGGTTGTAGGTTTCTTCAAGTCCTTGAATACGGCTAAGCATGTTGCAATAAAATGCAGCCCCATACCATGTTACATAAACAACAGGCTGCTTTTCTTTTCCTTCAGAAACTACAAATTTTGTTTTTTCGAAACGTATTTCATTGCTTATACCTTTGTAGTTGGCCTCTAAATTCAGCAGTACTTGCGAATCTCCTTTTGCATTTTTCACTTCGATGTTTTGTTTATAGTTGCCAGCTAATTCGTCCTGTTGCAAAGCGTAGTTAAGCATCTGGCAATATTGCGAATTGGTTATCTCGTAAGTGCCTAGTTTGAAGTTGTTAGAAATTACTACCGTATGCATGGGGATGCCAAGCCTGAAATCACCAAGTATTTGCCCCATAGTGAATGAACCTGCTGGGATTTCTGTCATTTCGGGGACTTCAAATTCTGCTTTAACTTCGGTGGTCTGATTATCGGAACAGCTAAAAGCAAAAAAGATAGAGAGACTTAGAAGATAGGTTAGTTGTTTTAGGGTTTTCATTCGTATATGTTTATTTCTGATTAATTTCTTCAATAATTTTCTTTGCAAACAGACTGCAATGTCCTCCTGTTCTTGCAGTTATAAGATCTCCGTCGACAACAACATCCTGATCGACATATATTGCGCCATAGTTACGCACATCGCCTATCAGGTTATTGTGAGCAACCACTTTTCGTCCTTTAATCACTTCAGATATTGGTGATACCAACCACAGTCCGTGGCAAATAATTCCCTTAATGATGTTTTTATCAGCAAATATTTTTTTAAGAAACAGACTTGCGGGCGGTAGTTTCGATACATCTTCGGTATAACGGAGGCGGTCGGCAACCATACCTGCGGGCACAATGAAAGCAGAAAAACTCTTTATTTCTTCGTCTGTGAGTGTTTCAAAACTCTCAGAGCAATAGAACGGAGCCTTGAATTCATGTCCGGTAAATGTTATAGAAGGCTGTCCCCATAATCTGGAAAGGAAATGTACCTCGTAATTCTCTTCCAGAAAACGGAGTTGATAATAAAAAACCTCATTTTCATAAAAATCGCTTTCGATCAATATTCCAATTTTGTGCTTGTGGGGTAAATCCATATCAAGGTTAAGTTTAAATTCTAAATATGCTTATCTAAGATATTGATATATCAATGTTTAATGGATTTAATATCGAAATGTTTTGCTTATGGCAAGACAAGTTTATACCAATTAAAATGAATTTTTTAGAGTCAGCATTGGATCGAAACTTGAATAATAAACCATAAAAACAAAGATTATCAAAATAACAAAGAACAAAATGCTCAGCTAAAAGACATTCAATAAGGAACTAATGTGATGGTTTAAAGATATGAAAAATGTGGATTTATTACCAGTGACCTGTATGTAATTTAAATTTTTTTTTATTGTATAATCACTAATATTCGGCTTAATTTTTCAGATTGACAGGCATATAGCATTAATAATATGGTTGATTTGTTGTTTGAGTTCACTAGTGCCTCGTTAGAATAATTTTATTTTTAATCAATCAACCAATTTGTTTTTTTGATTTACAGTTGTAAATTGTAGGTCTATGACCCCAGATAAATCCATACTAGGCAGAGCTCCCTTTTTCAGGTATTGTATTGCTTTAATTATTGGGATAGCAATAAGTAATTTATTCCGAAGTTTTCCGGTTTATCTAACCGTAGGATTAATAATCAGCCTAGCTCTATTCTCTTTATTTGTTTGGAAAACAGACATAAAACAACATCAAAACAGAGTTGTAGGTGTAGTAATGACGATCCTTTTTTTAGGTATTGGAATTGCGTCTAAAACGATTTATAATAATCAACTCTTTTCATCGTATATGCCTGTTGAAGGAATTTATTCCGGCACAATAATGGAGAAATCACCATCAACAAAAGGGAGGTGTAAGTACGAAGTAAAATTGAGCGAAGTTGTAGATATTGACAAAGTTACCGCTTTGAAAGAAACAATTTTGCTTTTTATTTCAGATAGTACTCTCAACAACAGATTAATACCTGGCACCCAAATTACATTTGAATCGAAGCTCTTTGAAATTACCTCGCTAAATAATCCGGGGGAATTCAACTATCAACAATATTTAAAGAATAGAGGGATCAGGTATCAATGTTATTTGCGAAATGGACTATTGACCGATTCGCATCTAAAAGCGAATATAAAAACATATGCTCTTAATGTAAGAAGTAGTCTGTTAGAAGCATTCCATCGGTTTGGAATAAAAGGTGATGAATTTGCAGTACTGGCCGCTTTAACTTTAGGAGAAAAGGACTTCCTAACATCTGGATTGAAAAAGAGTTATGCGGTTTCGGGAGCAATGCATGTGCTTTCAGTATCAGGGTTACATGTTGGTATTATTTACATGTTTCTGGCTTATCTTCTTAAACCATTGAAGCGAAATCGAAAAATGCGGATAATCAGTTTTTCAATTCTTTTCTCATTCCTTTGGATATACGCATTTATAACAGGTCTGTCGCCATCGGTATTAAGGTCGTGCGCAATGTTTTCGTTTGTTCTTGTTGGAGATAATATTGGCAGAAAAACAAACATTTATAATACGTTAGCTTCTTCGGCATTTTTTCTGTTGATGATTAACCCCGGTTTTTTATACGATATTGGCTTTCAACTCTCTTATTTGGCATTATTGAGTATTGTTTATTTCCAACCTAAAATTAAAGGTTTATACCAGCCTAAAAACAAGCACATTGAAAAACTTTGGGATTTGTTAGCAGTTGCCGTTGCTGCTCAAATCGGGACTTTTCCACTATCGGTATTCTACTTTCATCAGTTCCCTGTCTATTTTTTCTTAAGTAATTATGTTGTAATTCCTCTTTCAGGATTTCTCCTCTATGGTACCTTTCTGTTTTATTTTGTTACATGGATTCCTTTTGTAGCGAAGTTCTTTGGATTCATTTTAAGTGGATGTACTCGCTTGCTCAATTTTTGCATCAAATTTATTGAAGAGTTACCGGGGTCACTTATCTCCGATTTATGGATATCGGAGACTTCTCTTATTATACTGATTATAGCAATTTTGGTTATTGTGTTATACATGGAGAATAGGAAAAAGATGCATTTTTATATAACCCTGATCCCCATCTTTTTGTTGATGCTGAATTTTAGCTTCGAACAAATAAAAACCAACCGTCAGAATGTTGCTGTTTTTTATAATTCTTACAATGAACCATTGATGAGCATTATTGTTGGCAAAAATCATTACTACTACTCTCCTTCCGATACGCTGAGTCATTTTTCTGAACAACTTTTATCGAACTCAACCGGTGTTTTCAAGACAAAAAAAGCATTAAATATCAGTTCTTTAAATGAATACCCCAATGGCATTAACCGATTTAAAAACCACCTTCTGATTAAAAATATTTCAATTGAAATTGATGAGCAAGAGCTTGAATATGATCCAAAATCAAACAAATCGGATATCATCTGGTTTCAAAAAAACAATGTTGTAAAATTGAAGAACAATGAAAATATTTATGCTTTTCATTGCATTGATGGAAAACAGTGTCCTATTTCAAATCAACAAACTTCAGATGGGATTAAAATAAAAGATAATGGAGCACTTTTTCTGCGATATTAGATTGAATGTCTTTTTTTTATGGAAAGCATTGACTTCACGATGAATTTTTGGAAACGATAATCCTGATGATTTTAATACCTTTACCGCTTATTCTAAAGATGGGTTTATGCTTATCAGGCTTTTTAACGAAAATCCGAATTCACGTCAGGTTCAACAAGTTGTTGAATGTTTACAGAATGGTGGAATTATTATTTACCCAACCGACACCGTTTATGCCATTGGGTGCGACATTTTGAACCAGAAAGCTGTTGAAAAAGTGGCTCAAATGAAAGGTTTAAAGGTTGAAAAAACTCAATTCTCCTTTATTTGTCACGATTTTAGCCATCTTTCTGATTTTACCCGGCCAATACCAAATACAATTTTTAAATTGATGCGGAGGAATTTACCTGGTCCGTTTACGTTTATATTGGAAGCAAACAACAACGTACCCCGTTATTTTAAGGGGAAAAAGAAAACGGTTGGCATTCGTGTCCCCGATAATAACATTATTCGCGAAATTGTTAAAGAGCTTGGAAACCCAATCTTTTCAACATCGGTGCACAGCTCTGACGAAATAGAGATGTATCCTACCGATCCAGAACTGATTTATGAAGAATATGGAGAAAAAGTGGACATTGTAATCGATGGCGGATACGGCGATAACAAAGTATCAACCATAATTGATTGTTCGAACGATGAAATTGAAATTATTCGTCAAGGAAAAGGTGAATTGAAATACTAAATTTTTAAAAATCTGTGTTTCAAGAGTGTTAAGCGAGAAATTGCTTCCTCGCTTTTTTATCCTGATTGATAGCCCTATCCATACAATTCGTCAAGTTTATCGGCCATCGCATTTGCCAAGGCTTTAATTTCTTCGTACTTGTCTGATTTTAAAGACCCCTTCTCTTCAACCGAAGGATTTACAACTTCCCATTTTATTTCTTCTGAAAATTTTTCGAGGTTCTTTACTCCTCCTCCATTCCAGCTATAAGAACCAAACAAACCAAGCAAATGGTTTTTAATGCCTTTATGAGCTATTTCGCGGACCACATTCTCAACTGCCGGAAACATTTCGTTGTTGTAAGCACAGCTTCCAATAATAACCCCTTTGTATTTGAATAAATCGCAAATAATATATGAAATGTGGGTTTTTGATGCATCGAAAGTGCGAACATTTTTAATCCCTCGAACTGCCAATTGACGGCCAATTGCATCGGCCATTTTTTCGGTATTCCCATACATCGACCCGAAGATAATTACAACGCCCTTTTCGGTGGTGTAACTACTCCATTTTTGATACTTTTCAAGGATCCATGCAACTTGGCTTTTCCAGATTAACCCGTGCGAAGGGGCAATTTGCTTAATTTCTAAGCCTTCGAGTTTCGCTAATGCTTTTGATGTGTGTGGACAATACTTTCCAACAATGTTGGTGAAATAGCGCATTACCTCTTCTTCGAAATATCTCAGGTTTACTTCATCGTCGAAAATGCCGCTGTCGAGGGTTCCAAAGCTTCCAAAAGCATCGTTCGAAAACAATATCTGTGATGTGGTTTCATAGGTAACCATGCTTTCGGGCCAATGAACCATGGGTATGGTATAAAAAGTCAATTTATGCTTTCCCAAATCGAGTTCTGCACCATCTTCAACGGTAACGGTTTTTTCAGATATTCCATAAAAATTTTCAATCATCGGAAACGTTTTCTTGTTCCCAACCAGTACAATTTCAGGATATTTCTGACGAAGCGCAATTAATGAGCCCGAATGGTCGGGTTCAACATGGTTAATAACCAAATAATCTACTTGCCTATCGCCAATAATATCATCGATTTTCTCAAAATACTCATCAGTAAATTTACGATCAACAGTATCAATCAAACAGACTTTCTCATCTACAATGAGATATGAGTTATAAGTGACCCCGTTTGGTAATGGCCAGAAATTTTCGAAAAGCGCAGTTCGCCTGTCGTTTACACCCAGAAAATAGATATCATCTTTAAGGTTAACCTTGTGCATAGTTGTGTCGAATAAATTATCTGTTGCGAATTTAACTGTTTTCAGATAGAAAAATGAACTGAAAATTATATAACCGTCTGTCTTAACATTCTTTTTATGGTTTATATTTCAGTAACTGAAATTGGAGATTGTTTATAAAAATGTTAGTCCAAACTTTCCATCGTTTCCAACTTTCTTATTTTTGACAAAAATTTTGAAAAACATGGTTCAAAAAAGGAAGAAGAAGAAAAAAAAGAAAAGTGGCAACTTTTTGACAATCTCAATTGCGGTTTTGAC
>Ga0209373_10002586_pt1 | contig 17883 bp, 13 predicted proteins | sample Higcelweek5metaG_FD_187173 | JGI IMG/M metagenome (GOLD analysis project Ga0209373, IMG submission 187173) | Freshwater pond sediment microbial communities from the University of Edinburgh, under environmental carbon perturbations - High... | ecosystem: Environmental > Aquatic > Freshwater >... | reverse complement strand
CTATGCCGTGGTAAAAGCATGATTGGATAATGTGGTTGTATGCAAGTAGATTAAATTGCTGAAAACCACGCGATACAATCGCGCGGGAGCAGGTCTGTTAGCCTGTAAGAAAATGTTAGATCATAAAGGCATCTACGTCATGATAGGAGGTTCTTTATCCCTGATTTTTAAAACCAATCTTTTTGGATGGTTGTTGTCGTTTAGTTCAAAAAAGATACGTTCCCTTGCCGCTAAACCAAAACAAAAAGATTTGGAATTCATTGCGAACCTATCAAATGATGGAATATTAAAACCGGTTATCGAAAAGTATTATCCTTTAGACAAAACAGCCGAAGCCGTTCGTTATCTGCTTGAAGGACACGCCAAAGGGAAAGTGGTTATAAAAATGCAACAAAAAATCACGTAAAGCGGGGAAAGCATTTCCCATAACCATCACTTGTTGATAATTAGTGCCGTTAAAAGCAAAATTGTAGCTACTCCTGAAGAATATCTTTACTGTTCTACAAGGAATTATTTGGGAGAAAGGGGTTGGTAACTATTGAGTTTGTGTAATGGAATATTTTACTAAATTTGGAGCAATAGTATTGTAAATTTATTATTGAATAGATTTGTGTTTACAAATCCGAACTAGCGGTAAGTATGTGCCTTTTTATTGAAAATGGCTATATGATTCAGTTTTACGGTGAAAAAAGGTATGTGCTTTTAATTTCAAAGATGATTCACCCAAATATAATCTTCTTGGGAAAAACCCTTCAGGTGATGAGGCATTGTTGAAAAGATTAAAAGTATTTATACTGCGATATAATAACCGGATGGTTGAAATTGTTGGAGTATTGAATAAAATATACTCTATCTTTTGATAATTACTTTTTATAGAACAACAAAATTATTAATCCTTGAACAGAAACTAGAACAATGAAAAATCATTCTTTAAACAATCAATTGAAAAGGAATATTTTTATTCTTTTTGCTTTTTTCTCATTTACCATTGCTAATGCACAAGAATTTAAATCTCAAAAAATAGTTAGTTGTTCAGCTGGTTATGATCACTCTTTAGCAATCGACGAATCTGGAAATCTATGGGCTTGGGGAGGTAACCTTATGGGACAATTAGGAGATGGAACATTAGACCCCAAAAATTTACCTGTACAAATTTTAAAGGGAAAGAAATTTAAAATAGTGAAAGCCGGAAGTTTTTCATCATTTGCTATTGATGAATTTGATAATTTGTGGGGTTGGGGTTGTAATCAGTCTGGTAAATTGGGTGATGGTACTACTACTGACAGGAAATTGCCTGTAAAAATTAAATCGGGCACGAAATTTAGAACCATTTCATCTTCAGCTGCTAGTTCACATACAATGGCAATTGATGAATTTGGTAATTTATGGGTGTTTGGTAATAATAGTTCGGGTCAATTAGGGGATGGTACTACAACTAATAAATCTACTCCTGTTCAGTTAAAACCTGGGACAAAATTCAAATCAATTTCAGTTGGACGATCTCATTCCCTAGCTATTGATGAATTAGGATACATATGGTCATGTGGATATAATACTATGGGTCAATTGGGAAATGGATCATATACTGGGACTTCAACACCTGTGAAAATAGAACCCGATACAAAGTTTAAATCTATTTCTGCCGGATATGATTTTTCAATGGCAATTGATGAAGTTGGTAATTTGTGGTCTTGGGGGGGAAATTTTAGTGGTCAATTGGGTGACGGAACTCTTACCAGTTCTAGTTTGCCACTTAAAATTAGACCGGACATAAAATTTGTATCTCTTTCATTAGGATACAATTTTTCAACTGCAATTGATGAGTCAGGTAATTTGTGGACTTGGGGGGAGAATAGCAATGGTCAATTAGGGAATAATGAAACAGCCAATACAAAATTACCAGCTCAAATAAAACAAGGGACTGAATTTGAAACTGTTTCTGCAGGTTCGGAATTTGCTTTAGCAATCGAAAAATCAGGCAACTTATGGTCATGGGGATACAATAATTCTGGTCAGTTAGGTATTGAAATAACATCAATAAAATTAATTCCAGTTTTAATTAAATCTGAAACAAATTTTAAAAGTATTGCGAGTGGTTTTAAAAATTCAATGGCGATTGATGAGTCTGATAAACTTTGGGTATGGGGTTTTAATTATTATGGGCAGCTTGGAGATGGATCCACTACTAATAGGATGTGTCCTGTTCAAATAGAATTAGGTACACAATTTAAGTCTGTTTCAACCTACTATTCAACTATCGCTATAGATAAATCAGGTAATTTATTTGGATGTGGTAGTACTGGTTTGCCATATTCGATTAGATCATCCAAGTTAAAAATAATGTCAAACTTAAAATTTAAGAGTATTTCTGAAGGGAACATGCACTCTCTGGCAATTGACGAATCAGGCAATATATGGGCTTGTGGAGATAATAGAGGTGGACAACTGGGTGATGGGACAACTACAGAGAATTATATGCAAATTAATCAGATAATATCAGAAGTTAAATTTAAATCTGTATCAGCCAGATCTTACCATTCTTTAGCAATTGATGAATCAGGGTATTTATGGGCATGGGGCGATAACTGGTATGGGCAATTAGGCGATGGAACCAAGGAGGATAAATCGACACCTGTAAAGATAAAGTCCAACCTTAAGTTTAATCAAATCTCAGCTGGTGAATTTTACTCAATGGCAATTGATGAATCTGGTAATTTGTGGGCATGGGGACGTAATCATTTAGGACAATTGGGAGATGGAACCCAAGATCTTAGGACTTCACCAGTAATAATAAAATCTGGTACGAAATTTAAATCTGTTTCATCAGGAGTTTCCCATGCACTAGCTGTAGACGACTCTGGAAATTTATGGGCATGGGGAAATAATAGTACAGGGCAGATCGGTAATGGATCAACTGTTAGGTTAAGTTCTCCTGTAAAAATAAAAGCAGGAACGAAATTTAAATCTGTTTCAGCAGGAACAGGCCACTCTCTCGCTATTGATGAATTTGGAAAACTGTGGGCATGGGGCGATAATAGTGAAGGGCAATTAGGTGATGGAACTTTATTTAGTAAAATTCCTATTTGGCTCAATACGGGCAACATTCAAATAAAAGTAACTAGTGTAGACTTGACAGCAACCCAAATAATAATTTGTAAAGATTCAACCTTTCAACTATTTGTGAATGTATTACCCGCGAATGCTTCAAATAAGTCTATTCGATGGACTAGTTCAGATTTGTCGGTTGTAAAAGTTGATTCCAAAGGTCTAGTATGCGGTGTTTCGGCAGGTAAGTCTACAATTACTGCCGCTTTAATGAGTGGAGACGTAAAAGATTCATGTGTTGTCACCGTTATTTCTCCTGTTTCAGGTATAACTCTTTCTTCAGAAACAGCGACAATAAGAAAAGATTCAACCTTTCAGATAGCTGCCACCATCATCCCATCCGATGCCACAAACGATTCTATTATCTGGTCAAGTTCTGATGAAACCATTGCAATGGTCGATTCAACAGGGCAGGTAAAAGGAATTAAATCAGGAACGACAATAATTACGGCTACAACAGTCGATGGCGCTAAAACTGATTCATGTCTGGTTGCTGTTATTTCTCCAGTTTCAGGTATAACTCTTTCTTCAGAAACAGCAACAATAAGAAGAGATTCAGTTTTTCTGTTAACGGCTACTATAATCCCTTCCGATGCCACAAACGACACCATAATCTGGTCAAGTTCAGATGAAACTATTGCTACGGTTGATCCAACTGGTTTGGTAACCGGAATGAAATCAGGTAAAGCGATCATGACTGCTACAACAGTCGATGGTGGCAAAACTTCAATCTGTGAAGTCACCGTTTTAGCCGGGTTATCAGTCTTTCAATCTGAAGTTGGAACACAATTGAAGGTTTATCCCAATCCATTAAAAGATGGATTATTGAACATCTGTTTAAGCGAGCTAATCGGTGATGCTGATTTAACCATTTTCAACGCAAACGGGCAATTGGTTTATTCTGGTTCGATAATAGCAAATGAAACAGTTCAGATTAATTATAAAACATTTAGACAGGGTCTGTACTTGATAAAAGTTTCAGGCAATACGATAAATGAAGCAAGAAAAATACTGGTAGAATAATTGATATTACACAGGAATAGGCATATTGATCACATCGTATTTTTTTCCATTGTGACCTATGTGCCTTGCAAGTTGTGGTTTATTCAATAATGTATAGGTGTAACCTTTCCAAAAATCCCTCTTGCTTTAACATACCAGATACGAGGGGTTCTTCGAGAGATAATGTCTGAACTGTGATTTTTATATGATGGATTTGATGGCCGTGATTCAGAGTACTGCATAAAATCATCGGAATCAAGTAAATCAAAGTTCAGACAATGTTTTTTGATCCTCTTTATCCTGAAATCAAGCAAATCATGATTCAGACAATATGATAATGAAAAACGATAAGTTAACAATGAGGTAACGTTTTGAATATAAACTAAGCATTGTTTCCGATTGAAAGAAAACTTTGCTTGATTTGTTCTATTGATTATGAATAACACTAGTGTCCATATTGCCATTATTGCCGCAGCAGCGATTATTCGCCGATTGTAGTGGAAGGTGTGGATTTAACTGAAAATATTTTAAGCCATTCTCTTCCGGGGGAATGGCTTTTTTGTTTTAAAACAATCATATAATACTAATAAATAAAGGGTTGAGATATAATCTACAACCCTTTATTTATTCAAGGTGAAACATAGGTGAAACATTTTTTACATTTTATTTCACAATTTTCAACCATTAAGATACTACGACCAATGCATGCTGGTCGGGAGAATACTTCGATTTTCCTTCATTTTCGAAGAAGGCATAAACGTGAGCCGAAACGCCAGAACCAAAAGGCAGGAGGATATTTGCTTCTTTTGTTGCCCTAGTTACAGCAATCCCCGAAAGGATCGAAATCTCACCTTCGCACATTGCCAAGATCCTTAGCCTGTCGGAAGCGGCAGCAATGCCGGTTCCGGAGTTGTCGTCCCAAGCGAGTTTTATCCCACCGGGGACAGCAGCATCATCTTGGATAACAAGATTTGAGACCAACGGCAGATCACCGACCGAAAACTTCAAGGCGTTGAAATCGGGTATTTCACCGGCTTCATCAAACGCCTGAAGGTTTGTTTTAGTGAACAGGTTGAACCCGGACATCTTCACCGCTTTTTTGTTCCAGATTGGTTTGATGATTGTGTCCATTACCGAACGGGCAATAGCAACGCAAGCTGCAAACTTAGCCCTGTGACCTACTTGCAAATCAGAGTTTGCATCTTTGTAATGGTCGGCTTTTACGCGAAGGTAGTTGATCCCTTTCCATGATCCTCCTACAACATTCCCGACGGTACCCGAAACACCGCCCAAGATTCCTTGATTAATAATTCCCATGACTACTTAAATTAAAAGGTTGATAAAAATTTGTGTTGATTGATTTTAATTGGACCATTCGAACATGGTATAGCTTTGGTAGCTCTTTGGATTATCCCGCAACGGGAATCCAGAGGTTACTTTTGCTTGTCCCATTTACGTTTGATCCAGGCTACCAGAAGGGTAGAGAGCAAGCCTGTCACCAGGCTGATGAGAGCCTCAACGGAGTTGATCACGGTGGATGAGTTATCCACAGCTGCTTGAGCTGTTTCGGGAATGGCAGCAGCGATACCCAGGCTAGACAGCGAACCGATTAAAAAATTTCCAATGTTTTTCATCTCATTATATTTTAAGAATTTATTGAACGAATTTTAAGATAAAAAGAGCTGAAATAGAAGTGTTTATAAGTTTAATGAAGTATTATTCATTAAACTGGATGATTATTCATCGAAAAGTGAAACTCGAATTCAAAGGAGTTTGAATCCAAGAGGAACAGTTTTTCTAGATAGAAAAAGAGCTAGGGGTAAATGAAACCGATAAACATCAAAAAGGAACGAATAGCTGTTTATCTTTTGTAGAAAAAACAGTTATTATGGAAAATCCATTTGAAATAATCGTTCAAAGATTAGATGCTATTGAACGATTGCTAATTGAAATTAAAACAGGTACACGCATTGATAATGCAACGACTAGAAAAGACAATGAATTAATGAATGTGCAGCAAGTGGCTGATTATCTAACATTAGCTGTTCAAACAATTTATGGCTATGTGAGTAATATGGAAATACCAAATTTTAAACGCGGTAAACGGCTCTATTTTAGGAGGACGGAGATTGATGATTGGATTGGACAATCCAGACGGAAAACGATGGCTGAAATTCAGCAGGAGGCTTCAAATTATGTGGCTACGAAAAGAAATCGTAAATATTGAAACAGAATGTTGAAAGGCGGCACAATCCAAATGGGGCAAGTAGTTCCGCAGTGAAAAGTAAATAGCACGATGCTGATTGCGGGCGGGGAAAAATAAAGGCGGTGATTGAGAGAAATAAAGCGTGTTTGTGATTCGCCAAAATGAAGATCTCTTAACAGGGCACTTTATGCCTTATTATTCAGAATAAAATTAAGGGATAAATGAAACCGATAAACATTAAAAAATGAACGAGGACGGGGATTGTCAAGGTTTTTTGGAAAAATACAACCCGAGGTACGAGGGTGGAGATTTTTTCAAAAACCCGTAGGGCTTGACCTTGACGAACCCGGACGAGGAATTATCTTTTTTATCGGTTTGATTTATTCCGATGCACAGAATCATTTTTTCCTAGAAGGGTAGAGTAGAACGTTGTTGCGAAGGGTTGAAGCTACTTTGGGGGGTGGGCATGGCCTGAATGGTAGTTACGGGCGAAGCAAGTGCTGAGGCACGAAGCTCTTGCATCTTCACAGACCTGGCGGGTTTGGAGAGAAGGCTCTAAAGACAGCGTGAATGAATGGAACGAAAAGTAGCGAAGTCCGTGAGGAACGAAACGGGCGAAGCGTATTGGAGTGGAATGAATGAAACGATGGCTTTTGTGCCTGGTGCTGAATAAATGAACTGCCGATGGCATCCGGGCAAGTGTGAGGCAAAGGAGTGAACAAATAGTGGTGAGGGACGAGCCGCTTTTGTGAACGGATGCGCCTTACTCTTGCTTTTCATGAATTATTTACAAACAGGTATGCCGTTAAGTTTTGTTTGAGGTTTTGGCGAAGTGAAGCATGAACGAAGACAAAAGCCGAAAAGTAAACGATTTGAAAAGCTGCCGAACGCGAGCGTTTCCAATGGGTTGACGAAATTACCCTGAAAAGCCAGTTGTGGGGACACTTCGACAAGCTCAGTGCAAGTCATGGGAAAACTGAGCTTTGACGGGTGAATGAGGAGACCCATGTTTAGGGTGGTGGGTGGGGGCTATTTTGCATAGTGCGATTATACGACGCGGGGGAGCTGACAGCCACAACACGGAGCATTCGCGGAGTGATGCGGATGGCTGCGGAGCCGAACCGCGCTTGACGTAGCGGCCAACGGAGTAAAGCGGAGATGGCAGCGAAGGAAGAGCGGTGCGGGCGTTGTATAATATCGCATTATGCAACAATAGCTTTACGATTAGTTCGTTCTGATTACCAGATGTTTCTCAGAAGTTCTATTCGAATTGCAAATTCTTTGCTAGAGAGGCCGGGATGCCATATCCCGACCAGAGTGGGGTTGCTGATGTTACCTGCTGTGCTTTTTTTTGTCTTCTATTCCTTTTGAAATTAATTCTCTGTCGGCGATCATTCTTACAACAAATGTTGACCAACCTAAATCATATAACCAAAAATCTAAAATCTTTTGACTTTCTCTAAAAACAACCGAGACAAAATATCCACCGAATATGCCAAATTGAGCCGGAATCATATCATATGCTTCATGGAAGAATGGCGCGTTAGGGTCAATATCCTCAAATGTGTCAACTCCTTTTTCTAGGAATTTGGAAATTTTACCGGCTCTAATATCTTCAATTGTTATTGCAACAATTGGTTCACAGGCTAGCACTGAACATTCTTCACAATATGCAATTCCATAGATTGAACCAATTTTAAAATCAGTATCATTTTCTTCTGGTTTAGCCCGCCAAATCGCCAATGTTAAATACTTATTTTCTATATGATAGAATGCTAAAGAAGTATATGCATCGGGAAGTCCCCAGTTAATAGGATTTCCTAGGATTGATTTTACTTCTGCAAATGAAGATCCAAGTTTTACGCCTAACAAATTACCTTCATATGCAACACCAGAAGGAAGCCTTTTTAAAAGCAACCCATCAACTTTTCCTGAATGTCTATTATAATAAACTTGAATGCCATGAGACCAGAAAGACTCTATCGTCCCATCGTCATATTGTGATACCCCCAGCTTTTTATGAACTAATTGTTTGGTCTTTCCTAACTTAAATAAATCACCAACATCAGTCGATTCAATTTCTTCTTTATTTACAGCTTTTGATAGTTTTAAAAAATCTGGTTTTTTACCAATTTTAGGTTTCTTATGCTCTGGTTCATTATAAATGCTTCTTAATAATGTAATATAGTCTTTTTCAAAAGTGTTATCGTTTGACATGTCTAGATATAGAAACGATTGAAGGAAAGTTGGTATACTTTCCTCTAAAGAGCCGTTTCTCAAGATTGGTAAGAATTTACTATTAGTAGCAATTGATTTAGCAATTATTGAACTGATAATTTGATATTCATATCCAATTCCATTTTCCCGATTTTCCGCTTTCTTCTTATATTGTTTAGTCATTATTAAAATAACCTTTTGAGCGCAATCGATTTTCTCCATAAAATAGGAATTGTTTGATCCAATCTGTAAATCAAACCGATCAAAAAATATGTCAACACCGTCAGATAACAATCTCTTTGCTAAAAATAATACCCACTCTTTATGTTCTTCATTGTCCCATGAATAATGAATAAATACACAAGGATTCTCGTCTTTCATATATGTTGGTGTCTTGTTGTAAACATTGCAGGGAACTAGTATAAATCACCAAAAACTTACTATTTCTTGATTTTTAAATATGTTGTTATTTTGGGTTTAATTCTCCCTAAACTTACTAATATAGGTTAATATTATAATTATTGAAAATAAGATATTCTGTAATTTACTTTAGGTTTAAAGTTTCAATATCCAATTTGCAGATACTTTTTTGCAGATGACTCTTGGCAAATACTTTGTTTTGTTGCGTTCTTACTATTTGAATTTGCATCCCAATTGTAGTCGATGGACTGATTGCCCTGTTTAACTTACCCAGTGTATTGCAAATTTCGATCAGCGTGGAAACTGTCTTTGGAACACAAAACCCCGCTTTGGGGGTAGGTGATGTTGGACGTAGTTTTTTCTATCATCCTTACTCTTTTGAGATATTTTATATGGTTTGATTTATTAATTGTCGGATATTTAAGTCTTGCTGCAATTTGTGCAGAGTCTGTGCGACTTAAAGAATTGAAGTCGTAATTTTCATTTTTACATAAGTCGGAAAGTCCAACGAAATTACCAAAACGATAAGTCTCTAAGTATGCAAAAATAATTTCGGTTTTGGAAAATTCTTTGTCAATTAGAGTTGCGAGCATAATTTCTTTTATTTTTCTACTCACTTTTATTTCACGATCATTTATCATGTTTCTTACGAGTTGCTGAACAATAGTACTGGCTCCTTCAATACGATTTGTCGAAACGTTTTTAAATATTGCTCTCACTATTGAATAAGAGTCAATGCCTGAATGTTGAAAATATCTTTTGTCCTCAATTTCAACAACAGAACAAACTAAATTTTCTGGCAATTTAATTTGTTGTCTATTAACTTTTACAATTTCGGTTTTAATGGATGCAAATTTATGACTAAATGATGATGAAACTTTTACTGCAACTAAAGCAATTAGTCTTATTGCCGATGCCGATATGTAGTTAAATATTTTTATCATTGCTTCTTCATCGTAATTGTCCCTTTTGCGTCTGCCGCAGTTGAAATAAAAGTACCTTCGAGGGTGTCGTGATCTATAAGAGTAAGATTGTATGTTGCACGGGTATCTCTTTTTCTGCCTTCTTCTTCAATGTTTAAATAGACTTTTGATTTGCCAAAATATTTTCTTTCAAAAAAACCGTTAACGTCTATATTCACTCTATTTCCCCGAAGAAATTCTGTTTGCGTTCCGTCTGCTTTGATGTCTTTTATTTTTTCTCCAGAACCAGAAAGCTCATAACCCTTTTGAATTAAATGTATTTTGTACTCTATCGTCAAGTCCTTGAAAGGATTATAAGAAGTTTTTTCAATTTTTGTGCTTGTTTCCCATTCTCCAGTCAGGTTGTTTTTTGGAAAAACATATTCATTTAAAAGGAAAAGAATTAGAGTAAAGAGAAGACCACCAATTATTGTCCCAAGAACATTTATTATTAAGTCACACATATTGAATTTTTAAAATATTTATACTCCGTATTGTCTGTCAGTCATTGCCAATAACGGACGGAACTATATGCAAGGCTGGAATTAGATGCGGCACACTGTCGAGCGATCCACAACTGATGCGAGAACCGACGATCCCATACCTCCGTCGCCAGATTTTATATCAATTTTTGTTATGCATAGTGTTTATTTTTAAAAAGGTATCAATTCGTTACAGTCAAAACGATAATGCTCTTCTATTTTTCCATCAGACCTAATTCCAAGAGTAACTAAAAGATGGTCGTTGATTTCAAATGTCATTAAGTATAGAGAGTATGGTTTAGCAATAAAGTCATTTGAATTTCTGTCATTTAGCGTACTGCTTAAGTCCTTTATCGAAATTTCTGATTGCATTACGACCTTTACAGAATAAATGCTAATGTTCTCAGATAGATATTGAATTCCAAGAAGCTTTGCAGTGTCCAAGTCAACGTATGTCCGGTCAGATTTAGAAAAAATACTCTTAATGCGTTTTCCAATTTTAATCCACCCGTCAATTCCTGTGTTAATTTTATCTCCAAGCAGGAATACAGTTGTCAGTCCATTTAGAATAGCAAGAAGCATTATCCAATCAGCTCCTACGCCAAAATTTTTCACTTGAATCTCAAAGTCCGAATCTAAATCTGCTAAGTCCTTTTTGATTTCTTCAAGTTCATCAGAGTTTATTTGCTCCAATGGGTAATTCATTAGATCTTCTGACTTTCCTTTGGGTATAAATATTATCTGCATTCTTTGTTTTTTATTATATATAACGGACTGAACTATATGCAGTACTCACTGCTGGTTGCTTTATCTTCGCTGAACTCCCGTTGGTCGTTTCCTGACGAGCCGAACCTCCGTTGTTGCTGGCTGCACGGCTTGTTTTGGCACGGAAACGGCAATTGACATATAGTTTTTATTGGAAGCTGGCCTTTTTTCATTTATTGTATAAAGTTATTTTCAGCTTAATAGAACCAAATTGAAATTAGCATTTGATTGTTTAATTATTTCATTTCTTCGCCACAAGTCATTCAACTGTGAATCATTTTTATAAAATGGTTCGTAACTGCCCTCAAAAACAATTATATCATTTGGACATACATTAATTGAATGCGACTCTCCTTTTCTCAAAATAATACTTTCGCCGATTAATATATTGTTATTATAAATTCTATCAATATATGTTATCTCATCCTCAAGTTCGCGAATCACGATTTCATAGATATTAGTTGGAACTACAATATTATCAATACCATTTTTACAAGAAGATGAAATCAATAATTCTCTAACATATTCCTGGTAACCATATTTATTAATAACAAAGAAATGAGGACAAGAACCACATTGCCAATAGCTATTTATTGAATACAAGTTATTAAAATCTAAGTCGTGTATTTCAACTTCATATTCTCCTTCATTGTCATTGTAGATAATTGAATGGGGATTTATTTTTTCTTTGAAGAATATAACATTGTCTTTATTAAAATCTTGTTTATCTATGATTCTGGAAAAATCTTGACCTCTATCTCCGTTAATGTGTTCTAAAACTATGCCATTTCTATCAATTTCATTTAAATTTATGGCTGTTGCAACTGGTAACAAAACCATTTCATAAGGTTGTAAATTGAAATTCGGAAGATTCGCTTTTTTACTTTCTTTAGTTAATATACGATTTAATTTTACTTGTTCATTTGAAGCATTTGTTATACCAATAAAAATGAAACTCATAGGAGAAATCTCCAAATACTCTGTATATCCAAAATTTGAAATTTCACCATCACAAGAATCACCATTTTTATAAAGTAAAGAAGTACAAAATTGTTCTGCATTAATTCCTGATTTACTCAACTGATCAAGAAATAAATTTGGCCTTACAGTTTTCAATATTGTTGACCAATCTGATTTTCTTTTAGCTTCATAATAAGGATAATCAATACTTGTCTTATCAATAATTTCTACTCCCGCATATTCTTGAAAATAATCCTCAATTGAGTTAAACTGCCGAACTTCAATAAGCATCTTTTGTTCAACATTGAAGCCAAAATCCTTTTTGTGTGAATCAAGTATTGCTTTCCACTCTCTTAAAATTTCATTTTCAGAAAGTAAAACTCTATTACGATATTTGCTTAGAGTTGTAAGGTCTCCTGTGATTACTGATTCCAAAACATCAAAAGAATGTAGTAAATAATAACTTGTATGAATGTTATTTGGAATTAGTTTCTTTTCTACTATTGGATTGTTTTTCACAAATTCATACCATTTGTTCCTTGCGTTGATTAATTCTGGAATTGAGAACTTTGTTCCTCTAGGATGTCTATCATTAAAGTGACCTGCATCTGAGTGACAATCAAAGCAAAGGGGAATAGCATTTTCATATGTATTTGGACCTCCGTCAGCTTCTTGTATTAAATGGTGAACTTCTATTTTAATTCCTTTATATCTATGGCAGACACAACAATGTCTTGCAGTGTCAGTCATAACTTGTTGTTTAATTGTCGGAGAAAATCCCATTTTATATTTTTTCTAATCAAGGACGATTGTCTGGCTTCCTAGGCTTGCACTCAACTAGCATATCCCACCAAAAACTTATTGCTTTTTTGATTTTTATAAGCGATGTAATTTTTGGTCTAGCCAAACTTACTAATTATAGGTTAACATTATAACTTTTGGAATAAAATATTCTGTAAATTATTTAAGGTTATAAGTTTCAATATTCAATTTGCAGATATTTTATTGCAGATGACTCTTAGCAAATCCTTCGTTTTGTTGCATTCTTACTATTTGAATTTGCATTCCAATTGTTGCTGATGGACTGAGTGTTGCAAATTTAGAATTTCGTGTATCTTACCTGAAAGAAATAGATGTGTTGATACATACGACTTTCGAAAAACTATTCGTTTATTAAGCTCTGCAAATGGGAGAGCTAAATCTAGTGATTAACCATTTGACAACCAGAAGATCATGATCAAGAGCAATGTTGTATTTTGTGCTATTTTAAGTTTTAGTGCAAAAGCTATAAAGCCAACTTACGAGCAGTTAATGCCAATTCCAAGTTCTGAACTTATCCATCATACTTACTATTTGCTAGATTATTCCGAAGAACACAAACAAGCCCGTTGGGTTTTCTTTTTTTTGCTCCCGACTTTTTTCAGGTATAGACCGTTCGGAAGATTTTAGACCTGATCCTGCCGTTAGCACGGGTTCAGCCACCTTGCCCGATTGTAAAGGATTGGAGTACGATAGGGGGCCATCTTTGCCCTGCAGCAGATATGAAGCTCAATGAAGTTTCAATTTCCGAATCTTCTTTTTTGATCTTTCTGGGGAATTGTTTTTTTTGAGGGATGTATTAATTAAATAAAAAAAATAAATAATTTTATCGTCAAACAAATCAACGTTTTATTTTTTATTTATTTTGCATTATTTATAAGTGATTAAATCCATTTTTATTAAATATTTAAGCCTGACGTAATGTTGAAGTTCTATTAATAAAAAAACCTGTTTGTCTTTCGAATTTTACTGCCAACCATATGAGATATAATTTTTTATTGCTGACCATCTTTCTGTTTTTCTTGCCATCTATTTGTATTTCACAGACATCAAAATCAAATTCTATTAAAGAAACCCTTGATAACCTCTCTGTTAGTCAAATTGTTAATCTAGATAAAGAAGTTGACCTTAGTGTAAATGATTTACCATTAAAGGAGTTTGTAAGAGTTTTAGCAAATAATACCGGAATTAATATTGTAATTGACAATAATGCCAATTGGAAAGTAAACAACAATTTTTCAAAAGTTAAAGCCAAAGATATTATTGAATATTTATGTAATGAATATGGTTTAACAATGAATTCGAGTGGTAGCATTATTCAGTTGAAAATTCCCCCAAAAGATTTAGGCAATATTGACATCTTGTATAATGAAGCTTCAGGAAAAATAAACATCGATTCAAAAAACATTGCGATAAGAACTTTATTTCGAGAAATCACAGAAAAAACCGGAATAAATTTCACCTTTTCTCCGATGTTAAATGAACAATCCATCAATTGTTTTATACGGGAGGTGCCTTTTGAGGATGCCTTGAAAAAAATATGTTTTGAAAATAAATTGACTTATCGGAATGAAGGTGATAAAGTTTACATCATAGAGAATGACATTCAACCCAAAGATAACCTTGATGTTTCCAACACCAAAAACAAAAAAGCCACTAATGCTGAAATATCAAATAATCATGGTCTATTCAGCATTACGTCGAATAACGAACCCATCGAAAATATTTTAAATACCATTGCTTTAAAATCGGATTATAAATTCTTTTTTCTAACCCCCGCAGACTTAAAAGTTTCAATTAATTTAAAAGATTATGAGCTATTGGACCTGTTGAATATCGTATTCAAAGGCTCGGATTTAACCTATAAAATACAGGATGAAAATATTTACATCGGGTCACGAAAAGATAATCTTTTAAAAAGTTGTGAAGTTTATAAATTCAATAATCGCAGGGTCGATTCTATCTCGCATCAAATTCCGGTTCAAATTATAAATTCCATCAAAATTGAAGAGTTTGTTGAGTTGAATAGTCTTATTTTATGGGGCGATGCCGATCAATTGGCCGATTTCAAGGTTTTCTTAAAACAACTTGATAAAACCGTACCTGTTGTTTTGATAGATGTAATTATCATGGATGTTTCCAAAATTTACAATATTGAAACTGGACTTGAAGCAGGACTTTCCACAGAAGCAAAATCGACTTTAGGCTTAATTAATCCAGGTTTAGATTTTGCCTTAAGCTCCAGTTCCATTAATAATGTAATCAAGAGTATTGGACTTACGAACCTAGGGAGAGTAACACCAAATTTCTATGTCAAATTAAAAGCATTAGAATCGGATGGTATTATTGAGATAAGGAGTACTCCCCAACTCTCCACATTAAATGGTCATTCCGCCACATTATCCATTGGAAAGGTGGAATATTACAAGGAAGAACTTTCAAACATTTGGGGAACACAAAATCCGCAATTACAAACCCAAACTCAATATAAACCAGTTGAAGCAAAATTAAAAATAGAGATAAGACCATTTGTTGCCGGCAATGGGGAAATCTCCCTCGATGTCAATTTCTCTCAATCGGAATTTACGGAAAGGATAAGTGAATACGCTCCACCCGGAGTTGTTTCAAGAGATTTTAAGTCGATGATCAGGGTTAAAAATCAGGAAATGATCTTACTTGGGGGTCTGGAAGAAGACTCTAATACAGTCAATCAAAGTGGTTGGCCTATTTTATCGCGAATACCTGTAATCAACTGGTTTTTTAGTAAGAAGACGAAAAACACCACAAAAAAGCATTTAAATATCTTTATCAAACCGACAATAATATTTTAATGGAGATCGACCAGTTTCTTTTTAAGCATCTGAATTTTAATAAAATTGCAGTTATTTTTCTTGATAGCGATGAGAAAAATAGTGGATTTGATATTTTCATTTTGAAGAAGAAAAAGAAAGTCGTATCCATTGAAAAAGCAATGACAGGGGTAGAAGAACTAGCCCCGATGCATGATCAATTAAAGAATATCCCCATCTTTTTAACCATTTATGGAGAGAAGTTGGTGGAAAGAATATTGGAAAATGAAACCGCAAATAAATTCAATTCTACTTCGGGAAATGAATTACTTACCCATGCCGTAGAATTAAATGATGGCAAAAAATACCTGACTATTATAAAGAAGAATCTACTCGATGGCTTGATTGATAAAGTGAGATCGAAAGATTTGAAAATATATGGCATCTCCTTTTCGATATTCAGTTTATTGGATCATTTAAATTTATTTCAGGAACAAGATTTTTGTATTCCATTGGGAGGGAAATGTTTTGTAGTAGAAAAACAAAATTTAAAAGTTATTCAAAAGGATGTTACCAATTCCAATCAAGAGTTTCATTTTTTCAACGAGAAGCGCAAAATAAAAGAGATCATTGCCTTAAGCACAGGCATTAACTTTTATATCAACGAGCCGGTAAGTCTGATCAACAATGAAACAATAAAACTTGATTCCAAGAGAATTAATTATAACCGCATCTATCAATCGGTTTCACAAAAATTATTATTTCTCTTGTTCGCGTTCCTTGTCATTAACGTTTTAGTTGACCAATACATTGGGAAAAAACTACTTGAACTCGATCAATATGTCAGCACCCAAGAAAAAAGCATTGATCAAATTGAGGAGTTTAATAAAATTAGGTCGTTAAAAAAGCAGCTACCGATATTGACTAATTCCGACAGGCAATTTCCGTTGTGTTACCTTGTAAATGAGTTGGCGTATTATTCCGACGAATGCATCAAAATAAACTACCTGGAAATTAATCCAATTACAAAGAAGATAAAAGCCAATGAAGCAATTGAGATGGAAACAAATTTATTGCAACTAAAAGGAGAGATATCGCAAACAGAAGGATTTAGTGATTTTATAACGAAATTAGATTCTGCCGATTGGGTAAAGAATATCTCAAAGAAGAATTATTATTGGAGTCCAGAGAAAAAAGTGGCTGAGATAGAACTTCAGATTCAAATCAATGAATAAAACAGGCCAAATAAAAATGAATAACCGGATCTATGCAATAGTAGGAATTATTCTATTATATGTATTGGCTTGGAATTTTACGTTTAAGAAGACGGGGCAAAAATACCAGGAATTAAAAAGTTTAAAAAACAAGAAGCAGCTTCTTGAAACTTCCTTTTCCAAATATTCCGTTGCTGAGAATACGATTGAGAGCATGGAGAGCACGTATAATTTGTTTTTTAAAAATGATTATTCGAACGAGTATATCTTCAATAAGGTATTGACTTATTGCAATACGCTTGATAATGTCCAAGTTGTATCAGCACCTGAAGTGCATGAGTCGACCACCGAAAATATTTTAATTTCAACGAATATAATTGAATTAAAAGGCGATTATTTTGAGCTGGTTGAAGTTTTAAAAACGATCGAAAACAGCAATCAATTTGGCATTTTAACCAATTTAATATTTTACAATAAGACAAATTTTAGCACTAACCGTGAAGAGTTATATTTAAAATTGTCGTTGCAAGTATTTAAAGAAATAAATAGTACTACGAAAAACCAAACCAAATGAAACTGAAATTATTTGCTCTGTTTATCCTTCTCGTAATGTTGAATGCCTGTGACGATTTCTTAGAAAAAGATATTTCTTTAGTTTCAGTACAATTGACATCACCAATAAAGGGTGTCAATACTGCCGATTCTGTCACCACTTTTTTATGGCAAGAGGTTGATGGCGCCACGAATTATCATTTTCAGCTAGTGAGTCCTAAGTTTGAAGCAATTCAAAAACTACTAATTGATACAATTGTTGATTATCCTCATTTGAATTACAAATTAGCACTAGGGCATTACCAGTGGAAAGTTAATGCGCAAAATGTCAATTATGCAAGCGTCTATGCCATTGATTCATTTATTGTGGTACCGCCATTTCAGATAGAA
>Ga0209373_10002584_pt1 | contig 17890 bp, 11 predicted proteins | sample Higcelweek5metaG_FD_187173 | JGI IMG/M metagenome (GOLD analysis project Ga0209373, IMG submission 187173) | Freshwater pond sediment microbial communities from the University of Edinburgh, under environmental carbon perturbations - High... | ecosystem: Environmental > Aquatic > Freshwater >... | reverse complement strand
AACGCTTGATGAGATTGACAGTCATCTCAGGGAGATGCACATTTCAAGTGAACATGGATTACTTGGAATTGACGCAGCGTTCTTTCTTAATACTTTTGGAAAGGAATGGACTGAACGATTCATACAGAATCTGCAGAATAAATGCAGATGTACAATTTATGGTTTTCTGAATGAAGAACCTTCTCTGCATCAATCAGAGTTTTTCAAAAACCTCAAAATTCCCTTTATCGTAGAGAACTCCGCATCTAAAATTGCCGCACTGGTTTTTCGGTCAAATCTTGTAATTGCAGGTAATACAATTTTTTACGGCCTTGCTGCTACTCTTGATATACCTGCAATCGGATTTTTCAAAAGTAATGAATTAGTTTCATATTGTCCGGATTCTGAAAAACAGAAGGGACTTGTCTGCAAGGACCCTCCTGACAGCGAATGTATAAAACATGCAATACAATTGTCTGAGAAAATCATCTCAAAAACGTTGTAGACCGATCTTTTGCAGCAGCTTTTAAAATATATTAATTACCTGAGAACTCATCAGTTCTGAAAAACAGCAAAACATCCTTTTTTATTTATGAATTGTAAAAAAAGTAAAAAAAAGTGCGGTTGCATTTTGCACTAATGATATAATTATTGAAGTAACAACAAATTGGATAGAATATTGATCGGAATTGATAAAAATATCTTAATCTGACAGTATTGGTTACTAAATTGACAGATAAGCATTTTAGCGGATTATTCTATAATAAGTTACTGATATGTAATATTTTTTTTCCGGATCAGGTATGTTTGAAGATTTTAAAACAATTTTAAGTTTGCAAATTAAGAAAATAGAAATTGCATACAAGGCATGGATTAATGCCCGTGAGATTGCAAAGGCGTATAATACCGATGTTCCACGCTCAAAAATAAATATGAATTTTCTTACCGGACAATTCCGGAAAATCTGTATCTATTGTGCGGTGTTGACAGGAGTTGTATTTGTAATAATCGGGACAATTGCAACTGTAAAACATTTTCAAAAAAGTATTGCTGTAAAGTCAGTGATCAGGGAAAAAAGCATTCAGCATCAAGTTGTATCAAAGGTAATGAAAAAGGATACAATATCAAAATTACCAAAGAAGCTAAAATCAATTAAAAAAGATTCAGTTGCAAAGATTTTGCTTAAAAAAGATACTGTTGTAATGAGCAAAAAGGTTGCCTTTAAAGCTATTCCTGATACAAAAACAAAAAAGGCTGAATCTGTACAGAAAGTTTCATTTATTTCAAAGATTAAAACATTTTTTTCGAGAATGAATTATAAACCTGAAAAAGTAACAGAAAAACCAGTAAAGAAAAATATGGATACTCTATCGAATGTAAAACAGGAGGCAGTAATTGCAGTCAGCGGCGCAGGTGTAATTGACACGACGGCATTAAAGCCTGTACATGTATTTATGAAGAAAAGATCGATAATAAAAGCTGATTACTATATTATTGTTGCAAATAAAGCAAAACGCATACTTTATCTGCTCAGACAGAATGCAGATCAGGAATGGTTTGTCGAAAAAGAATTTCCAATAGCTATAGGAGCCGGGCTTAGTGGTCCGAAGATTTCAGCAGGAGATAAAAGGACGCCAGAAGGGATCTATTTTATCATCCTAAGAAGAAACAAATTTGAATTAAACGATGTTTATGGTCCTCTTTCATATGTTTTGAATTATCCAAATGAAAATGACATAAAAGAAGGCCGTACAGGTCAGGGAATATGGATACATGGAACCGAGGGCAGCGGTGATCCGATTCCGACAAAAGGCTGCCTGTCGCTTTCAAATAATTCAATAATTGAATTATCATCATATATTAAAAACGGCAATGGAACCCCTGTTGTAATTGTAAACGACCCGCTCCTCAATGATCCAGTTTCTATCGTTGATTTTGAAAAAGTCTATTCCGAACGCATTATTGTATCTACTCAGCAGGAACGCTTGTTGGCAGATGTAAACAAGTATCTTTCCTCATGGGTTGACGCGTGGGAATCGCGTGACATTGAAAAATATCAGAATTATTATTCTCAGGATGAATTCAGCAGTCAGGGAATGGAGTGGATTGAATGGAAAGAGAAAAAAATACAGACATTTCAGTCATACAAAACAATTGATGTAACAATTGACAAAGTTAAATTATCCGACTGGACAGACGTCAGTCTGGAAGTGACATTTATGCAGTATTACAGGTCTGATCAGAAATATTTTGAAAATGGAAAGAAACTGTTTCTTGAGAAGGATAGCAGTACCTGGAAGATCACCCGGGAAATAAATATCCCCAAAGAGGAGCTCCTTTTATGATTTTCTCATCAAAGAAAAAGGATGGCAGCGAGCAGGATTCCCAGAATCTGGATGACAGTATGAACCAGTTTCAGGAGCTGCTCAGAAATGCTTTAAATGAAAAAGCTGAGCTGCATTCATTGCTTGCATCAATGCAGAACGAACGTTTACAGGCGCAAACAGACCGGCATACCATCGAAGAACTGAAAAACAGGGTTGATGAATTACGGAATAATTATTCATCTGCAAAAAATGAGATCGCAGATATTTCATCAGATACAAAAAAAATATCATCCGCAATTTCTGAAAGTGCAGTACTTGAGGCCCGGATGAAAAGAATGGAAGAGATGCTCCTTCATTTGACTTCAAACGAAGATTATGTCAGTTCACTGGTAAGTAAAGTTGATGAAGTGATGAAAAGGCTTGATTCAAAAGACGGCTGCGGATTACGCGGGAATCTTCAATCTGTAATAGATGTAGAGGAACGCCAGAAGAAGATCATTGATGCAATTGACAAAATGGAACAGCGTCTGGCTGCATCAACAGAGACAATGGGGCAAACACAACAGGAATTAAATGATGCAATAGTAAATACTGAAAAGATTCTTTCCAATGTTTCAGAGCTTGAACAGGAAGTTGACCGATTTAAACTGATTAAAGAGAAGATTGACAATCTTAACGCCTTGTCTGTACATGTCGATGCTAAAGTCAAGGCACTTGACAATCAAAGAGTTGTCGTTGAAAAGGCAAATCAGGAAGCCGCAAGTCTGAAAACTACACTGGCGGGGATGGATATTGATCTTAAGCATCTTAAAAACAAGCAGATCCTTATTGAAAAAGCAATAACCAATATCATTAATATTGACGCTAAACTTGAAGCAAGCCAGACTCAGATCAATGAGATAAAACTTCTTGAGCATGAGGCACAGCAGCTTATAAAAAAGGTCGAAGAAATAAAGGAACTTGAAGCCAGATTCGATAATCAGCTGCTTGATTTTCAGCGTAAGAGTAAACATATTGATGATGTCAATGAGAAGGTGCATGAACTAAGCAATACGGCAAAACATGCGGAAGCTGTTCATAATACTCTGTTAAAGCAGCAACAGTTTATTGAGAATACCCGCTCTCAGGTGCTTGATTATGAAAAAGCAGTTGATAAAATCAGAGTCAAGATTGAAGAGGTGTCACAGGAGTGGCAGGTTGTTGACAATCTAAATCAGCGCATGAAATCCATGGAGTCAAAGCTTGACGAGTCAGAGCTCAGAATAGAAACTGTAGAGGATAAAGGTAAAGAACTTGATAATATTGAAAACCATATTACACAGCTTAAAAAGCTTATTGAAGATACCTGTCAGAAAGAAGAGCAGGTACAGTCACATCACGCTGAAATAGAGAGTACAAATAAGGAAATAGAAAAATTCTTTATTAAGATCGCCGAGCTTGAAGACAAGATACGGGTACTTAATGAGCATGAACAGGATATTGAATCCATTGCGGCAAGTATTGATCAGCTTAAAGTGCTCTCTGATGTGACAAGCGAGAAGATCAAAAGCACAGATGAGAAAGCAAAAATCATCGGTGAAGTACAGCTTAAAATCGAGGATCTTGGCAAAATGGTATTTGAGATTGATGAACGGATCGCCACTCAGCTTCAACGCAAGGCAATGATAGACAAAACAGAAAAACGGCTGGACCAGCTGAATTATCTGCTCGGGGATATCAATATGAAAATTCAGAGTCTTGGAAAAGATCAGAAGATGGTTGACGATATTACTTCACAGTTGTCGGCAATTTCTGTTCAGTCCCTTGAAACAAAGAGCATGATGAACCGTCTCTCTGAAGAAAAAATGGTTCTGCTTCAGGAGGAAAATAAAATTGTCGCAATGCGTAAAGAGCTTGATGATCTTTTCACCAATGGCCACAGAAACATTGATAAGTTTAAAGAGCAGACTGACGGAGTGGGTAAAACAGTTCATGAGTACCAGCAGAGATTTGATCATATTCTTGATGAAATACTTGATAAAATCAGAACCATTGATGAATACAAATCTGAAATAAGCAAAGCGGAAAAACAGTTTGCTGAAGTTGAAAAGCATCTTGAACATCTGCGGGTTGAAATGGAGCAGATAAACAGGCGCACAACTAAAATCGATGCAATTGATACACGACTTGTAAATGTAGACATGGTCGTATCAGATATGGAAATAAAAATCGAGGCAATTGACAAAGGTAAAGATGTTGTTGTCGCGACACAGAAGAAAATCGATGGTCTCAACGATACTATCGAGCGTGCCTCTCAGCAGATCGAGGTTATTAATAGTAAAGCTAAGGAAATTGAACGTATTGGAAATCAGGTGGAAGATATGGTTAATACCACTGATTCCATAGAAAAACGAATACGAGAACTTGCACGCGAAAAACAGGTCATTAAAGAGGCTGAAAGCCGTATTTCAAGTCTGAGTCTGCTGATGGAAGATATAAAGGCGTCAATGTCCAACCTGACAGCCGAGCAGCAGCAGATTCAGAAAGTTGTTGAGAAAACATCGGAACTTCATTTCCTGCTTGGCGAAGTAGAATCAAAAATCAAGCAGTTCCGTCAGGAGAAGGAACAGATGGGATAATAAAGGTTAAGGATAAGGTTGAGGTTGAGGGGAAGAATAAGAATGAGGATGAGGAAAAAACAGGTAATAAGTTTGTTTCGTCCCTCGCCCCCTAAATCCCCCGCAGGGGGACTTCTTGACAATCAGATTCCTATAAGTCCCCCTGCGGGGGATTTAGGGGGCGAGGTAGAGAGTTTGTGTTTTCGTCAACACATTATTCGCTGAGATCTTTAGAAAAGATACATTGGATGCGAATCGGGGTTTTTTCCGAAGCATGTAATCTGATCAATATTTTTTATTTTCTGTCCCTTAAGTATTGAAAACAGGAACCTTTCAATACCTAAACCGCCGCCATAAGTACTTGGGAAGAATGATTTTCCCATATTGTCACGTTGAGAAACTGCCAGTAAAAATGGTCCGTATCCGCCTAATTCATTAATGTTCTCAAGTACACCATCTTTAATTATGGGTCTTACGGATATAATTTTATTATCCAGAAGTCTTTCAACTATCGGTTCGTAAAGCCATTCTCTTATAGCACCTGACAACACTTCATAAGCCTGACCACGGGTATTGTCAGTTGACAAAGAACAGGCACACAGGTCGTAATTGTAAATCATGTCAGATTGAATTGAGGCTGGATCAATTTTTTTTCCATCCGGCAGCATGTATGGATAAACAAGGTCATAGTTCTCACGCAACAGTCCGGTTACCCAGAAAAACTGGGATTTACAGTCATCACCGATTTTTTTCTCAAGAGCTCTTCCGCCAAAACGTGCAACGGCTTCATCTTTTCTATATCTTGGGAACGGACTGACCGGAATCTCAAGACGGATTGCCAATGCGTCAAGATTCTTCTGATTCTTGTTTAAAAGCTCTGTTACAATATTAATTATCAATTCTTCAAAGAAATTAAGCGCTGTCTCATAATCACTTTTTAATATTTTTCCGACTTCATCAGTTTTGTACAGGTAATCATCAAGTGTCAAGTTGCTATCCCTGCGTACTTCAATATCCATCTGAGAGAAGTCGATAAGATATTTATTTCTCTGAATTCCAATCGGACTTTGTATTTCCAGACGAATGTTTGGAGAATCAACAAATATGCCTTTAATAAGCGTGTTGAAACAGGCCAGGAATTTATTGTAAATCATCGAATGAGTGGTTGTGTACTGATGACCCTTGTAACGAATTGTCGGCGTATGCTCGACATCGTGCGCAAGCGGATCGGTCACGGGCCCAAGGGAAACCTTTTCAATATTAAAAAGACCTTTGCCTATCAGAAAATTATGCATTGACTGAACCATTGTGGTTCTGATCGCAAGAACATGAAACATTTCATCGCTCACCCACTTGTCAATGTAATGTTCCTGCATGAATGATTGAAGATTCTGTCCGTTTTCTACAAGTGCAGCCTGAAAATTATATAAGCTTTCACTGATCGAGCCGTTTTCGCTTGCCATAAATTGTCTCTCCTTATTTAATATATTTTTACTCGCCCCCTAAATCCTCAGCAGGGGGACTTATGAGATTCTGATTTTAAGAAGTCCCTATGCGGGGGGCGCAATACAAAATTTATAATTTCATCTATGTCGTTAATATATTTGATTTATCGCATGCTCAAAAAGAAAAATATCGTATTTGAATTATTAAGTAGAATACTGAATTTGTAAAATGGATATTCTGAAATGTACGATTTGCATAATGGGGAATCTGCAGAAGCTGTATGGTGGTTGACAAAAAGAAGATGGAGTGTTGGTTTTTAATAAGATTATATTTCCGCAAGTGCAGCAGGTGTTCTGGTAATTAATATATAATATTTAAATGTAAATTGATACTGCCTGCGGAAATCGATCTTTTATGAAATCCCTCATATAATATGAGTCGTAAAAGTTAGAACCGTTTAAAATTATCAACTACTTCATTTGTATAAGAGCGCCATTAAGGTTAAATTTTCGTTCTCTATTATTCGGGGTTTCCTGAGCAATACAGACATTTATTGATTTGTCAATAATAAGACTGGTTGATGTTTTTTTAGTTTTACCAATGCTTTTTGCAGGAAGAATTTTCTTTATTGGAGTCGCGCCAATCATACCAATTCTTTCCTTTGAAATCACAAAATTATCATAGTAGCGATTCTGTTCTTTGGGGGAACCTTCTCCCCAGTAACAATCAAGCATAACTTCATTTATTAGCTCTGTTTCAGATCCACGTAAATCAACATTCAGTCGCTCGATTATCAATGTATTATCGGCCCACATTCTGTAAAGACCGTCCTGTTTACCTGGTGTGTTAAGAAGTACTTCCATTTCGATACAGACCCATCTGCCGATATTTTTTGCATCTGCAAAAGAGAGGTTGGATTTTGCAATTGAAAGCCATCCACTTGAATTTGCCTGTGTGCTGTTTGTTGCTTTTACATTCTGAACTAAGATATTATTATCTACCCAGCAGTGAACAGCAAATACAGATGCCCAATCGCCACTTCTCTGGCGATAACGAATCCGTGCCATTTTTTGAGGAATTCCGGTAAAGCCGCTCTCGAATTTATGATAGAAACGCATAAAAAGATGTGATGGAAAGCCGTTGTTTTCAACTTTTATGATCCATCCTGCATCTACCATTCCAGTAGTATAATGCTGTTGAAGAGCATGTGTACCACTTATTGCATCAGTTGTTGTAACAGATAAACCTGTTGTATTTACATCTTGATAATTTGTTTTAAGCGAAGCAGTCGTTTCAAAATCATCAAACCAGAGCCATTCAGGATGATCAATCCGGCTTTCTGTGAGATTTTCGGCGGAGATTGAAAGAATTGAGATTAGAATAGTCAGAATGATAGCTTTGCAATTAAAGAATTCGTTTGTTAGAGAATTTCTCATTGTTATTCCTTTTGCTTTAATAGAATAAAAAATTTTAAGGAAATTGTTTTTATAACAATAGATATCAAATATTTACCGGATTTCTCGATAATACTGATAAGGAATCGAAGTTAGTTGTTAATTAACTAATTCAACAAAACAGTTTTAATCTATTTTTATTATACTAAAAAAGTTCTAATTTTTCGCGAATATTAATAAAACAAAGAATAATAAGAATTATGATCTATTGAATCGAGAACATAATTAATGTAGATAAGGTATTTTTAAACTATTTTAGAGAATTTGTAAAGATACTGAAATTTTGAAGTGCCAATATCGTTAAATATCATTGAAAGAAATTATTAATCTGACATAATAATTATTTTAATAAAACCATAAATTAACCTGTAAGAATCATACTTATATTTTTTCTAGTTGTAATATTACTGATTTTAGGTAAAACTAATTTATTTAAAATAAACATCTGACAAAACGTAATAAGAGCAGCAAATAAATATACAAGTGGATACTTAAAATAAAAATTTAAATGTATTAATTTAACAAACAATATATGCCACAAGTAAATCCAGATACTGTTTTGAGCAATAAATAGTATAATAGGCATAAAATTTAATTTGTCAAGAATGTTAAATAATTTGATATTTGAAATTAACCATAATAGGCATGAGATGAATAAGGCATACGATAAATAGTAAATTGTTGGTGGATATTTATAGAGATTAGTTGATACAAAATTGCCTGAAATAATCCAGTGATATGAAATCAAAACAACATATACTGCCATGCATAAAAAAGATATTTGAATTATATGGTTATTCTTTAGTAAACTAAGTCTGATTCCTATTGAAAATATTATAATATAAGGTATTGCATATAATAACACTTCTTCAATAAGTCGACCCGGAATAGTATCTATTTGCGATTTATTTAAAATTACTAAAAGTTCATAAATAATTAAAATACAAATGATGATAGCAAAAAACAATAAATGCGAATTAATTTTTTTATTAAAGTTGAATAAAAAAGGTGCAACAAGCGCGGTAATTAAAAAAATTCTGATAATCCAAACGTAACCTATACCGGAAAAAAGCAAATAACTTGAAATCATTGTTTTAAAAGAGATTGGAGGGAAAGTACCGGAAAGTAAAGATAGTATCAAAAAATAAATTGTTAGAAATATCCAGACAGGAAATAATAATCGTTTAAGTCGCTTCCAGATATAAATAGATAACTTTTCATTTTTGAATGAAAAATAATAAGAAGCACCGGAAATTAATACCATTAGTGGAACATCAAAATTTCTCAAATTAAAAATTAAAATGTTAGGTCCGCAATGTGCTAAAATTATCATTGACAGTCCAATAAATCTCAGAAAATCAATTCGTTTGTCTCTCTCTTTCTGGATAGTGGCTGCACTCATTAAATAATCCTTAACTTTATTAACAAAGGTGTAGTAAATAAACTTGTGATATAATGCTGAAATTTAGAAAGTAATTTACAAAAAACAGTTGCATGTATTTAAATTGCTTTTCATAAAAAAAGTGAATAACTCGTTTATAAAAAAGATGAAATTTTATAGATAATGATTAGAATGTTTAAAAGTATGTATTAAAATAATTATTTTAAAAAACATTAACAATAGAAATAAGAATTGATATATGAAAAATACAAAATTGATTTTCAGATAATAGTATGAAAAAGAAATAGTTTTTATTGTTTAGTAAATAGAATGTTTAATTAATTCTCGAGGGATCTAAAACTCAATAATCTATTTACGCAAATAAGTGGATTGATTGTCTTTTTAAAATTTGTCCACTCATCTTTTATACATTCCCCATCTTCGTTTTTTAATTTAAGGGTTGATGAAAGATTGTACTTTTTTGCTGTCAAGCAGATCTTTCTTTGTAATTTTAAAGAATCAAATTTTTCTATTATTTCAGGTGTGCATAAATCTCTGTCGCAAATTTTAAAAATCAAATTGTCATAATTGATTCTTAAAAGTCTTCGATGCCAGTTGTCTAATGCAATCTTTTCAGTTTTATAATGAAGAAAATGAATCTCAATATCATTAAGACATCCAATTGGATAAGTATTTAATGTTCTGTATTCTTGAAGTTGTTTTTTATACCTGGAATTTTCCGGTTTGATAAAAATCAAATCTAATTCGAGATATTGATTTAATTTTTCAATCAATTTAATATAGTCTGGGGCAAAAATAAATAGTCCGATAAAAGGAGACTGATATTGCATATTAAAATATTGATATATAAAACCACCCCAACAATTATTGGAAATTATAGAAAAATTCTTATTTCTTAGTAAATAGTAACGACTGGCTTTGCGTATTTGTTCCCACTGGATAGATAAATTATTCACTTTGTTAAGCTTTTTAAAATGTTAATAAATTATAAACAAATCGTAAAATTAAACTGTAATTTTTAATAGTTTATCATAAATCAGACAATATTGTTTGGTCATATATTCTGAAGAATATTTTTCACAGATTGTTTTATATGCATTTTCTCCTAATGTTTTTCTTCTGGAAGGACTTTCACATAGTTCATTTATCGCATTTGTAATTTCATCAACATCTTTTATTTTAACAAGGATTCCATTTTCTCCGTTTTGTATACAAGATGGTATGCCTCCTACTGATGTAGAAATTACAGCTTTTTTGGCAGCCATTGCTTCCAGTAATGCTATTGGTAAACCTTCAGATAGTGAAGTTAATAAGAAAATATCGATAGTTGAAAGAATTTCAGGTATTTCGGTTCTTTTACCAGCGAATATTACATTGTCGCTAATGTTTAGTTCTGTAACCATTTTTATTAAATCAGAACCAAACTTGCCTTCTCCAGTTATTAACAACTTGATGTTCTTTTTTTTTTCTAAAAGATTGTGAAATGCCTGAATTGCATATTTGTGTCCTTTTATTTCAGTTAAGCTCGAAATCATTCCAATAATTATTGTGTCTTTTTGTAAATTAAATTCATTACATAATTCTTTTGATTTAGACTGTAAATAAAATTTATTTACATCAACACCATTATCAATTTTCAGGACATTTTCTATTTTTTTCTTTTTCATATCAGAAACAATTTCATCTGAAACACCAATTATATAATTAAAATTATTGAGTATTTTTGAATCAATATAACAGTATAATTTCCCTTTAAGAGATCTGGTTTTCCAGAGATGGTTTGTTGCAATTTTTGGAAGTTTTAACCTTGCTAAAATTGCAAAGAAATCTTCTTTATAACCATGTGTATGCAAAACATCTATTTTGTTATTTGTTATAAACTTTTTAATATTCCAGGCGCAACGCAGGTCAAATTGGTTAAAGCATTTAAATACAACGGTTGGAAGACCTTCACTTTCAAGAACTTTCAGAAATTCGGGATATGGATCATTAACATTTTGTATAGCACCAACAATAACGGAATATCCAAATTTATATGAATTACGTGCTATTTCAAAAATTACATTTTCTGCCCCAAGTATTCCACCTGAACTTCTTATATGTAAAACATTTCTCATATAGTTACTCCTTAATAGTATTCAGTTTTTAATTAAAGAAATGACAGTCCGCAATTTCCCACCTTTTCCACGTTCAATATTCTCAACATGATTAATTATAATTGAAATTTCATTCCCTAATCTTTTTCTTAATTCAATAGTAATCTGCTGATCAGTTTCAGTAGTATAACCATAATCTTTAACAACATTAACAATTACTTCTTCAATGCATTCCTGTCTGTATTGCGCTTCACGAACAGGGAAACCTTTCAGCACTGGGCTGAGTCTTCCAACATGGCGTCCATCAGGAGTAACAATAAAATCATCTGTTCTACCTACGAGTTTTTCAATAACCGGAAAAGTACAACCGCATTCACACTTTTTTTCTGAAAGTACAGCACGATCTCCAATTCGATATCTTATAAGCGGCATAACTGGATTTATTAATGATGTACAAACAATCTCAGCTTCTTCACCGGGTATTGCATCTAAACCGTCTTCATTGATAAATTCAACTATGCTGTAATCTGAATAAACATGATAGCTTCCCTTAATACATTGTGCAACAAAAATACACATTTCTGCAGAACCATATTGATCGAAGATTGGAACCCCAAAAGTAGATTCAATGCATGCTCTTTGATGTGGAAACAATGTTTCGGCGGATGTAACTATTGCTTTGGTAATGTTTTTTAATGAAATACCATTCCTTTGTGCATATTCAGCAATTACAAAAATACTCGATGGATATGTATCAATATAAGTTGGTCTAAAGGATTGCAGCTTATTTATATATAAAGGAATATTCTGATCTGTAAGATGATATGATGAAAATAATAAACTTTTTTGAAAATAACTATACCGCCAAAATGGTGGACTGTTATTATCGGCGGGCATTAAGATTCTTCCACCAATAGTTGCACGGCTTCCTTTTAAATTGATACCAACTGATTCAAGAAATCTGCTAAAAAATGCATAATTTTTTTGTCTTACTTCAGGTGTACAATAAATATTTAGTGGAGTACCGGTTGAACCTGTAGTATGTATTATAAGTAATTTGGATTTATTTATTGAATTATCAATAAATGATTCAGGGTTCTGTCTTATAGGTGATTTGTCAAGTAGCGGAAATTGTTTTATAAGATTAAGTGATGTTGATTCTATTACAGGTAAAGAATGATCTTTGAAAAAATTACTATAGTAAAAAGTTTTTGAAGCACTATTTATAATTTCATGTAATTGACGTAATTGAATTGCTGTAACCTCGTCTGCTGATAGAGTTAAATTGCTACGAATCGAGTTTAAATATTTTTTGTAAATTCCCTGATGGCGAATAAATTCTTCTTTTAAACCATACATGGATATTGCAATGTTCTGTAAAAAAGAAGGTAGATTATTGTAAAGTTTATCGTATTTTGAGCTCACATTTTATCCTTAGTTTTATTACATGGTCAGAAGTTATTTAATAGTAACTGTTAGTAAATCATTTTATAAACATAACTTTTTCATAGGCACAATCTAAATCGTAAATATTTGTATTAATTTATGATAAAAACATTTTAACTATTAAAGGAAAAATTACAATTTAAACCTTTTTATTATTAATTAATAAATATAATTTAGTATCTTATGTATCAAATTATAATCTTTCCTAAAAAAATCAATAAATTATATAATCTATGATAAGGTATAACAATGTCGAATAGAATCTGGATAACGTGGGAAACCCAACGCCGCTCAATTGAGCTATCTAAAGTATTTAATTGCAAGCTCTTTCTTTTTGATATAAAAGGTCGATTTAGATACCCGATATCTATTATTAAAACTTTATTTGTTATAATAAAGCAAAGTCCTGATCTTATTTTTGTCCAAAACCCCTCAATGCTTTTAACAGCCTTAGTTTGTTTATATAAAAAAATATTCAAAAAGAAAATAATAGTTGATAGGCATTCTACATTGAGATGGTTATTGAATCCAAATGTGACCACATTAAAAATATGGATATTCAGAAGATTGCATTATTTTACAATACGAACAGCTGATTTAACAATAGTTACAAATGAATATATACTAAATATGGTTAATAATTCCGGGGGCAATGCTGTTATTCTTCCTGATAAAATACCATCAATTCCAATAGGTAATAGAATTAAATTAACTGGAAGAAAAAACATTCTTCTTATTGCATCTTTTGGTAAAGATGAACCAATTTCCGAAGTTGTCAAGGCTGCGGGATTAATACAAGAAGATATAAATATACATATCAGCGGTAATTATAGAAAAATATATAAAGAAATCCCTTCAGATTTTCCATCAAATGTTAAGTTTACAGGTTTTATACCTGAAGAAGAATTCTTTTCTTACATTCACAGTGTTGATATCATAATGGCACTTACTACTTCAGATTATTGTATGTTATGTGGTTGTTATGAAGCGGTTTCAGCTGAAAAGCCCTTAATTACATCAAACAAACAAGTTTTAATAGAATATTTTAAGAATGCACTTTTTGTTGATAATACTGCAGAAAACATTGCTGATACGATTAATAAAATTTTGGCAAATCAGGAACAATATAATCTGATTGCAAAAAACAGTAAAATAGAGATTCTTGATATTTGGAATATTGCATATGAAAAAGCAATTACTTGTATTAACAAAGTAGAAACTAATTAGTACACTGGAAATATGATGAAAAGACTTATAAGAAATACCTTATTTATACTATTGCTACTTAATGTATCAAATTTATTATTTGTATGCATCAAAGCTTTAGAATGTAAACAGCAATTTTTTCACTTGGAAAAAAAAGAAAAAATATTAATGATTTCTCCTCATTCAGATGATTGTGTTATAATGGGTGGTGGGTTATTAGGACAAAATTACAAATTGGGTGGAGAGGCAAAAATATTGTATCTGACGTTTGTATCTAAAAACTTAGAATATATAGAGACAAGAAAAAAAGAGGCTGTTTCCGCATGGAGATTAATAGATTCAGAAACCATTTCATTGCATTTTTTTAATTTTGATATAGGAAATAGAGCAGATACGAGCTTAACAATGGCAATACAGGATTCAATAAAATTAATGGTTGATTCTTTTAAGCCGACATTAATTGTTATGCCATTAGAAGAAAAAGGAAATTTTCATCATGATTTAACAAATAGAACAGTGAAAAGAATTATTCAAAATAACATGCAAGTAAAAGTATTTGAATCTGCTGAGTATAATCCAATTTACATAATTGAATATTCTCCTATGAAAATATTCTGGTTTCTTGTAAGATTGTTGCCTTTTGTTCCATATAAGGAACCAAATTATGGAATTAATCCAGGTTTACAAAAAAAATTAATTATGACATCAAATGAAATGGCGATAAAAATAGCCATGCTGGAAAAATTTAACAGTCAAAAAAATGTTATTCCGATAAGTCAATTTGGATATCCTGATTTGTTTGAAAGAAGTGACACAAATGCAGTTGATACTTTTCATTTGATAAGCAAATATTTTTCAATATGGACATTGTTTACAATTAGTCTAATTGTCATAACGGTATTTGTTTTTGGTAGCTATATATCAAGTATTGCCAGGTACGCCACACAAGCCTCATTGATTATAATCATTTCTACAGTATTATATATTATTGTATTTAAAAGATTTGAAATGATTACAGAAGATTTTGGTTTATTATATATAATGTGTTTAGGCACAATTACATATACAGTTTTAAAAAGAGTAATTGTGCCTAAGAAATAACAATGTAAAATATTAATTAGCAGAAATGTTTCAAAATTTACTTAAAATATTTTTATTTAAAAAGCCATTATTAATAAGTTTTAGAGAATGATTTTTATTGGAATTGTTTATTGTTAGTTGGCGACCCATAACATTATAACAGCCAGTAATAGCAGTATTTCTATTATGTGTATTATTTGAGTTTTTCTGATTTAAATACTTGTTTACAACTGGCAGTGTGCTTTTGTAAAGGGGAACATTACCTTTAATATATGATTGTGGTAATAACGAGTCTAACCACATATCAGTATTTGAGGAAAAAGGGCCAATATATTTTGGCATTTTTATTTTACCTTCAAGGTATTTGTCAACATTATTTCCGCCGTTGTTGACTTTAAGTCCATCACTTAAAGAATATGTTGTGTTTATTTGATATGTATTATCAGAAAGAAATAATGATTTAGTTATACCTGCATAATTACCATTTTCACTTATATTTAGACCATTAAGTTGATCAATAGTGAAAAGATCTTTTTTATATCCAATCATTATAGCACGATCGCCTGAGGTTAATGGATAGAATAAATTCTTTTCAATGCTTATAGTTGAAAGTGCTATATTTTTTATTGTCCATGCCCCAACCTCACAATACAATAATTCAATGGGCCTTGTAGTTGAGGGTTGTTTATTTATAAATATGTTATTATGGGCAGTAAAATATGGGTGTAAAGAATCAGTACTGCTGCTGTCAATATAATAGGTTTCAACATTGGTTGAATTATTGTGATTTATAGTGAGAGTAGATTCAATAAACAGATTATTATATATATAATTATAAAAAGGTTCTCTTTTACTTGCATATCTATTACCTAACTGAACTAACACATTTTCAAAAACATTGTTATATACCTGTATAAAATCCTGACTTATAAAAAGTCCTCCATTTGTTGCATTGACAATATGATTATGATGAATCTTATCGCCGAACGAACTTAATGTTTTGTCAATTCCTTCATGATCCCGACATAAAAATTGGGGATTTTTATAATGAATATTGTGATTAGAGCCGTTTAAATAATTGTAACTGATCTCATTTCTCATTAGGGCCATTGAAGAGTCAACAGTTTTAGGATCACTGTAATAATCTCCAAAAAATTTAATATTTGCATCACCATTGTTAAACAACCAGCAATGAGTTATTAGATTATCCTGTGCTGTTCCATCAATGTTATTAAAAACAATACCACTGTTAATAAATTCATCACCAGATACCCCAACCGGATTATCATGTATATATAATTCTCTGAAAGTATTATATCTTGCAGTTTTAATGCTTATACAACCTTTGGATATTTCAAATCGTTCAAAAGTCCAGTATTTCACACTACTTGTATTTGGCCCTCTAAATATAATTGAACCATTTATAATTGCCCATTCGTTTGGATACGAACCTAAGTATCCTCTTTTGGTCTCAGAAAATTTACGATAATCGACAAAATTAATTTTTTCAGTATATGTTCCTTTTCGCATTAAAATAGAGTCACCGGGTTGAATTGAGATAAAGGCGTGTAAAATGGTATTAAAAGCTCTAAAAGAGCCTGAGGTTGCTTTCCTTGTTGCAGGATCATATTTATCAGTATAATAGACTGTGTCTTCAAAATTATACTGCTTGATTAGTGTGTCACTTTGTAAATCAGTGAGACTACTGTCAACGTACACAATTTTACCTTGTGTATTAAAAGAAAAAAATGTCAATAATAAGAAAAAAATGTAATATTTATTCATTTGAGTATCTCCATAAAAAAAGGTTAAAGCGCATAACTAAATCTTACTTAAATGATAATATTAAATAATAAATAACTTCAATAGTTTTGTAATAATTATAATATTCAGATATATAAAAAGGTTAAAAAAGAAAAGGTGCAATATATAATTAATTATGTATTAATTAATATTTGATTATCTTGATGATAGATGTTGTTAAAAGGAATAAGAATCTGTGGTATGAGTAGAATTATAGGAGAAGACATCGAAGACGTACTTTAATTATTTAATTTTATATATCCTTTTTTAAATAAACCATCAATAATTAGCCCTATAGGGTATTTTTTGATTGAATTATTTACTGTTAATTGGCGGCCAAGAATATTAAAGTATCCAGTTTTCATATAATTTTGTTTCCGAATAGTATTTGTTGGTTTTTTGTTTGAAGGATTATCGATAATTGGTAAAGCACTTTTAAAAAGCGGCACATTACCTTTAATATATGGTTGAGGCAATAATGAGTCTAACCATGTATCTGTATTTGAACTAAAAGGCCCGATATAATTTGGCATTTTGATTTTACCATTAAGATATTTATCACTATTAATTCCAACGGAGTTTATTTTTAATCCTTCACCTAAATTGTAAGTTGTATTTATTTGGTATTTTTTACCTATTACAAATAATGTGTCATTATTTGTAAGAAAATTGCCAGAGGTACTTATTCCAAGTTTCAATAGATCGTTGATTGAAAAGAGATTTTTTTTATATCCTATCATAATGTTTAGATCTGTAATAACCGCAGGGTAGAATAAATTCTTTTCAATACTTATAGTTGAAAGTTCTATATTTTTGATTGTCCATGCCCCAGCCTCACAATACAATAATTCAATGGGCCTTATAGTTGAGGGTTGTTTATTAATAAATATGTTATTATTAGCAGTAAAATATGGGTGCAAAGAATCTGTACTGCTGCTGTCAATATAATAGGTTTCAACATTGGTTGAATTATTGTGATTTATAGTGAGAGTAGATTCAATAAACAGATTATTATATATATAATTATAAAAAGGTTCTCTTTTACTTGCATATC
>Ga0209373_10002582_pt1 | contig 17901 bp, 16 predicted proteins | sample Higcelweek5metaG_FD_187173 | JGI IMG/M metagenome (GOLD analysis project Ga0209373, IMG submission 187173) | Freshwater pond sediment microbial communities from the University of Edinburgh, under environmental carbon perturbations - High... | ecosystem: Environmental > Aquatic > Freshwater >... | reverse complement strand
CATTGCAACCATTCTGGTGCTTCATGCTATTGGTTTGAAAGAGAGCAATCCGCTAATGGCCAATATGCTGGTGATTGAATCGGCTGCTGCGCCTGCTACCGCGCTCATTCTTCAGGTGCGGTCGTATGGAGGCGATAAGCAGACCATCGGAAGCATTATGCTCATCAGTTACACGATGTGCCTGTTCACTATTCCTTTCTGGATGGCTGTTTGGCAGATGATATAAAAAGGGTGATACTATTCGCCTCGAATTACTATAAAACCGGTATTTCCTTTCTTCTCGATCGTGACAGACGATGGAAATAGTAAACGATGGTCATGGCCATGTAAATGGCTGCCTGTATATAAAGCATCAACATTTCGTGTTTAATGCCTTTCAATCCCACACCCATGTTTCGAAGCCTGTAATAAGCGGGAATCAGCGTGCTGCCGGGTAATATTTTTGACAAAGTGGTTAACCACTCAGGCATAGCGCTGGTTGGCCATGAGATTCCGGTGAAGAATAACGCAATCGGTGATAAAAACACCATAAAAGTAATAGCCGATTCGCGATGTATGAATAAGGTTGAAATTCCAATTCCCAGGAAGATTACAGCTACCAGAAACGGAAAAATAAGCATCATGACATGTAAAAAGTTGGCATTATCGGTGTAATTGAACCAGTGGTAAACCATTACAAGAGTAAAAGCCACATTGAACAGGGAAACTAAAAGGTAAGCCCCTGCTTTACCCCAAAGATGAGGGATAATTTCGTGTTTCCGTTTTTGGGGGTCTAATAAAAACGGTGATTTTTTCGATTCAGAAAACGATCCGCCCATCAATCCAATTCCTATAAGCAATGTTTGCTGAATGACGATGAGCATGATACCGGGCATTACAAACGAGCCATAACCGGAACTTGGGTTGTAGAGAATATGTGACTGCGCATCGATCGGTGAATTGCTTACTAATGCCTGCTCGTAACTCTGACCTGATGCCATATATTTGATAACCGAAATTCCGGCGCTGAAATAGCTATTGCTATAAGTTACAGCCAATAATTGATTCCGATACTTCAGAAAATAAGCGGCATCGGCATAAATCGCGACATTAGCCTGTTCTCCGTTCATGATTTGTTTTTGAAACCCTTCCGGAATAAAGACCACGCCGTCAATCTTGTTATTCTTTAATAAATCTTCGGCAGCTTTCATGTCGGTTGGGTGAGAGGTAATGTTCATCTCTGCTGAAGCATCGAGCATTTGAGCATATTTCCGGCTCGAAGCAGAGTGATCCTGATCGACAACAGCTATAGGCATATCCGTAATTGTCTCTTTCAGGTATACTATTGAATAAATAACAGGATAGACGACTACGGCAATGAAAAGAATCAATATAGCTCCCTGATCGGAAAGAATGGCTTTCAACTCCTGTGTGAAATGATCGAATGTAAGTTCGAGACCTTTGAATATATGTTGAAAAAATCGTTTCATTTTATTTTTTTCGATACTTCAGTTAGAATTTTCTTCATGTCAACCCTTGAACCAATAACGTTTATTCGACAGGTATTTCTTATAGGTTGGAAGAAATGCGAGGGAAATAACTTGGAATATAAGTAAATAACAAATATATACCAGTGAGTTTTTAATCGGGGCAGCATAAAGCGATTGCTCGATAAAGATCTTCTCCCACCAGGTCAAAGGAAAAATGGAGGTGAAAATACGGGCAATCAATGGCATTCCTTCAAACGGAAATGTCAATCCACAGAAAGTCATTCCAACCATCGAATATCCGCTTCCAAGCGAGAGTGCCAACCTGAGATTAATGGTTCCGCCAACAAAGATCAATCCCATAAGCTGACAAGAAACAATAGAGACAATTTGGCCTAAGAACAGAATAAGAAAGTTGCCGTTTAAAGGAACCCCCTGTATTTTATACATGATCAGGTCAATCAGCATGGCAAAACCTGCGAAAATGACCGTGAAGGGAGCAAGTTTTCCCATAACCGCCAAACGGACACTGTTGTTGCTGCACATAAGCAATTCGTGGCCGGTTCCCCTTTTCAATTCAATTCCTAGGGTATAAATAGAACTGATTAATGCGAAAAGAAAGAGCATTAGGTGGAACAGGGCTGAATTCAGAAAATAGTTGTAATTGAAAAATGGATTGAACAGGGTATGCTGATTCACTTTTATCGGAACGATCCTGTTCATCGCCTGTTTCTGTGTTAATCCACCAGCTTCAAGCTTTAATAACTGAACACCTACCGACATGGTTTTCAACGTTGCTAAAATCGATCGTTGAAGGAGTCCGGCTTTAAGTACGTTTGAACCGTTGATGAATACCGGGACAGGCGCTTCGGTCCCTGCCATAACTGACTTTTCGGTTCCTTCAGGAATTAGTATGATGGCTTCAACTTCAGCACGCTCCATCGCGGCTTTCGCCTGAAACATATCGTGCGCTAGAATTACCACAGAAACTTCGGAGGCCGCGTCAAGATTGTTTTCAATTTTTATCGAAAGTGATGATTCGTCCTGATCGACTATTGCCACGGGGATCTCTTTTACAACTCCTTTTTGAAAGATGAAAAAGAGAAGAACGATTGCAATTAGAGGACCGGTCAGCAACATAAACCGATAGGCAGGGTTGTGCAGAATGTGCTCAGCCTCGCGTTGAATTACTGAAAATATTGGAGATTTTATTCTCGCCATTTTAGAATATTATTTTTTCGGTATGGTAACAATAGCTGTCATCCCTGGGCGCAATCCTTCTATTTTCGTAACGGGACGCGCTTCAATCTGAAACGATTTAAGGTCAAAATCGCCCGAGGTTTTTGTCGCGTTCCAACGGGCAAAGTCGCCAGCCGGGCTCACGTAGTTAACTTTGAAATCGAATTCTTTTTTGTCCATACCGGGGATTGAAGCTTTAAAAACTTTCCCCATTTGAAAGTTGCTTAGCAAATCTTCGCGAACGAAAAGGGTAACCCAAATATCCGAGAGATCGTATATGGTTACAACCGGAAATCCCGTTGGTACTAGTTCTCCCTGTTGAATGTTAATCCCAGAAACTTCGCCCGATGAAATAGCATTGATTGACGTTTCACCAATGTAAGCTTCAACTTCTGAAATAATTGCATCGGCCTGTTGAACCAGTGCATTGGCGGCTTCCTTGTCTTCATACCGTGCGCCATTTTTTGCTTTCTCCCAAATAGCCTGAGCCGCAATGGATGTTTCGCGGGCAGCTTTCATTTGTGTTTCTGCCTCGTCGCGTTTTTGCTCCGGAACCACGCCGTCGTTGAACAGGTTTTGTACCCGGGTATAAGTTTTGTCGGCCAATTGGGCTGCCGCCTCAGCTTTAATGTATGTGCTGTAAGCTGCCAGTATATCTTCTTTTTGAGCCCCGTTGTATGCTTTGTTTTTCTGAGCGTTGGCTGCTTGCCGAACGGCTGTGGCTTGTGCCAGCTTGGCATCGATTTCAGGGCTTTCAATAGTGAAAATCAAATCGCCTTTCATAACCTGCTGGCCTCGTGTTACAGCTATCTTTTCAATACGGCCTGGAATTTTCGACGAAATCTTTACTTGTGTTGCTTCCACTTCACCCTGGAGAATCAAAGGTTCTTTTTTCAGTAACAAGATGAATGTATAAACGATGAATGCTGTAATGGCAACAAGTACCACAATGGTGGTCAATCTTTTTTTATTCGTTTTTCTTGACATGTTTATTTTGAATTAATTCAGTGATTCAATAATGGTGTTTTCACCCGTATAATAAATAAGGAATTGTTCGGGAATGCCAGCTGTTTGAAGAAGTTTGGCCAGCGTGATGTCGTAATCGTAAAATACTTTTAACCTGAGCAATTTAACTTGTTCAATTTTTGAGTGGGCATCGACAACTGAAGTTGAGGTGGAAATACCCTGTGCAAAAGCTTTTTCAGTGCTTGTGCAGTATTCGTTGACCAGTTCGAGTGTTTTGTCAAGATCCGCGATTTGTTCAAGTTGCATCGACAATTCCTGGTGAAGTTTGTTGATATATACTTTCAGGTCGCTGTGGGCTTTTTCTCGTGCCTCGCTGACTTGTGCCTTCATCTCATTTGTTTTTTTCATCTCATTGTTGCGCGATAGTCCGTCGAAAATGTCCCATTTTATACCAACTCCCACAACCCAATCTGGCGTATACGATGATTTATTGTAATCGGCAAAAGTGTATGTTCCAAAAAGGGCGGCTGAAGGCAGAAAATCTCCTTTCCCTATTTTGTGTTTGATATCGACCAGTTTTCCTTTGCCTTCAAGCTGGTTTAATTTCGGATTTGATTCAAGCGCTTTCTGTATAAAATATTCAGCATCGGGCAGTTTCTTATTGATAAAAAGGTGGCTGGAGGGTGCAATACTGTCGTTGCCTTCGATTGCCAGAGTAGAAGTAAGGCCTTGACGAGCGATTTCGATCGTACGAATCGACTGTTTCAGCTCACGATCTGCATCTGATTGAGCCACTGCGGAACTCAACAGTTCTACTTTTGCAATCATTCCTTCTTTGAACATTTTTTCTGCATCGTAATTATGACGGTTCATGGCATCGGCCATTTGTTGTCGTACATTTTTAGCCTGAAGTCCCAGTACCAGTCCATAATAACGGGTTGCCAATTCCGAGAGAAGTTCGCCTTCAACGTTTCGAAGCTCCTCTTTGCTCATTTCAATTTCCACATTCGCTGCTTTATTGGCCGCGCTGATTTTACCACCTGTGAATAATGGCCATGTCAGGTTCGCGTTGACGGTTGCAAAGTTTTTTTCCTGAATTATTTTATCCCATTCAGCGTTTGCAATCTTCTCTTCTCCTTGCAATAATTGTTGGCGCACAGCCTGTGTACTCACATTATCGGGCAAAACCGGAACAATTGCATTGGTTGTAGGATCCGGATTTGGAACACCGCTGAACACACCATAGTTTCCCAGGGTATTGTAGAGTGGGGTAATGGCATCGCGCACAGGTGTTAAATCCAGATGCATTGGATCGGACATTGATACGGCCGTTGCAAGTATTGAAACCTGAGGCATATATAATCCACTTTTAATGGCTTTGTCGGCTTCTTTCTCTCGAACGAGGTGTTGTGTTTGATTAAGCGCAGGGTTGTTCGTTTTCATCAGTAACAAAGCTTCTTCGAAAGGAAGTGAGACAACTTTTTCCTGAGCCAGTGTTGCAATGGTTGAAAAAACCAGAATAACAAAAAAAGAAAGAATAAATAATTTATGTTTTCTCATATTCAATTAAATATTTGGATTCAAGACTTTTTGAATGATATAAAGCAAGTGTTCTTTTTCGCCCGAAAGCGTTTCTCCGTAAATGGAGAAAAATTTAAAACGGAAGTTGATGTATTGTATCGTGTTGACTATCAAAAGTAAATAGAGGTCTTCTGCTCTGATTTTTGGATCAATAGATTGGGTGGTTTGCCCAAGTTCTTTTAGTTTTTTGAGAAACCCGAATACTTCGTTTTTTATTTTGTCATCGATCACAAAGCTGTAATCGTTTGAAAGGACATACAGGAACTTTAGTTTAACCGGATCGTTACTTGCAATGGCAAAAATATGATCGATGATTTCTTCAACTATCTGGTAAAATGAGTTTTCGGTACTCAGGCATTCTTCAATTTTACCTGCCGCTTCCTGAAAAACTTCCTGGAGCAGTGAGTTTACCATTTCATATTTCCCTTTGTAGTGCATATAGAAATAACCTGAGGCTACTTTTGCGTCAATAGCGATCATAGCTGCCGATGCACCCCCGAAGCCCTTCTCAACCACCAGTTTCATGGTTGAATCTTTGAGCCTTTTAATCCTGTTTAAGTCTGTAATTCTTGCCATATAAATTAATGAATGAACGTTCATTTATTAATGTTGGCAAATCTAGGCACTTTTATGCCTTTTAATTATCAGAATAATATGAATTTAAAATTAAGTTTGGAAAAATGTGTTATTGATCATATAATCAATAGTATAGTGAGTTGGCCGTGTTAACGAATGATTAAGTCTTAATTCGATCGAAACCGAAAATAATTATGGTTATTTTCGATTACAACCGAGAATGGTTATGGTTTTGAGTTTAATGTCAGGTCATTTTACTGGTTTATGATGAATTACTTTCTTTCAAATAGTAAAACAGAACTGCGGTTCCCCCATGGAGAATTTGATTTTTGATTAATCTTCAGTGATTTACCATTTTCTTCCAAACTCCATGTTTCATTTGATAACATCTCTGTTGTGGCACCATCTCGGGTGAACGAGACTTTTGAATCAATTACCAATTCTCCTTTTTCTCCCCATTTTACCGTTGAAATCATGGGCGAATTCCACATTTCCGATTTGATCTCTTCACCGTTTGGAATGTACGAATCATTCGTAATATTGTCTTCACCCCACTCAACATACGATGAACGTTCAACCAGTAACTCATTTCCAACTTGAATAATCTTCAGTAGATAAGGATGGTTGCTCAACCCATCGGCCGATTCGCTTTTCTCTTCATTTAGAAACCAGACACCCTGCAAAGAGTTGGTTTGAGCTGACAATCTTGGAAGTTGGTATTTCTCTCTGAAAGTATTTACCTCATTGATATACGCTTCATCATCCTGAAAAAGTGTTCGATTGCTATCTTTGAATTTCTGATATTGTTTATTTGAAGTATTTCTTACCATACCGGCCCAGATAACCCAGTAACACCAGTCGGGTTGTGAAGCCAAAACTTCATCTGACGGGGGATTTCCAACTTCACCAAAAGCGAGTGGCTTCCCGTTCGACAGTTTCTTTAAACCATCATAATATTCTTGTTTAAAATCACTGCCATACACATCAAGAGAAAGAATATCCAAATAGTCGTTTCCCGGATAATAATGAATGAAATCCATTTGGGGATTGTGTACCCTGTCGACATTCCAAACCCAAATCAGGTTGTTCAGTTTGTGGTAATTCGCTAAACGATTGAACAATGCAAGGTAAAGCGCCTTGGAGGTATATTCTCCGTCAATGCGGTTTCCCCACCAAAACCAGTTACCATTCATTTCGTGATAGGGGCGCCATAAGACAGGCACACGGGCATCTCGAAGTTGTTTCAGAAACCAGGCAACGGTATCGACTTGTGCCAACCATTTTTTGTTTAATTGGGTTCCGGGTGTAAGAACATCTTTAAATTGTCCGTCGGTCAACTGCCCTTGTACACTTTCCAATTTATTTGGGTCGGCTCCGGGTAATGGTCTGAATGTAATTGGTTCATCGGCAGTAGGGGGGACTGCATGCCAGCAAAGGGTAACGATGTTGCCCATTTGATGTTGCCTGATCGCTTCTTTTACAATGTCGGGACGGGCAAGGTACGAATCGGTGTCGCCATCCTCGGCAAAACCCATGTCGGTGCTCCAAATTACCGGAGTGCTACCGATTACTTTTTCGGCAAACTTTGAATTTCTGCTATGCGTATTCGGATAATTGTGCTGACCGGTTAAAGTGTATTTCCCCGAAATGGAATAGATCATTTCGAGCAAAGCCTTTGCTTCAGGCAAAGCATTGGGTGAAACTGGTTTTATATTTTTATCAGATGCCAGAATGTTTAAATTGGTGTTAATCATCAATATGATGATCAAAAGAAATGAATTGAAACGTTTTTTCATTGTACTCTTATTTAATTAATTTGGGTGGAAAGATAACCAAAACGCATGATTTCACCATCTGAAAATTTAAACCCGGGTTATTCAAATTTGTTTTATCTTGGTAGAAGGAAAAAAACGATGCAAGAAATACCTACACAAGAATTAACCCATCGGAACGAAAAAGTCTTTTTCGCTTTTCGCACGATGGAGGAAAACCACGAGCGCACGGGTGGCAAACCCGATGTTCCGCACCGACATGATTTTTATACGATCATATTGGTGAAGAATGCAACTGGAAAGCATTTTGTTGATTATGTGGAATATCAGATAAAACCAAACATTATCTTCTTTGTCAACCCAGAGCAAGTACATCAGGTTGTGGTTGAAGGCGATATCCCAAGCGGTGACATCATCATGTTTAACTCCGATTTCTTAATGCGTTATTCCATCGATGAAGATTTTATTTTCAACCTGGGGCTTTTCTCTTGTGGTACAGGTACGCCACCTTTATTGATACCCGATGGAGGAATGAATAAACTCATTGCTCTTTCCAACGAAATAAGCGATGCTTTTACGAATGACGAACCCTATAAATTTGAAGTCATAGCCGCTTTCGTAAAACTTTTTTTGATTGAATGTAATAAATATGCTGTTCCTTCACAGAATCTGAACCCTCAGAACCTTCAAAGCGGACGGCCTTTGATCAAAAATTTCAGGGAATTGCTCGATAAACATTATTCTGATTGGCACAAGGTTAGCGATTACGCCAACGCGTTAAATATCACTTCCGACTATTTAAACAATGTATTGAAGTCGAACCTTGGAAAAACAGCCAAGGAGATGATTTTTCAACGGATTATTCTCGAAACTAAACGGCTGGGTTTGCATACTGAATTAACTTCTAAAGAGATTGCTTACCGATTAGGATTCGACGATCCTTCACACTTCAGTAAATTCTTTAAAAATGAGACAGGTGAATCGTTTTCTGAGTTCAAGGTTCAACTTGAAAAGAAACTGAACCCGTAACGGGTCATTAGTCAATAGAAAAAAGTCATTGTTTTTCCTAATGACCAATGACTTTTTCCTCTCATGTTAATAAAAGACAATAACATCCTAAATATACATCATCATCCCTGATTTATACATTGACCTCTGCTTTTGCAAGCTTTACCTTTGTTGTGTAAATAAATAGAAATCATGGTAAAAACAATTCATAAAGCAAAAACCAGGGGATATGCAAACCACGGATGGCTTGAATCACACCACACATTCAGCTTTGCCAACTATTACGATCCCGAAAGGATCAGGTTTGGTAACCTGAGGGTTCTGAACGATGATATTATACAACCGGCAATGGGTTTCGGAAAACATCCACACGACAACATGGAGATCATTTCAATCCCAATTACCGGGAGCATACAACATGAAGATTCAATGGGTCACAAGCAAATTATCGGTGAGAACGAAATTCAGGTAATGAGCGCTGGCTCGGGGATTTTTCACTCTGAATTCAATGCCTCGAAAGAAAAGGAAGCCAACTTTCTTCAGATATGGATTTTACCGCTGTTGAAAAATATTAAACCAGTTTACAGCCAACTTTATTTTGATCCTTCAAAAGCGAACAATGAGTGGCAAGTTCTTGTTGACAATGAAAACGGTCCACTGAAGATCAATCAGAATGCAGTTATTTCAAGGGTTTTTTTAGAAAGCGGGTATGAAATCTCCTATCGGTTGCGAGATAAATCAGAAAAGATTTACCTTTTCATTATTGAAGGTTCGGTTGAAATTGACGGAGAGACCTTTACCAAACGTGACGGGGTAGGGCTGGAGCAGATTAAAGAATTTAAGTTGAAAGCATTAGAAAACACAAGAATATTAAACATTGAATTGTAAAAAATTAAAAAAATAGAAATCATGAGAAAGTTAGTTAGTTTATCAGTATTAATCCTTTTAGTTGTATTCGCAGTGAATGCACAGGAGTTAAAAGTAAATGCGTCAAAATCTGAACTTAAGTGGAACGGGAAAAAAGTAACCGGTGAGCATCATGGCAAAATCAACCTGAAAGAGGGTGTTGTGACCCTGAAGAAAGATAAAGTTTTATCGGGGAAATTTGTGATCGATATGAATTCGATTACCGACGAAGATTTACCTGCAGGCGAGTGGAACGATAAATTGATAGGTCATTTGAAATCAGACGATTTCTTTGGAGTTCAAACCTATCCCGAAGCTGTTCTGGTTTTAAGCGAAAGCACTCCGTTTGCAAATGGAAAAGCGAATGTGAAGGGTAATCTTACCATAAAAGGTATTACAAACCCAGTTGAGTTTGAAACAACAAAATTGGACAACACCTATTCTGCTTCGATTACTGTAGATCGTAGTTTATACAACGTCCGTTATGGTTCAGGCAAGTTTTTCGAAAACCTTGGTGATAAAACCATCTACGATAATTTCACCCTGGATGTGAAGCTGGTAGTAGAATGAGACATTTTGTTGACTTATATGAGAATAGCTGATTTGAATTGTCTCAAGTCGGCTGTTCAATTTTTTTTGCCACATTTACTGCTTTAAATTTGAAAATACCCATTCAATATTTCCACAATATTTATTCAATTTATACTTTTTAATAAGATTTCGAAGGTTGTTGAGTACTTTGTAATCGCCTAATTTACTCTTAAGATAATGAATTTGTTTTTTATCTGTTCGCTGATAATCATAGCCAAATTCATTTAGAAAAGCTATCAGTATAAGATGAAATGCCTTCAATCTCTCACATCTCAATCTGGTTTCATTCGGATTTATTGAATCAAAGAATTGATAGATTGATATAATTTTTGGCATGATTTCATTTTTCTTTGCCATGAAATCATCCAGATCAACAATTGATTTATCTTCAATGACGTGATTTATCATATTGTCAAAAGGAGTTGTAAAAAAATGATCGGTTTGATAGAAATTGTTATAATCAAAACCTTCGAATAAATCAACATCACACATAACTTCATGGAATAGACGAAAATATTTTAACAGTCTCAAATCTGATTTCTGAGAAATAGTAGTGTCTAAATAGATTAGATTGCGTTCAATAATCTTTATATATCCAAAGAATGCAAGTAGTCTATAGACCATTGTGTCCATGTAATGCCTATTGGCAGAATAATCACCTGAACATGAAAGCCAATTTTGATCATAATTTTTAGCAAAGTTTTTAAGTCTATTGTTTAGTAATTCACCGCTTTTCAGAAGTCCAGCTTTATTAATAGCTAAAACATCTTTTATTTTTCTTGATTGATCTGATATGTAGTTTTGTTTAAGCTGAAATTTATGAAGGTATCTATCAATTAATGGTTTGAATATAATTACGGTTGCTAAAGATGTCCCTGCGGCGATTAAAGCTGTTATTATTTCTTTTTCCATGAGTTATATAATTATCAGATTGATCAAATGTGAACCAAGTTCTCCGCTACCAGAGTCGTCTCCCCGTTCCACCGATAGGCTGAGAGGGTTTGCGACCGAACGACACACCGGTCGACACAACAGAGGTTGTTCTTGATTATCAGGTCTTGTTTCTCTAAGCAATAATGTCCAAAAAACACTGGTGGCAGCTCTTCAGAATAATTTTCAATGAAAGGAACAATCTCCTTTGGAATGGTATATTCGGGAAGTTTGAAACGGTTACTGAACGAAACGTCCCTGAATGTTTTTCCTTCAGCCGATTCCCACCATTTGATGCGGAAAACCCGGCGCGAAATACCTTTGTTGTCCTTAAGAATTAAATCTTTGGGCAGTTCTAGTTCAACACCTTTCACCAGTTCGGTTACAGCCTGATTTAGAATGTCGTTCGCAATAAATTCTTTTAGAAAACTCTTCCTGATTTTGGTCTCTCCGGCCATGAATTGCTGAACTGTTTGAATATGATTACTGTTCCAACCTCCGTGAACAACCCTGATTTGCCCAAGATCAAGATAAAGAGGCAGGTGTCTGAACCATTTGATGGTCTCTTTTAATTCATCGGGATATTTGGAATATTCTTCCAACGTTTTCAACAGAGGCAGTTTAAACCTGGGAAGATGTTTTCGATAATATTTCCCAGATTTGTCCAATGTGAGGAAAAGAATGGCATTCAGTTCATGATTTCCGAGAATAGCCATCGCGTTTCCATTTTCGACCATTTCCCTGATCAGATTAACCGTCTCCCTTATTCTCGGACCCCGGTTTATGTAGTCGCCGGTGAAAATAACTTTTCGGCCCTCGCAACTGTAGCCCGCACTGGTTTTTTCATAGCCTAATTCCTTTAACATCTTGACCAGTAAATCGTAATGGCCATGAATGTCACCGATTATATCGTACATCTTTCAAAATTAAGTTCAAAAAATAACTAAAAATTGGTTATCAACTATCGATCATACAATATAATCAATATTCGATAACCAAATTTAAATTATGGATATTCAAATTGAATTGAATCTCTTTTTTAAAAAAGTCGATGGCCTCCTTGTCCGATTTCGGCTACATAAAATTCGGGTTTCAGCCCTGTCCGTTTTTCGTAATTTTCCCCAACTGTTTTTATGAAATTATCCACAGCTTCATCCTTCACAAGCGAAACGGTTGATCCTCCAAAACCGCCACCGGTCATTCGCGATCCAATAACCCCTTCAATTTTGCGGGCCTCTTCAACCATTGTATCCAGTTCGTTTCCGGTCACTTCATAGTCGTCGCGAAGTGAATCGTGTGATCCGTTCATTAGTTTCCCAAAGGTTTCAAGGTTTCCGGCTTTCAGTTCAGCCACGGCATCGGTAGTGCGTTTAATTTCGGTAATCACATGGCGGGCGCGGCGTTTTACAACTTCGTCCGTTATTTTATCTTCAACCTTCAAAAACTCATTGTATGAAATTTCAGCAAGGTTTGCTATGTTTTTGTATGGTTTGATGGCTTCAACGGCTGCCTGGCACTGGCGAACCCGTTCGTTATATTTGCCCGAATCGAGCGAGTGGGGACTGTTGGTATTCCCGATCACGATTTTCACTCCTTCAAGTTTAACCGGGACAAGTTCGAATTCCAGCGTGTCGCAATTCAAAAATATGGCGCGGTCTTTTTCACCCATGCCTGAAGCAAACTGGTCCATGATTCCGCAGTTGACACCTGCAAATTCATGTTCCGCTTTTTGGCTCATCTTAACCAGATCCAACCGGTTGAGGCCAAATTGGAATTGGTCGTTAATGGCTACCGCGGTTACAACCTCAAGCGCTGCTGACGATGAAAGCCCGGCTCCTCCCGGAACATTTCCGTAAATTAAAATGTCGGCTCCGGTAGGAATTTCAAGCCCTTTTTTAATGAATTGAACAATTGTGCCAAGCGGGTAATTCACCCAATTCCCTTTTTGTAAAGGTGTTGTTAATTGGTCGATTGCTAATTTTTCCGAAGTTGGAATATTCATTGACGCAAACCTGAAAAAATCGTTTCCGGTTTTTCTGATCAGGAAATAGGTTCCAAAAGTTAAGGCGCAAGGGAATACAAAACCCCCGTTGTAATCGGTGTGTTCACCAATTAAATTAACCCTTCCCGGTGAAAAATATCCGGCTACATCTCCTTCGCCATATAATTCATAAAATCGTTCCTTCAAAAATTTAGTTTCCATCGTTTATTATTTTTTATTCCAACTGGTAGGTACTGGTTGGTACAAAAATAGGCAGATAATGGATATCTCAAAATGTTTTTAAACATTAAAGCGAAAAACGTTTAATAAACATCCATTGATTTCGGACTGATTCTTTATTTTTTGTTCGAATCATCTGAGCCAATGTGATTCCCATTTGTGAGAAGTTGGTTGATATAGTTGTGATTCCTCCGGCAACCACCTCTTTCAACATTGTTTCGTTGAATGAAATTATCCCGATATCATTTCCCAACTGAAGCGATTTGGAGGCCGCGTTTTTTATCAATTCAACCAAGTTGCGGTCTGAAATAACAAGAAAACAAGAATTTCGAATAATTAGTTCAGGAACGACACGATCTGTTATTGTAAAAGATCTTCCTGTAGAATTGCAAAATTCTATGAACCCTTCAACCCGTTCTTCTGGTTCCTTTCCGCCAGGATGAATGATTACAAAATGGGAATATTTGTTGATTGAGTCTTCGTTTTTTGACAATGCTTCGACGATATCTTGCCTGAAATTCTGGTAGATGGCTGGATACATCGACAGATCTTTCTTCAACCGATCAAGAATGAATACTTTGCTGGCAGGGAGAATTGAAATGATTTCTGCTGTATTTTCGAATGTTGCCGGCATAATGATATATGCAGTGTAATTCCCAGCTGCATTATTGATTAAGTCGGAGAATAATTTAAAATTGAAATGATGGAAATAGATATCGACTTCAGTATTTTCGTCGACATGTTCGAGGAAAGAGTTGTAAATATCTTCTTTAAATGAATTAAATTCGTCGAAGAGAACAAAGATTCGCTGAGTAATTTCTACCTGATTTTTTTGTATGAAATATCCTTTTCCAGGCATTGAAAAAATAACACCACGGGATTTTAATTCATTAAATGCCATTAAAACAGTGTCGCGCGACATACCGTTTAAAGTGCCTATTTTATTCAGCGATGGGATTTTATCACCCTTTTTTAATGTACCTGAATCAATTCCCTCAATCAAATGATTAATTAGTTGCCGATATTTTGGAACAGATGAGTTTTCGTCAATTTTGAATAAGTCCAAGTGCTTCATCGCTTTTTTAAATGTAATGGCAGAATTACACCCAGCCATTTATTGCTAAAATTAGAAAATAACAGGTTACAGGCAGGGAGATTTTTAATTAGAATACATAATATTTGTTTGAAGTTCGTTTTTTTTTAATTTCAAATCAAATTTATCAGGGAAAAAGAACAAAAATGCGGGGTTTTTTTCGTTAATACATTCATTTTCTTACTTTTTTCGTTCTTCTTCCCGGAATTTATATCCAATAAAAAATTGAAAAATGAAAACTTTAATCGAACTTTTTGAAAAAAGCGTAGAAAAATTTCCCGAGAATCCGTTGATGTGGGAAAAAGTTAACGGGAAGTATATTAGTTATTCGTATCGTCAAATCAGAGAGGAAGTTCGCAATTTTGGGGCGGGGTTGATTTCGATTGGAATAAAAAAAGGTGATCGGATCGGGTTGATCGCTGAAGGCAGGACCGATTGGCTGGTTAGTGAATTAGGGATGTTTTATGCAGGGGCAATTAATGTACCCTTATCGGTAAAACTGGATGCTGGTTCTGAAATTGCTTTCAGGTTGAACCATTCCGGCGCCAGAATGATCATTGCTTCCTGGACTCAAACCGATAAAATTGAAGCAATTCTGAAAGATGTTCCCGAGGTCGAAAAAATTATTTATCTCGACAAGATTGAAGCACCTGCCGATCATCGCATTAGTTTTAAGTCGATTAAAGAAGCAGGCAAGGAATTCCTGAAAGATACTGAAAACAGAAAAATCTTCGACGAGGTTTGGATGAATATTCAACCCGATGACCTTGCAAACATCTCCTACACATCGGGGACAACTGCCGATCCGAAAGGTATCATGCTTTCACAATTCAATTACACCGAAAACGCGCGACAGGGGAATACGTTAATGACGATTACATCCGATTTTAAAACCTTAACGATTTTGCCCTGGGACCACTCGTTTGCGCACTCAGCCTGTCTGTATTGTTTCATTTACAACGGGGCCAGTATCGCTGGACAAGAAATTGGGAAAACTGCCATAGAGACGCTTAAAAATATTCCAAAGAACATCAATGAAATCAAGCCTGATATCATGATGAGCGTGCCTGCTCTTTCAAAAGCTTTCAGGAAAAATATCGAAGGTGGAATAAGGGCGAAAGGGAAAATGGCCGAGACGTTATTCAATCAAGGCTTGAAAGTTGCATATACTTATAATGCTGATGGGTTTTCAAAAGGTAAAGGGTTCAGGGTGTTTTTGAAGCCACTTTATGCGTTTTACGACAAGATTTTATTCAGCAAGATCCGGCAAAATTTTGGGGGAAATCTGAAGTTTTTTATTGGCGGGGGAGCTTTGCTCGATACAGAGCTGCAACGTTTCTTCGCGGCCATTGGTATCCCGGTGATGCAGGGTTATGGTCTGTCAGAATCATCGCCTATTATCTCATCCAACGCGTTGCATGCCTGTAAATTTGGTTCGTCAGGGAAGTTGGTGAAATACCTCGACCTGAAGATTTGTGATTACGATGGCAACGAACTGCCACAAGGACAAAAAGGCGAAATTGTTGTGAAAGGTGGCAATGTAATGGTTGGTTACTGGAAAAACGAAAAGGCAACAGCCGAAACGGTCAAAGATGGCTGGCTTTATACCGGCGACATGGGATACATGGACAAGGATGGCTTTCTAATTGTACTGGGGCGTTTTAAAAGTTTATTGATTTCGAGCGATGGCGAAAAATTCAGTCCCGAAGGTATTGAAGAGGCCATGGTCGATCAGTCGCCCTATATTGAGCAGTGTATGCTGTACAACAACCAGAACCCCTATACCACGGGAATGATTGTGCCAAACATGGCTGCCATTAACCGTACGCTGGAACACAAAGGAATAAAACCCGCTACAGAAGAAGGATACCGTACAACGTTGACAATGATTCAGAGCGAGATTGATGCATACAAATCGAATGGTAAATACGCGGGTATGTTTCCTGAAAGGTGGTTGCCAACAACGTGGGTTGTTCTACCTAATTCGTTCAATGAGCAAAACCATTTAATGAACTCGACCATGAAAATTGTACGTGGTAAGATTGTCGACCATTTTGAAAATGAATTGAAGTTTCTTTATACTGCCGATGCAAAGAATATTATGAACGAGGTTAATTTATCTTCACTGGCTAAATGGAATGATGGGAAGATGAATTAATTCACTTTGCCAAGTTTTTGGCTGATAGGTTTCGCCTTTGTTGACGTTAAGGTTAACAAGTAAAAAGGATGACATCTGTATTTGGTAGATGTCATCCTTTATATCTCTAATTCACCATCACTTTTCCACTTTGTACCTCACCTTTAGAATTTACAAAGCGGTAAATAAGCACCCCGGTTGATGGCGCACAAATAACAGTCCGTGTTGACCTTATCTTTGATTGATGCAATATTCTGCCCGATAAATCCATTAGCTGAAATCATCTTTTTCGTATCTACCTCTTTGCCATCGGCAATTAGTGTGTAGAGGTACATGCCGGCTTCTAACGTGTAGCCGTCAATGGTAACGGAGGTATTGCCGCGGTTGGTAATGGTATATGATTTAACCTGTGCGCCTTGCATATTGTAAGCTGTTGAAGATTAGACTTAACGAGGTTTCGAAAACCTCGTTAAGTCTAAGTCAATCTTAAAACACAATCTTTGATGTATATTCTTTTAAATTTGAATTAGTTACTTTCACAATGTAGGTGCCGTGTACCAGCCCTTTTGTGCTAAGTGTTGCCTGTTTATCTCGAATATTATCCTTCACCACAACTGTTGCTCCCAACAAATCAATAACCCTGATGCTTTTTATTACATCGCTCGACTGAACAACAAGCTGGCTCCCCGAATCGGTAGCATATACTTTTATGCCAGTATCCTCCTTAAGTTCATTCGTGCCTGTAATAATCTCTGTTTGCCCCCATAAAAGCGGGTAATTGGGTATTGTGCAAAAGGCGTATTTGTCGATGGTAAGTATAAGTTTTCCATTTAGCCCACCAACCCAAGAATCCTTGACTAATAACCAACCATAATAGGATAAACCGGCAAAAGAAAATTTCAATCCAATTTTTCCATGATAAAAATATTCAATATATTCAACAGGTGAAGATATCCAGTGGAGAGAATCGCTTGTTAATGAATCAGTATTATAGCTTGTTGGAAAATAAAAATATGTATATTGACAGTTTCCGGTCAACGATTTTGTGAAAAAAACGCCACCAGTTGATGTGTTACGGAAATAAAATTCTATGTCTAAGACACCATCTTCATTAATGTCAATTTTTATCGTATCGGCAGCAGAACTCAGCGAAAGATCAGGAATATAATCATGATAGATAATACTTGATTTTGTTGTTTGAGAGTAGGCACGTTGGAATAATAACGTTCCAATGATTATTAGTAGTGTTATAATTGTTGTTTTCATATTAGTATGTTTTAAATTATTCTGGACAAGGATGTGTAATAAGTTCAAGACTGCTACCCAGGGGAAGGCTAAAATTACCGTTTATTGTAATTGTATTATCTGCCCTGAATACGTTTTCTGAATTGGCTGGTATATTAATATCATTACCG
>Ga0209373_10002580_pt1 | contig 17906 bp, 14 predicted proteins | sample Higcelweek5metaG_FD_187173 | JGI IMG/M metagenome (GOLD analysis project Ga0209373, IMG submission 187173) | Freshwater pond sediment microbial communities from the University of Edinburgh, under environmental carbon perturbations - High... | ecosystem: Environmental > Aquatic > Freshwater >... | reverse complement strand
TTTGGTGCTGCCGTTTTTGCCCCGCAAGCTGGCGGGCGAGAACATCACCTTCGTGGCGGCGGAGCCCAAGGCCTGCCCGAGCCTGACGCGCGGCGCCTACCGCTACGACTACGGCGACATGGCCCGCCTGACCCCGCTTATGAAGATGCACACCCTGGGGCACGCCTTCATGCCCGCGCCCATCCATGCGGGCGGCCTGCGCTACCACGGCGACGCGCCCATCGTGTGCAACCTCATGGCCGAGGGGCTTGTGGACGCGCGCGCCTACTACCAGGGCGAATGTTTCGAGGCCGCGCAGCTGTTCCTCAAGACCGAGGGCTTCCTGCCCGCGCCGGAAACCTCCCACGCCATCAAGAGCGCCATCGAAATCGCCAAGGAGGCCAAGCCCGGCTCCTGCGTGGTCTTCCTGTACTCCGGCCACGGCATGCTCGATCTGGCCAGCTACGACGCCTTCCTGCGCGGCGAGCTGACCAACTACGAACTGCCGCAGGAGTGCATCGACGAAGCCTTGTCCGTGTGCCCCACCATCAAGGGCTAGAGGCGTTCAAAGCCCGAAAGGGCGCAAACGAAGGGGGATGAAAAATCCCCCTTTTTGTTTGAAGCGCAGCGTGCGTAGCGCCTGCGTCTTGACCTCTTGCGTGCCATCGGCCACTACTGAACGATGGATTTGACGCTCTTCTCACAAATACTCACTGTGTTCGGCCTTTCCGTGGCTGTCATCTATTCGTGCCACAAGGTGCGCATCCCGCCCATCGTCGGCTTCCTCATCACCGGCGTGCTCGCCGGACCGTATGGCCTGGGCCTGGTGCACGCCGTGCACGAGGTCGAAGTCATGGCCGAAGTTGGCGTGGTGCTTTTGCTTTTCACCATCGGGCTGGAGCTTTCCATCGGCGAGCTGGTGCGCCTGCGGAAGAGCGTGCTGATCGGCGGCGGTGGCCAGGTGCTGTTCACCATCATCGCTTTTGGCGCCCTGGCCTTCGGCCTGGGGCAGAGCGTCTCGCACTCCGTCTTCATCGGCTTTCTGGCGGCGCTTTCGTCCACGGCCATCGTGCTGAAGATTTTCCAGCAGCGCGCGGAGATGGATTCGGTCCACGGCCGCATCAGCCTGTCCGTGCTCATTTTTCAGGACCTGGCCGTGGTGCCCATGATGCTGCTCATTCCGTTCCTGGCGGGAAGCATGGGCGGCGAGGGCGGTTCCGGTCTGGCGTTCCTGTGGCCCACGGTGAAAGGCGTGGGCATGGTCGCCATTGTGTTCTTCCTGGCGCGCAAGGTGGTGCCGCGGCTTTTGCACAGCATTGTGCAAACGCGCAGCCGCGAGCTGTTCCTCATCAGCACCCTGGCCCTGTGCCTGGCCACGGCCTTTCTCACCTCGCAGGTGGGGCTTTCGCTTTCCCTCGGCGCGTTTCTGGCCGGGCTCATTATCTCCGAATCCGAATACAGCCTGAGCGCCCTTGAGGGCATCATGCCCTTCCGCGACGTGTTCACCAGCTTGTTCTTCATCTCCGTGGGCATGCTGCTCGATGTCGGCTATCTGGTGAATCACCTGCCGCCGGTGCTGGGGGCCACGGCCGCCGTGCTGGTGCTCAAGGCCCTCATGGCCGCCCTGGCCGCATACATGCTTGGCTTTCCGGTGCGCCCGGCGGTCATGGTGGGCTTGGCGCTGTGCCAGGTGGGCGAGTTCTCCTTCGTGCTGGCCAAGGTGGGGCTGACGAGCGGGCTCATGGACGCCCAGGGCTACCAGCTTTTTTTGGCCGCCAGCATTGTGACCATGGCGCTCACTCCGCCGCTCATCGGGCTTTCGCCCCGCATTGCGGACTGGGTGCGGGCGCTGCCCGTTTTCGAGCGGGTGCGCAAGCGTCCCTTTGAGCAGGAAATGGAGCAGACCTGCGTGGGCCAGGCCTGCGTTGCGGACCATCTGGTCATCGTGGGCTTCGGCGTCGGGGGCAAGCACCTTGCCCGCGCAGCCAAGAGCTTCGGCATCGCCTACCGCGTGGTGGAGATGAACCCGGACACCGTGCGCACCAGCGCGGCCGCAGGCGAACCTATCATCTACGGCGACGCCAGCCAGGCCGCCGTGCTGGAGCATGTGGGCCTGCCGGATGCGCGCGTGCTGGCCGTGGTCGTCAGCGACCCCGTGTCCATCCGGAGCATCACCGATGCCGCGCGCAAGATGAACCCCAGCCTGCACATCATCACGCGCACGCGTTTCTTGAGCGAGATAGAGCCGCTGGTGGAGCTCGGCGCAAGCGATGTCATACCCGAGGAATTCGAAACCAGCGTGGAGATCTTCACCCGCGTGATGATGCGCTATCTTGTGCCGCGCGGCGATATTGAGCGCTTCACCGAGGAGGTGCGCTCCGAGGGATACGAGATGCTGCGCTCCACGGATGTGCGTGGTGAATCGTTCTGCACCTTGAACCGGCAGTTTCCCGGCATGGACGTGAGCGCGCTCACCGTTGAGCTGGGCTCAATCCTGGACGGCCAGACCCTGCTTGAGGCCGATTTGCGCAAGACCCACGGGCTGACCGTTGTGGCCGTTGGGCGCGAGGGCGAGGTGATGGCCAACCCGGATGGGACGCTGAAGCTCATGGCGGGCGACGTGGCTTACGTTTTTGGTCCGCACGCGGACATCAAGGCCAAGGCCGGGCTGTTCACCGGCCGCAGCAGGCCCTGGGAGAACGCGACGGAGCCTGCGACCGCTTGACAGAGCGGGGGCTTTGGGCTGAAAGGATAGGAATGATTCCCCTCATCACTTCAAGCCATAAGGAGAGCCCCCAATGAGTGAGACCAAAGATGTCGCGACCGGATTGAACCGTCGGGAATTCATGGCTCTGGCCGGCGTTGCCGGCGTGGGGCTGCTGGCCCCGACCCTGTTCCCCTTCTCCTCGGCCATGGCGGCCGATTCCCTGGACCAGGCTCCGCTGCCGTACGCCATGGGCGCGCTGGAGCCGGTCATTTCCGCCCGCACGCTGGAGTTCCATTACGGCAAGCACCACGCGGCCTATGTGGGCAACGTGAAAAAGATGCTGCCGGGCTCCGGGCTTGAGGGCAAATCCCTGGAAGAGATCATCAAGGCCACGGCGGCCAAGGGCGGCGGATTGTTCAACAACGCGGCCCAGTCGTACAACCACGCGTTTTACTGGAAATGCATGAAGCCCGGCGGTGGCGGAATGCCCAAGGGCAAGCTGATGGAGGCGATCATGGCCTCCTTCGGCGGGTACGACGCCTTCCGCAAAGCCTTTGTGGACGCCTCGGTGGGGCAGTTCGGCAGCGGCTGGGGCTGGCTGGCGCAGGAGGGCGGCAAGCTCAAGGTGGTCGCCACGGCCAACGCCGACACGCCCCTGGCCCACGGCGCCGCGCCGCTTCTGGTGGTGGACGTGTGGGAGCATGCCTACTACCTGGACTACCAGAACCGCAGGGCGGACTACGTGAACGCCTTCATGGACAAGCTGGTGAATTGGGACTTTGTGGCCGCGAATCTGAAATAGCGGCCTCGGGAAGAGATGAAGCAAGGGCTGCGGCGCAAACCGCAGCCCTTTTTCGTGCTGTCGTCTACGGCTGGCATTCGCCGTCGAGCAGGAAGCGGATGGCCTTGCCCGTGCGCGTGGCCTTGAACTCGATGATTTCATAGGTCGCCGCGCCCTCGGTGACGAAGGGATCCTGCTCCAGGATCGCGGCCAGCTCCCAGCGGCTGCCCGCCTGCGCCATGATGATGCCGCCGTTGCGCGGCTCGCGCGGTCCGGAAAGCAGGAACATCCCGGACTGGTAGTTGGCCTCCAGAAACTTCCGGTGGGCGGGCAGCAGTTCGTCGATGACGGACGTGGGCTTCACATAGTTGACGAGGACAAGGTACATTGGATCTCCTTGGTTAGATATGCGCTGTTGATGCCCGCCTGTTTCTCGGCGGTGTTATTCCGGTGTGTTGATCAGGCCCGGCTGCTGCGCTGCCCCAAGGCCCCGCTGCTTGAGCGCCAGGATGCGCGCGCTGGATTCGCGGATGCGCGCGGCTGGAACCGTGCCCTCCGCAACCAGCGCCATGAGCGCGTCAAGGGCGTTTTGCCCCGCCTGATCGTCGTACTCCAAATTGTTGCCGATGAGCAAGACATCGGCCCCGGCGTTGACGGCCAAACCGAGAGCCTCCTTGAAGCCGTAGCGGCTGGTGACGGCGCGCATCTGCAGGTCGTCCGTCACCACCACGCCGGAATAGCCCAGCTTGCGGCGCAAAAGCCCGGTGATGACCGGACGCGACAGGGTGGCCGGATGCTTGGCGTCCAGGCGTGCGTTGTAGACATGGGCGGTCATGACCATGTCCGCGAGGTTCTGGCGGATGAGCGTTGCAAAGGGCGCAAGCTCGGCTTCGGTCCAGGTCTCCGTCACGTCGGTGAAGCCCAGGTGGCTGTCCGATGTGCTGGAGCCATGGCCGGGAAAATGCTTGGCCGCCGTGAGCACGCCCTGGCTTTTGAGCCCGCTGGCGAAAGTCCCGGCGCAGGCGCTTACGCGGGCGGGATCTGCGGAGAAGCTGCGGCCCAGAGCGCCGATGACCGGATTCTGCGGATTCACGTTCACGTCGCACACGGGCGCGAAGTCCAGGTTGAGGCCTTCCCCGCGCAGCATGCGGCCCGTGGATTGGCCCGCCTCGAAGGCGGGACTGTCGTCGCCCTCCGGGCAAAGTTCCGCAGCAGGGGGAGAGTCGGGAAAGCCATAGGCGGATTTGAGCCGCTGCACGCGGCCGCCCTCTTGGTCCACGGCGACGAACAGCGGCGGCAGGCCGGCGTTTGCCGCGGCTTGCGAAAGGGCGCTGGTGAGGCGGGAGAGCTGCTCCGGGCTTTGGATGTTGCGGTTGCCTGTTCCCAGGGCCGCGTCGCGGTCGAAAAGAATGACGCCGCCGAGGTTCAGTTCGGCCACTTGGCGCAAGATGGGCAGGGGAGCGCCGTTTTCGTCCACGGGCTCCGTTCCCCGGAAGCCGATGAGCAGCATCTGCCCGGCCATGCGCCGCAGTTCCGGCGTGGGCGGCTCCGGGCGGACGAGGGCGCAGCCCTGGAGCAGGGCGAAAAGCGCCAGCGCAAAAGCGGGCAGTAGAACCCGCGCCGCGCCGCGCCGCGAGGCTGCGGGCCTAAGGCCGCTCGCTGCCCAGGGAGAACGTGCTTTCAAGATCGTAGCTGGAGATGACGCGGTAGGAGATCAGGGTCTCCGTGCCGGTGATGCCCTGGATGAGCAGCATCTTTTCCGTGACGATGGTGGCCAGATCCTCGTTGTCCTTGGCGCGGATGATCGCCACCAAATCGTAGCGCCCCCCCACGGAGTGGACTTCGCTGATGCCGTCGATGGCCACAAGTTTCTGGGCCACCACATTGATGGCCGTGGGCTGCACATGCATGAGCACAATGGCGTTGGTCATGGCGTTCCTCCGTTGGCCGCTTCATAGCGTGTTGCGCGCTCCGGGTCAAAGGGCAGTCGCGCGTGCTGGCGCGCCGCGGGCGAAAAAAAGGCCCCCGGACATTCATCCGGGGGCCTTGCCGCGATGCGGCGTTGTTTTGTTATTCCTCGGCCAGGGCGACCACGGTCTCGCCGTACTCGTCCTTCACCGTGGTCTTTATGGCCAGGAGTTCGAGCCAGCGGCGGATGGCGCCCACGAACACGAAGACCATGAGCACCATGACAAGGCCGCCCAAGCCGGCCAGCAGGTACTTGCCGGCGGGCAGGTAGTTGTTGAAGATGTTCAGGTAGCCCGCATACATGGTGATGAAGGCCATGGCGATGCCGGGCACGGCGGTGATCCAGGCGTAACGGGCCTTGCCCATGCGGATGATCATGGTGGTGCCGATGATCAGCGCGCAGGAGGCCAGCAGCTGGTTGCTCATGCCGAACAGCGGCCAGATGGTGGAGATGTCGCCTGTGTAGACCAGATAGCCCCAGGAGACGGTGAACAGGGCGCTGGTGGAGATGACGCCGGGCCACCACCGCTTGTCGTCGAACTTGGGAATGACCGTGCCGATCATTTCCTGCAGGAAGAAACGGCCGACGCGGGTGCCGGTATCGACAGCGGTGAGGATGAACACGGCCTCGAACATGATGGCGAAGTGGTACCAGTAGCTCATCAGGTGCTGCATGAAGGGCACCTTGGCGAAGATGTGGGCCATGCCCACGGCGAGGGAGACCGCGCCGCCGGGACGTCCCTGGATGTTCTCCTCAACCGCCGCGGCCAGGGCGGGCAGATCCTGCACCTGCATGCCCAGCTTGGCGAAAGCGGCCGGAGCGGCGTTGATGGCGAAGTAGTCGGCCGGAACCAGGGTGCAGGCGGCGATGAGGGCCATGATGGCCACAAAGCCTTCCACAAGCATGGCGCCGAAGCCGACGAACAGGACGTCACGCTCGTTGCCGATCATCTTTGGCGTGGTGCCGGTGCCGATGATGGCGTGGAAGCCGGACAGAGCGCCGCAGGCGATGGTGATGAAGATGAAGGGGAACACGGGGCCGGGGATGACCGGGCCGCCGCCGTGGATGAACTGCGTCAGCGGAGGCATGAGCAGCGTGGGCTGCACGAAGATGATGCCCGCCGCCAGCATGACGATGGTGCCGATCTTGAGATAGGTGGACAGATAGTCGCGCGGGCAGAGGAGCAGCCACACCGGCAGCACCGAGGCCACGAATCCGTACACCGGAATGGTCAGAGCGATGGTCTTCTTGCTCATGTTGAAGAAGGGGCCGAGGGTGGGGTCGGCCACGACGTACGGACCGGCGATGATGGCGAGGAACAGCAGCACGACGCCGATGATGCTCGCGCCGGTGACGTCGCCGTCGCGCCACACGTGCAGGTACACGCCCATCAGAAGCGCGATGGGGATGGTGGCGAAAACGGTGAAGGTGCCCCAGGCGCTTTCCGCCATGGCGTTCACTACCGCGATGGAAAGGCCTGCGAGCGTCAGGATCAGGATGAACAGCACGGCCCACGAGGCCACGTGCCCTGTCACCTTGCCGATTTCGCTGTCGGCGATCTTGCCCAGGCTGTGGCCCTTGTGCCGCACGGAGGCGAAGAGAACCACCATGTCGTGCACGGCGCCGGCCATGACGCAGCCGAAGATGATCCACAAGGCGCCCGGCATGTAGCCGAACTGCGCCGCCAGCACCGGTCCGAGGAGCGGGCCGGCCGCGGCGATGGCCGCGAAGTGGTGCCCGAACAGCACGAACTTGTTCGTGTTCACATAGTCGCGGCCGTCAGCCATTTTGATGGCCGGAGTTACACGTTCGGCCTTGAGTTCCAGCACCTTGTTGGCGATGAACAGGCCGTAAAACCTGTAGCCGATGGCGAAGACGCATAGTGAGACGAATACCAGTGTCAACGCATTCATGCAGTCCTCCTTGCTTTTGGCAATTGTGAGAACAATCTGGCAGTTGGCTCATGGTTGCGCAATGGCTGGGGGGCGAAAAGGCGTATCCGGGGGATGAAACGGCGCAAACATGGGTTGAAATGCACCTGGACTGGGGCTGACGCTGACGGGGCTGTATGGAATGTCCAGACAGTCTTGTTTTCGTCCTCCTTTCGCCCTCTTCTCGTCTGAATAGGAACCCGTCTATTGGGGGATGCGCAGGGTGATGCTCGTGCCCTCGCCAGGCGAACTCATGACAAGCATTCCGTACGCCGGGCCGTAAAGCTGCACGAGCCGCTGGTTGGAGTTGCGCGCGCCGATGCCCTCGGTGAGCGACTCCAGCTCAACAGCGGCGGTTATGGCCTGCACCTGTTCCGGGGGCATGCCCACGCCGTCGTCGTGCACCTCCACCAGCAGATGCCCGTCCTCGCACCAGGCGGTCAGCTTCACCACTCCGCCTTCCGGCTTGGGCAAAATGCCGTGGCGCACGGCGTTTTCCACCAGGGGCTGAATGATGAGCGGCGGGGTGACGCAGTCCTCGGCCAGGGGGCCCAGGTCGATTTCCGCCTTGATGCGCGCGCCGAAGCGGGCCTGCTCAATGGCCAGGTAGGCGCTTGTCTGCTCGATCTCGTCGGAGAGCTTGATGAGCCCCCGGCTGGAGTCGAGGTTGCGGCGCATGTAGCGCGAGAGGTCGAGCAGCAGGTCGCGCGCCTGGTTGGGCGCCGTGCGGCAAAAGCTGGCGATGGTGTTGAGCGAGTTGAACAGGAAGTGCGGGTTGATCTGGGCTTGCAGGCGCCGGATCTCCGCGTGGGCGAGCAGCTGGTTTTTGATGCCGATGTTCTCCAGCTCCAGCTGGGTTGAGAAGAGATCGGCCAGGCCCTTTGCGAGGGCGAACAGCGTTTCGTCCAGGGGGCGGCGGCGCGTGCCGTAGAGCTTAAGGCAGCCCTGGATGGCGTCGCCCTTGCGCAGGGGCACGATGATGGCCTCGGTCAGGGGGCAGCTCGACTCGGAGCAGCAGATTTCGGATTTCTCGCGCACAAAGAGCGGTTCGCCGGTTTCGATGACCTTGAGGGTCGCCTTGGTGCGCACATCGCCCCCGGCCTGGTGGTGGTCCTCCCCCGCGCCAAGATGGGCGAGGATGGTCTGCCCGCTGGTGACGGCCACCGCTGGCAACTGCGCCTCGCGCATGATGATGGCCGCCGTGGCGTAGGCCGAGGTCTGGTTGAGCCCGGCGCGCAGGTGCGCCAGGGTCTGGTTGGCGATGGAGAGGATCTGCCGGGCCAGGTCGCGGTTCTGGGCCTCGCGGAAGCTCATCTGCAGATTCAGGGCCTGGACGAAAAGCGCCGCGCCGATGGAGTTGAACACGATCATGGGCAGGGCGATGACCTGCACCACCGAGACGGCGGTGACAAAGGGCTTGGAGAGGCTGAGCACCAGTCCCTGGTGCATGATTTCGCCCCCGAGGCACAAAAAAAAGGCCAGCCGCCAGTCCAGGCTGTTGCCGTGGTAACGCCGGGCGACGAGCCCCGCCGCCGTGCCCTCAATGAGCGTCGCCAGGCCGCAGGGCAGGGCGGAGAAGCCGCCGATGTCCATGAGGTAGCGGTGCCCGCCCGCGATGAGCGCGCTGCCGAAGCCCACCACCGGCCCGCCGAAGAGCCCGGCGGTGATGACCACCATGCCGCGCAGATTGGCGAAGGACTGGAACACCACGTTGCCGGAGTAAGTGCCGAGCACGCCGAACACGCCGAACATGAAGATGAGGAGGACGGTGGCCCAGAGGGGTCGGTCGCGCCGTGGGCCCAGCTTGTCGATGCTGGTGACGGTCATGATGGCGAAGCCGCCAGCCAGAAGCAGGCCGAAGCGCTGGGACAGGTTCAGAAAGAGTTCGGGAACCTGGGGGTTGAAGAAGTCGTTCATAGGATGCCGAGGCCTTCCTTGAAGGCGCGCACCCTGTTGCGGCTCACCGTGACCTCGGTGCGGGCCGGATCGGCCATGACCACGCAGTACTTGCCGCCAAACCAGGGAGCGAACTCGGCAATGCGCTCCACGTTGATGAGCTGGGCGCGGTTGGCCTGGAAAAAGGGCAGCCCGGCCAGACGTTCCGCAGCCTTGGCCAGGGTGGCCAGGCCGTGGCAGGGCAGGCGCTCCGCGTTGGTGATGGCGAGCAGGCGTTTCTCCTCGGCCTCTATGAGCACGATCTCCGAAGTCGGGATGAGTCCGATGCGTCCGCCTTGCTCCACAGCCAAACGGCACAGGGGCTTGGATCCAAGCCCGCTGGCCGAGGCCAGCAACCGTTCCAGCGCGCTGCTCAAAAGCGGGGCGGCGGGCTCGGCCAGCAGTTTGCGCACGCGCTCCAGGCTCTTGGCCAGCCTGTCCGGCGAAACTGGCTTGAGCAGATAGTCCGCCGCGTTTTCTTCAAAGGCGCGTATGGCGTGGGTGTCAAAGGCGGTAACGAAGACGAAGACGGGCGGGCGCTCCAGCCCCTGAGCTCCGGCCAGCACATGAAAGCCGTCCTGCCCGGGCATCTGGATGTCTTGAAAAACCAGGTCGGTGTCGTCCTGGGCGATGATTTTGAGCGCTGCCTCGGCGGTGTCCGCCTGGGCGGCCTCAATATCCGGGTGGGCTTGCAACAGGTAAAGCAGTTCGTCCCTGGCTGGGGCTTCATCGTCCACGATGAGCGCGCGTATGGTCATGCCGCTGACCCTCCAGTGCCGTCCGGGAAGCATGCTTCTGGCGGCCTGGGCAACTGAATCCGGCCGCTCACGAATTGCGCGTCATCATCTTAGAGGAAGACGCAGCCTTGAAAAAATACGCGTGCGGCACAACCCTGTCAACGCATCTGGAATTGCTCAGGATTTCGCATCTGGATCTTTCGGGAACACCCTGCGCGTGCCCTGGTACATCTCGTATTCCAAGAGGCGGCATTCGATCTTGGCGTTGAACAAGGGCGTGCGGCGGCGGGGCTTGAGCCCCACGCGCTTGGCCAGCTCCGGGTTGCCCGTGAACACGAAGCCGCGCCAGCCGGGAAGCCGCTGCTTGAAGAAGTCGCCGATGGCCGCGTAGATCGGCTCCAACCGGGGGCTGTCGCCCAGGCGCGCGCCGTATTCCGGGTTCAGCACGCACACGCCCGTGCCTTCCTCCGGCACCAGGCTTTCGCGGAAGTCCGCCACCTGGAACTCGATGTGCGCCTCGACCCCGGCGGTGCGGGCGTTCTGCTTTGCCGCGGCCACTGCTTCGGGGTCCATGTCGCTGGCGATGATGCGCCCGGCGTACTGTTTCTTGGAGGCCTGGTTGGCCTCGCGCCGCAGCTCGGCGTAGCGTGCGGCGTCGAAGCCCAGCAGATGCTCGAAGGCGAAGCCCGCGCGCAACAGTCCGGGCGCGCGGTTCAGGGCGATGAGCGCTGCCTCTATGGCCAGGGTGCCGCTGCCGCACATGGGGGAGAGAAAATGCCCGCCGTTTTCGGCAAAGCCCGTGGCCAGCACGATGCCCGCGGCCAGGGTCTCCTGCAGGGGGGCCTTGTGGGGCATCTTGCGGTAGCCCCGGCGCGAAAGGGGCGCGCCCGTGGTATCAATGTACACGGTGACGGCGTCTTCGCGCCAGTGCAGAAACACCGAGGCGCCGATGGGATCCGGGCCGGAGTCCGGCCTGCGGCCCATGCGTGAGAGGATGCGGTCCACGATGGCGTCCTTGGCCTTCTGGTTGGCGAAGCGGGAATCGCGCACGTAGTCGTTCTGCACCGAGGAATCCACGGTGATGTGCCCGTCGGCCGGGACGATGTCCTCCCAGGGCAGGCGGCCCAGCTCCTCCGCCAGGGCGGCGGGGTCCGCGGCCTCCAGGCGGGCCAGCTCCAGAAGCACGCGGTGCCCGGTGCGCAGGTGCAGATTGAGGCGCATGCAGTCGGCCATGTCGCCTTCCGTCAGCACACCGGCGGCGAGCTCGCGTCCGGGCAGGCCAAGGGCTGCGGTTTCGCGGGCGAGAAAGGGCGGCAGAGCCTTGGGGCACGTGACGAGAATGGGGCGCTTTTGGGCGAAGAGGGACATGGACCGTCCTTTATGGCGGGCTTACGTTGCGGGGGCGAAGGGGCTCACTTGGTCCAGAAGCCTGCCCATGTCAAGGGCGGGCACGGGCCGGCTGAAGTAATAGCCCTGGAACTCGGTGCAGCCGATCCGCAGCAGGAAGTCGAGCTGCTCGGCGTTTTCCACTCCCTCTGCCACCACGTGCAGCTCCAGGTTTTTGGCCATGGAAAGGATGGACTGGACAATGGCCGCGTTGTCCTCGTCGCGCGGCAGTTCCTCCACGAACGAGCGGTCGATCTTGATGGCCTGGATGGGCAGTTTTTTGATGTAGCCCAACGATGAGTATTCCTTGCCGAAGTCGTCGAGCACGATGCTTGAGCCCATGGCGCGCAGGGCGTGCAGCGTCTCCAGGGTGTCCGGGCGGATGTCGAGCAGAAGGTTCTCGGTGATCTCGAACTCCAGAGCCTCCGGGGGCGTTCCGGTCTCGGCGATGATGTCCTTGATGTGCTGCGCCAGGCCGGGTTGCGAGAACTGGCGCGGGGAAAGGTTCACGGCCACGGTGAAGTCCTTGTGCGGCCCTTTGCGCCACAGGGCCGCCATCCGGCAGGCGTCGCGCAGAACAATGTCGGAAAGGAACATGATGAGCCCCGTGTTTTCGGCCACGGTGATGAACTCCACCGGAGGAACCACCGTGCCGTCCTCGCGCCGCCAGCGCACCAAAGCCTCGGCCCCGACAATGCGGCGGTCCGGCCCGCCCACTTTGGGCTGGTAGAACACCTCGATGCCGCCGCTATTGAGGGCGCGGCGCAAGCCGGCCTCCACATCAAGACGCCGCACCACCTGGTCGTTGAGCTCCTTGGTGAAGAACTCATAAGTGTTGCGGCCGCGCTCCTTGGCCCGGTACATGGCGAGGTCCGCGTTTTTCAGAAGCACTTCCGGCGTCTCGTCGCCCCCCGCGAACAGCGCAACGCCTATGGACATCCTGACGTGCAGGCTGTGCGCGTCAAGGTCAAAAGGCGCGGCGAAGCATTCCAGCACATGGCGGGCCACCATGCCCGCAGCGGTTTCGCCCGCCGGGTCGTCCACCACCAGCACAAACTCGTCGCCGCCGAAACGGGCAACGGTGTCGCTGCGGCGCACGGATTTCTCCAGCCGCGCGGCCACAAGCTTGAGCAGCCGGTCGCCTGCCGAATGGCCCAGAGAGTCGTTCACGTCCTTGAAGCGGTCCAGGTCGAGGAGCAGCACGGCCACTTCCTCGCCCCCGCGTCGGGCGGATTCCAGGCTGCGGTCCAGGCGGTCCAGCAAAAGCTGCCGGTTGGGCAGCCCCGTCAGGGTGTCGTGGAAGGCCTGGTGGCGCAGTTCCTCCTCGGCGTCCTTGCGCTCGGTGATGTCCTCGATGGAGGCCACGCTGGTCTTGGTGTCGGGAATCATGCCCACGGTAAGCAGCACGACACGCACCTCGCCCCGGCTGTTCAGAAAATGCGCCTCGTAGTTGCGCGGGGCCAGGTCAGGAGACTGCCGTCGCTTGGCGTGGTGGCGCAGCATCCAGTCCACATCCTCCGGCGTGAAGAATTCCGTCCAGCGGCGCTTGCCTTCCACGTCTTCCCGAAGGTGGCCGGAGAGGTTTTCAAATTCCTGGTTGACCAGGGTGATGGTCGTGTCCGCCTCGACGAGCATGGTGGCGGTGCCGGTGTTCATGAACACGGCTCGGTAGGTCTCCTCCGAGCGTTTGAGGGCCTCCTGCGCGTTCTGCAGGTCCGTCACGTTGATGAAGGTCTCCAGCAGCAGGGGCTGTCCGGCGCGTTCAATGCGCGAAACGCTCTTGAGCACCGGCATGGTCGTGCCGTCCGCGCGCGGCAGTTCGTCCAGGGTCTGCTCGCCGCCGCGCCCCTGGTCCTCAACCGGGCATTCACCCACTTCGCTGGGGCAGATGAAGCCGTGGCAAAGCCGCCCGACGATCTCGTCGCGGGTGCGGCCGGCGCTCGCGGCGGCAAAGGCGTTGACCTCGCGGATGAGCCGCGTGTCCGGGTCCACAAGAATCACCCCGGCCTGGATGGAGTCCAGCAGCTGCTGGAGGTAGCTCTCCTGCTCCAGGGTCATGATGCACTGGGTGGAGAGATTTTGCCGGGAGCGCTCCAATTCGGCCAGGGTTTCGTTGATGCGCCGGGCCAGGGCGGAGAGCTCATCGCCGCCGGGCATCTCCACGCGCAAGGGCGTGAGCGCGCTTTGCCCCGGAGCGAACGGCTCGTTGACTGCCGCGCCGACGACTTCCACCTGGTCTTTGAGCCTGGCCAGCCGCCGCAGCACCCGCAATTCCAAAAAGCCTATGAGCATGGCCAGAAACACCAGCGCTCCGGCCGTGGCCCACAAGTGCGACTTGGCAAGGGCGCCGTCGCCCTGGGCCTTGATGTCGCGCATGCTGCGCAGGACAAGGCGCAGGGCCGGGTCGCCCCAAGGGTCCGGCAGCACCAGCACGCCGCCGTACAGGGAATCGGAGAGCGGGCCAGTGGCCGCGCCGTCCGGCTTTTCGCGCATTAGGGCGGCTATGTCCTGGCTTGCTGGGGTGTCGGCGCGCTCAAAGGTGATGGGCAGGCGGATGCGCTCCGCTATGGCCGAGGCTTGACCCAAGGCCCGCACCATGACCAGCGTGCCGGAAGGCGGCCCCACTCCTTCGCTGTTGGTTATAGGGCAGCTGGCCACGAGCATGACGCCCCCTGGCAGCAGCACGAGCCCCTTCTTGCGTTCCTCGGGCTGCTTTGCGCTCACCAGAAGGGAGCCGGGCTTCAGCAGAGCCAGAAGCTCTTCGGGCACGGGCTCCCGGTTGCCCCATTGGGGGGTGAAGGCCCGCATCCACACCGGGGTGGCGTTGCGGTCCAGAAAGATGATTGCGGCGAGGCGCAGAGAGATGAGTGTTCGGTCGTGCAGGGAGGACTGCTCGAAACTGCGCGAGCCGTGGAGCATGAAGTTGTTCGCGTCGTCCCAGACCGCCCAGTCCTGCGTGGTGGTGTCGAGCTTGTCCAGTTCGTCGGCCACGGCGTTGCGCGCGCGCTCCATGTTGCGCAGGGCCTGGTCATGTTCGATGTCGGCGAAGCTGGCGTCGATGGTGACGTGCGTGATGACGGCCACGGTGAGCATGAGCGCAAAGGACCCCAGGCAGGTCAAGAGAATGGTGGCTTTGCGGAGCGTCATGTGTGTTCCGGGTGTTCCGAGCGCGAGCGTATGCCCCTTGCACCCCAGGCGCGAGAAGGCGGCGGGGTGGAGTTCGAATACCCTACCGCCCTTTGGAATTAATGGGAAGGATGGAAACGGAAGATTGTCGATGTTGCCAAAAATGTGCAGCGGATTTTAGTGCCTCGCCTGCCTTGGGTCTGGCGTGCGCAGACGGCTGGCCTGCACGGGGGCGTTTACCGGGTAAATGGGATTGGCGCGGGTCCACCAGCCCTCCACGGGCGCGGCGGTAAATTCCGCGCGGGTGACGAACTTGATGCTCTTGTAAGCGAGATCGAAGGGGCTGATCACGCGGGCGGGCGCGCCCCGTCCGTCGGGCAGGGAACCTCCCTCGAGGTCGAGGGCCAGCAGGCTGCCCAGGGCCGGGTTCAACAAATCGGCCAGAGGCAGGCTCTCCACATAATGCGTCAGTCCGCCCACGCGCTCCGTTTGGCCCAGGGAATGGAACACCACATACCGGGCCGAGGGCTTGATGCGCACGCGGGAGAACAGGGCGCGGAACTCCACCCCGCCCCAGGGGGCGTTGTCCACGCTCCAGCCTTCCACGCAGTGAAAGTCCGCCGTGCGGCGCACCTGGGGCAGGGCGCGCAGGTCCTGATACGAGAGTCGCGCCGGAGCCTCCACAAGGCCGTCCAGCGTCAGGGCGTACGGCTCGCGCCGGCCGTCCTTCCATATGATTTCGCCGCGCGCCGGGTCGAAGCGGAATGTGTCCCGCTCCACCGTGCGCGTGGGGAACTTGTCGGAGAACGCGGCGCGGGCCTTTTCCGGCAGCAGTCCCCACATTGCGGCTCCCGCCGTCAGCAGCAGGGCCGGTATGGCCTTGAGCACTGTTCGCCTCATGGCGTCCGGGGTGCGGGTCTTCATGGCGTCCTCCTTTGCTATCCTCTAACATAAGATGCGCAGGGCGGCTTGTGAAGCCCGCCCGCAAGCATCCGCATCCCCTCTCGTCGTCTCTCACGTCTCAATACCCTTGCCGAGTGCCCCCTTGCCAATTTCCGGTCCCGTGGCTACCGTCCGGGCAACCGCACATCCGGAGGCCATATAATGCGCATTTCGTCATATCCCTTAGGACCCCTCGACACCAACTGCCACGTTCTCGACCATCAGGGACAGGCCCTGGCTGTGGACCCCGGCGGCGACCCCGCCGACGTGCTGGAATTTCTCCAGGCGGAGAAGCTCACCCTTGCGCACATCCTCATCACGCATCTGCATTTCGATCACATCTACGGCTGCGCCGCCCTTTCCAAGGCCACGGGTGCGCCAATTCTGGCCCCGGCTGCGGACGCGTATCTGCTCGACATGGAGCTTGGGCGGGGCGGCGTGTACGGCTTTCCCATGGTGGAGCCCTTCGACTACGCGCCCCTGGAGGAAGGCCCTGGAGAGTTCCTCGGCCTGGAATGCCAGTGCCTGGCCACGCCCGGCCATACGCCCGGAAGCTTCAGCTTTTATTTCCCGGCCGCCAAGGCCGCCTTTGTGGGCGATCTCATTTTTTACCGCTCCGTGGGCCGCACCGATTTCCCCGGCGGCAGCACCGAGGATCTCAAGAAGTCCGTGCAGGAGAAAATTTTCACCCTGCCCGGCGAGACCGCGCTCTATTCCGGACATGGCCTGGACACCACCGTTGCCGATGAAAAGACGCATAATCCGTTCTTTCTGCATGATATGTTTTAGCCTCTTCGGAGCAGGCGCCACCGATTTCGCCGTCGTTCCCGCCGCTGCCAGACGCAGCGGCGCGCGCCTCGCGGGACGCATCGGAGACCGGTCGCAGCCCCTCCAGAGCATCGCGGCTCCTGCTTTCCCATTCGCCGTTGCCCGATCTTTGGCCTCTGCCCAGCATTCAAAGGCGATTTCACAGCTGAGGGGGTTCGGGGGGAATCATTCCCCCCGGCCGCCGGAGGCCTCTTCATCCCAGCGAGGGCCCTATGACGACGATTGATCTGCGCGACAAGTGTTGAGGAGTGGGCATGGAGGTGGGGTGGCACCTCCGTTTCAGCCGCGAGGCCGCGCTCGTGTTTCTTGTGCAGCCCAAGCTTGCGCCCAACGTGGAGGACGCGGTATTCATCGCTGGCGGCTGGACCCTCGCGTGGGACCGGAGCGCCGAGTCTGACGGCTGGCTGACGGCCACGGCGCGGCGCAAGGCAAAGGGGGAAGCATGATCGAAAACGTGAAGCACGAGGTGGCGGTTTTCGCGTGCAGCCACAGGGGCGGGGGCAATTCCGACGCCGCAGCCGCGCTCATCGCTCGTGGCGTGCGCGAGGCTGGCGGCTCGGCCCGCGTCATCGAGCTGCGGCAGTTCCGTGTGCTGCAGTGCCTGGCCTGCCGCGCCTGCGCGGGCGAGGCGCAGTCCCGCTGCGTGCTGCGCGAAAAGGACGAGGCCGAGGTGCTTTTCGGGGTGCTCATGGCCGCGCCGGTGGTGGTGTTCGCCTCGCCCATCTATTTTTATGGGTTGCCTTCGCTGTGCAAGACCTGGGTGGACCGCTCCCAGCGGTTCTGGGAGGCGCGGCGCAAGAAAGACGCCTGGGCCATGGCCCTGGCGGAGCGCCCGGCCTTTGCCTGCTTTGTCGCGGGCCAGCCCTCGGGGCCGAAGCTTTTCGATGGCGCGCGGCTGACCCTCAAATATTTTCTGGTGAACTTTGGGCTGACCCTGGCAGAGCCATTGGGACTGCGCGGCATGGACGCGGCGGGCGACCTTTTGTCCTCTGCGGAGCACACGCGCTCCGTGGTTGAGCTTGGACATGCGGCAGGGCACGCGCTGACAGGCCGTGCGCCAATTGATCACACGCCGACCGGGGGCACAGGTGCGTGAGGCGTTGTTGCGGCTTGTCGGCCGCGCGCTTTCGGCCATGCTGCTGACCGAGGCGCGCTGCTCGGCCTGCGGCCGCGTTGATGGCGGTCTTGGTGCAGGGGCGTCCGCTCTATGCCGGGATTGCCGCAAGCCTGACGGGGAGGGCGACGCCGCCAGCAGGGGAGCGCCTTGCCCTGGCTGCGGGGAGTACCCGGCCGCGCCGCAGTCGTTGCCATTGCTGTGTGGCCGCTGCCGCGAAAAGCCCCGGCCCTGGGGCCGCGTGCTCGTGTATGGGCCTTATGATGCGGAGCTGCGCGGCATGATTTTGGCCTATAAATTTGAGCAGCGGCTGGACCTGGGGCGGCAGCTCATGGAGTTCGCCCTTGCGTCCTTTGAGCGCGGCATTGCGGCGTTTCCAGAGGTCGCGGCCTGCGAGGGCATAGTGCCGGTGCCGCTGCATGGGCGGCGGCTGCTGCTGCGCGGCTTCAACCAGAGCCGGGAGATCGCCCG
>Ga0209373_10002578_pt1 | contig 17912 bp, 19 predicted proteins | sample Higcelweek5metaG_FD_187173 | JGI IMG/M metagenome (GOLD analysis project Ga0209373, IMG submission 187173) | Freshwater pond sediment microbial communities from the University of Edinburgh, under environmental carbon perturbations - High... | ecosystem: Environmental > Aquatic > Freshwater >... | reverse complement strand
TGAGTGTCTTAGAAAGTCAGATTCCATCGGGAGAGTTGGAGGAGATGAATTTATTATTCTAATAAGGAATGTGCAAGAGGAAGCAGATATTGAAACGATGATTTGCAGAATTTTTGAGCTATTGAAGACACCATTTGTTTTTAATCAGCAAGAGATTCAGATTAATATTAGCATCGGAATAAGTATCTTTCCAGATTACTCACAAAATGTAGATAGCCTGATTAATCAAGCTGATTGCGCGATGTATGAAGCAAAAAAAACAAAAGGAAGTAGTTATTGCTTTTATAATATTTTTCCTGTCAATACAGATTTGGAATAATCAGGAATACTATGCAGTCTAGGAGGTTGAGATGAATATTGTTTTTTTGTGTCTGGGTTCAAGAGGAGATGTGCAACCTTATGTTGCAATAGGAAAAACTGCGAAAGAGCTAGGTCATAAGGTCACAATATGCACAGGGAAAACATTCGAAAAATTTGTGCAGCAGAACGGCCTAGATTTTAGAGAATGTAGTTTGGATTTGATGGCAATATTGCGAACACAGGAGGGAAGGCAGGTGTTCGAAGAAGGATTGAAACACCCTCTACGAGCTATGCAATATGCAAAAAGAGTAATTAATCCGTTATATAAAAGAGCGATGACAGAATTTTATGAAGCATGCCAGAAAAAGGATGTCATTATATACCATCCTAAAGCATTTGGAGCAGTTGATATAGCTGAAAAATTAGACATACTATGTATATCTATGCCACCTATACCAATCATTTATCCGATTTCAGATTTCCCCAACCTAGCAATTACAACTAAAAATCTCGGTAGAACACTAAATAAGGCGACCTATTTATTGGCGAATTTAGGAGCTGAAAGTAATAATATTAAAGATATTAATGAGTTTAGAGAAAAGGAACTAAATTTAAAAAAAAGGAAATCAGGAGACTATATGATTAAAAGAAATGGTTATCCCATTCCAATCATATATCCAATTTCCCCAAGTCTATTTATGAATATTGAAGAATTTAAAGAAAAAGTATATTTATCGGGTTTTCCAATATTAGCAGAGGAAGCGCTTCTTGACGAAGAAACGGAAGAATTTTTAAAGAATGATAAAAAGCCAATTATAGTAACTTTTTCATCTATGCCATTGAAAAAGCCACAATTATTTTTGAAAAAAATAACTTCTTCCCTATCCACAAGTGGAAATAGAGGGATTATCATTACTGGAAATAGTGGGATAAAGATGTCTTCCAGTGAGAACATTTTGATAAAAGAGTTTTTACCCCATGATATAGTCTTTAAGTGTGCCAAAGGAATTTTACACCATGGAGGCGTTGGGACGATGGCTGCGGCATTACGTAGCGGAATACCGCAGGTAATCATGCCTTTTAATGTAGACCAGCCATTTTGGGCAAAGAGATTATTTGATTTGGGATACTCATTAGAACCAATAGGGGAAAGTAATACAGAGCAAGAGTTTGTAAGTAGGTTCATTGAAATGAACAATGAGGTCGCAATTCAGCAGGCAGAAAAAATCGCAGCTATTTTAAAGCAAGAAAATGCGAACAAAAATGCAGTAGACCATATAGAACAATTATACAAAGAATGGAATAATCGTAATAAATAGAGAGAGATTATAGTGTTTTTTGTTGTAAAAACAACATACAAAACCAATTATATGTTATATAAGTTAATTGTTGTAAAAGCGCCAGTGAATTTAGAATAGTAAATAAAAATTATGTACATTGAAAGGAGATTATAAAAATGTTAAAATATGTTTGTATCCCATGTGGATATATTTATGACCCAGAGATAGGTGATCCAGATAGCGGAGTTGCACCAGGAACATCTTTTGAGGATATTCCAAGTGATTGGGTTTGCCCCATTTGCTTTGTGGGCAAAGAGGACTTTGAAGTAGTAGAAGAATAATATAAGGAGGAACAATTATGAGTATGTTTTGTTTTCAATGCCAGGAAACTGCAAAGGGTACCGGTTGTGAAGTAAGAGGCGTATGTGGTAAAAATGAAGAAGTTGCTAAACTGCAGGATTTGCTTATTTATGTTACAAAAGGAATTTCTGAAATAGTCATAAAAGGCAAACTAGATAGTAAGACCATAAGTGATATAAATCATCAAGCTTTAAAAAGTCTTTTTATGACCATAACGAATGCTAATTTTGATGACGGTGCAATTGAGAATCAAATTAATAAAATGATAGGCTTAAGAAATGATCTGAAAAAGCAAGTTCCAAATGTTAAACACAGTGATGCAACGGAATTTGAAGTAAAAGACAGAGTATCGATGCTGGAAAAAGCTTCAATGATAGGTGTACTTTCTACCGAAAATGAGGATATTCGTTCTCTTAGAGAGATGATTATTTATGGTTTGAAAGGCATGGCGGCATATACACATCATGCTCTAAATATTGGGAAAGAGAATCTTGAAATCAATGAATTTATTTATGAAGCACTTGCTGCCACCCTTGACGATTCTTTGTCAGCAGACGACCTTGTAGCATTGACGATTAAAACAGGTGAATATGGTGTAAAAGCCATGGCGCTGTTAGATGAAGCCAACACTTCGAAGTATGGAAATCCTGAAATCACCAGTGTTAATATTGGTGTGAGAAATAATCCTGGAATATTAATTTCAGGCCATGATTTTACTGACTTAGAACAGCTACTGGAACAAACAAAAGATACAGGCGTCGATGTGTATACACATAGTGAAATGCTACCAGCCCATTATTATCCAGCATTTAAGAACTATGATAACTTTGCAGGAAACTATGGTGGTTCATGGTGGCAACAAATAACCGAATTTGAAACTTTTAACGGACCAATTTTGTTTACCACAAATTGTATTGTTCCGCCAAGAAATGAGGAAATCAGAAAGAGAATCTTTACTTCGGGAGCATCTGGATATCCAGGATGTACGCATATTAAAGCAGATAAAAATGGTAAAAAAGATTTCTCTGCAATTATTGAAATGGCAAAGCAATGCAAGCCTCCGATAGAGATTGAATCAGGAAATATTGTGGGTGGTTTCGCACATAATCAAGTTTTTGCACTAGCAGACAAAGTGGTTGAGGCGGTAAAATCAGGTGCGATTAAAAAGTTTTTTGTTATGGCAGGTTGTGATGGTAGAATGAAATCCCGTGAGTATTATACAGAATTTGCAAAGAAACTCCCAAAAGATACAGTTATCCTTACGGCAGGATGTGCAAAATATCGTTATAATAAGCTTAATCTTGGAGATATTGGAGGGATTCCAAGAGTGCTTGATGCAGGTCAATGTAATGACTCTTACTCCCTTGCATTAATAGCGCTAAAGCTAAAAGAAGTATTTGAACTTAATGATATTAACGACTTACCAATTGTATATAATATCGCATGGTATGAGCAAAAAGCAGTAATAGTATTGCTCTCATTACTTTACTTGGGGGTTAAAAATATTCACCTTGGACCTAGCCTCCCAGGATTTTTATCACCAAATGTTGTAAAAGTACTCGTTGAAAAGTTTGGAATTGCAAGTATTGGACAAGTGGATGAGGATATTAAGCTATTCGAGTGATAAATGAGTTTATGGATGGAATTCCGAGATAAGGTATATTATTGTTTATTGACATTTATAGAATTGCTAGAGTCAATACACAAATCATGAAAAAATGAAATTAAATATTTGCGAAAAAGAATTGCATTCTCGGAATGAGAATGATCATAATTCCAGCAGATATTTATATGGCGGTATACGGGTTGCGTTAAAGGTTTAAGGACAATGTTATGGGGCAAATTTGAAACATTCCAGGTGTAAGCGGGTAATAAAGCAATACCCATACTTGCATCAATAAGGGAATAAATAGTCTCCCAACTGTCACAAGTCAGGTCAATTCGTGGTATAAATCCAGCAGAGTTACAGATAGTATTAGTTAGTTCGCTGATGGGTGATTGTTGACGCAGAATAAGGAATCGTTCTTTGGAACAATTTTTTATATCGACTACCTCGTCATTCACAAACGGATGATTAGATGGAATTGCCAGATGGCAAGGTTCTTGAAGAAGAGTTATAATATTGCTTTGTATCGGTTTTTCTACACTTGAGTAAATGAAATAATCATAAGGGGGCGTTGTGTTTAAATCGGCCAGATCTAAAGTAGTCTGGGTTATTGAGATATTGACGTCTGGAAATAATTTTTTAAATCCAAGTATATATTTTGGAATAACGGATGCAGCTGCCTTAACAGCAATATAAACAGTATTGTTGTTTAGGGCAGAGGTATCCTTCAATTCTCGGCACATATCATCTACATTCTGTAAAATCTGATTAGTATACTTTAGTACGATTTCGCCCTTTTCACTTATGGAAATAGAATTACCAGAACGATGGAATAAAGCAGCATCTAATTCAGTCTCAAGATGTCTGATGGTTTTGGTCAATGATGGCTGTGAAATCATTAACTGCTCAGCAGCGCGTGAGATGTGTTCTAATTCTGCCACTTTTTTAAAATAAGTTAATTGAAGTAAATTCATATGAAACACTATGCCTTTCTTACAATTTTAGACCTACTAGGATTAGTTTGTTATGTGGAAAAATTATGTGAAAAAAGTTTTGTGATAAATAATCACATTAAATTCTTTCCATTATATCATATGTTTTTTTGCGGTCAATAAAAATTTCATGCAAATTCTTAATGAAAAGTCCTTATACGTCAAAAAGCAAAGCATAGCCAAAAGGTTATGGTCGTATAGAAATAAATGTATTAGACAGTAGAGTGTTTTTGTTTATAATTGAGAGAAAGAACATCACATAAGTAAAAATGCAAAGAGGCATGAAAGAATTCATGTCTCTTTTTCTATTTATAATAATTTTTAAGGCAAGGGTTTCTTATGGCAAGTCCATTTTGATTCATATAAGCATTTTAAATTTTGCAAAAAAGAGAGTGAGGAAAAGATTATGAAAAAGAAAAGAGTAATGAGCGTTTTAGTAGCATCAGTAATAACAGTATCAATGTTGTTTACAGGATGTGCGTCAAGCAAAGGTGATTCATCAGATGTTATTTATATTGGGACATCATTTCCTATGTCAGGAAGTGTCGCAGCTGATGGAAATCTAATAGTAGATGCCATTCAGCTAGCAGTTGATCAAGTGAATGCTGAAGGAGGCATTAGCGGAAAAATGGTTGAATTAGTAAAAGAAGATGATGAGGCAACACCAACTTCTGCATCCGCTATCGCGAATAAATTTGTTGAGAACAAAGATATTTTAGGCGTTGTGACCTCATATAACAGTTCTTGTTGTTTAGCACAAGTACCTATATATGAAGAAGCAGGATTAACTGCTATTTCACCAGTAGCAACTTCGCCTGCATTAACGGGAATTAGTGATTATTTTTATAGAACAGCACCTTCTGATGCATATGTAGGTAAAGTAGGCGCAGATCTTTGTCAAAAATTAGGTTGGAAATCGGTAGCGTTATTATATGAGAATGATGATTATGGTATGGGAATTTCGAAAGAATTTGAGGCGCAAGCATCTACAATCGGAATCGACATTGCAACAACGCAAACCTTTGTATATGGTGAAACAGTGGATTTCGGAACCATTCTTACTACAGTAAAAGATTCTGGTGCAGATGGAATGTTTGTATGTGGACTAGTTACAGAAACAGGACTTTTGTGTGAGCAAAAAGCTTCATATGGTTGTGAAAACATTCCTGTTGCAGGTGCTAATGGATTATACTCTCCAGCAATCTTTGAGTATGGTGATGCAGTAGATGGAATTTATGTAATTGGTGAATTTAGTGCGGAAGACTCCAGTGAAGTAGTACAGAAATTTGTGCAGGATTATAAAGCAAAATATGAGGAAGAACCAGGTAACTGGGCAGCTTTAGCATACGATGCAACAATGGTATTGTTGGAATCCATGAAAAATATTGATGGTGAATTAACAAGAGAAGCAATTAACAAAGAAGTAAGTCAAATTTCTTATGAGGGAGTTGCAGGTACTTACAAATTTGAAAATGGTGATAGTTCAAAAGAAGAGTATTACTTTATCAATAATGGTGGTAAATTCGAACTTGTCGAATAAATTTGGATATAACTAAAAGACTCTGGCATATATGAGCAGTATATGCCAGAGAAAAAAGATAAGTAAGGAGGAGAGGGTATATGTTTCTCCAACATGTAGTAAATGGAATTGTCATAGGTGGAATATATGCAATGGTAGCATTGGGATACTCTATGGTATATGGTGTGTTACAAATAGTTAACTGGGCTCATGCAGATGTCCTTATGTTTGGAACCTTTATTGGGATGTTACTGACAACTGTATGTGGTATGCCTGTAGTGGCAATGGTGATTTTTGCAGCTTTTCTAACAGCTATCTTAGGAATGTCAGTAGAAAGATTAGCTTATAGACCGATAAAGTCATCAAATAGAAGAATGGCAGTACTGGTAAGTGCACTGGGTATGTCAACATTTCTGCAAAATCTTGCACAATTAGTGTTTGGAAGTACTACAAAACCTTTTTCTACAATAGAAAAAGTTACATACAAAATCGATGGTATTTCGTTTTCAAATATGCAGATTATTATTTTATCGATAACCGCAATCATGCTAATTATTTTATATCTTTTAGTGTATAAATCAAAGATGGGAATTGCAATGAGAGCATGTTCTGTTAGTATCTCCAATGCAAAATTAATGGGAGTAAACACAAATGCCATAATTTCTATAACATTCGGTGTTGGAGCATTCATGGCAGGAATTGCGGGTATTTGTATAGGAACATATTATAGTGCAGTTTATCCAACTATGGGATATCTATTAGGGATGAAAGCTTTTGCAGCGGCTATCTTAGGCGGAATAGGGTCAATCACAGGAGCCGTAGCAGGTGGCTTTGTAATTGGAATTATAGAAAGCCTTGGAGCGGGATATATTTCGTCTGGGTACCGAGATGCATATGCATTTATTGTAATGATTATTATATTAGTAATTAGACCATCTGGCATCATGGGCGCAAAACATATCGATAAAGTTTAGGAGGGCTGGATATGAGTAGATGGAAAAGCAGATTTGAAAAAATAAATTTTACATATAAACAAAAGAAAATAATGAAGATAGTAGCTTTGATTTTATTGTTAGTATTTCCGTATCTTATAACGAGTACATATATTTTACATATTGTGATTAGCTGCTTTATGTATGCATGCTTAACTTTGAGCCTCAATCTGATTATTGGCTGGTCCGGTCAGTTTTCTCTTGGCCATGTCTGTTTTTATGGAATGGGTGCTTATATCACAACATTATTAACAAAATTTGCAGGCATAAACTTTTTTATAGCAATGGGAATAGGAGTTATTTTTACAGCAGGATTCAGTGCTTTGTTGTGTTTTCCAACACTAAAATTGCGCGGTGACTATATCGCTGTTGTCACTCTTGGATTTGGTGAAGTGTTTCGCCTATTTTTAATAAATGCAGTAGATATTACAAGAGGGCCTGCTGGAATTCCGGCAATTCCCAAGCCGATACTATTTGGCCTAGAAATAAGCGGAAAGACAATGTTTTATTATTTTAGTTTTTTGCTATTGGTAGTATTTGTTGTTTTTATGAGTCGATTTAATAACTCAGGATTTGGTATGTCAATGTTAACAGTAAACGAAGATGATATTGCTGCAACTTCCTTAGGCATAAATCCTAAAAAATATAAATTAGTTGCATTTATGATTGGTGGTGGAATGGCTGCCATGATTGGTAGTTTTTATTCTGTGTATATGGGAATGATTGCTCCAACCAGTTTTGCTTATGCAGAATCAATTAAAGTGGTATCAATGGTTGTCTTGGGTGGATTGGGAAGTATTCCAGGAGCTATTTTAGGAGCATTTCTTTTAACCGCATTGCCAGAATTTCTGAGAACATTTAGTCAATATCGAATGGTACTATTTGGTGCAGCTATGGTAATAATGATGATTTTTAAACCAGACGGCATATGGAGTAGAAAAAACAGAACCAAAAATGAATATAAGATCAAAGCAATGAGAGGTGTTACGTATGGAGAAAATTCTAGAAGTAAAGAATGCAACAATAAGTTTTGGTGGTCTTATTGCAGTAGATAGTGTGGATCTTATTCAAAATAAAGGAGAAATTCTTTCACTTATTGGTCCAAATGGTGCAGGTAAAACGACTTTTTTTAATTTGCTAACTGGAGTATATAAGCCAACGGATGGAACGATTAATTTTAAGGATAAAAATATAACAAACATGAAAGCATATGATAGAACTAGATTCGGAATTGCACGTACGTTTCAGAATATTCGACTTATTAAATCAATGACAGTTTTAGAGAATGTTTTAATCGCGCACCCAGGATGCAATGATGAAAAGCTATTTACGGCAATTTTTAACATCAAAAAAGCAAATAAAAAAAGACGAGAGGTAATTTTCGAATGTGAAGAATTATTAAAATTAGTAGGCTTAGAAGATATGGAAGAGGAGTTATCTACAAATTTACCATACGGAAAACAGAGATTATTAGAAATTGCTAGAGGCCTTGCTACAAAACCAACACTATTACTTTTAGATGAGCCGGGCGCAGGTATGAATAATTTTGAAAAAGAAGAGCTTACGAGTGTTATTAAAAATGTTACTCAGAAAATGGAAATAGATGTACTAATTATTGAACACGATATGAAGTTTGTTATGGGAATTTCAGACCGTATTGTTGTATTGGACCATGGGAAAAAGATTGCAGAAGGTTTGCCTTGTGAGATTCAACAAAATCCAAAAGTGATCGAAGCGTACTTAGGAAGTGGTGAATTTAAGTATGAAGAAGACTAAATTGGAGGTGGAAGGATGGGACACATATTAGAAGTAAATGAGTTATCAGTAAATTACGGTGCGGTACCTGCTCTTTGCAATATTTCTTTTACGGTAGACGAAGGAGAAGTAGTTGCTATCATAGGACCAAATGGTGCAGGAAAAACGACAACGATGCATACAATCTCAGGCCTATTGAAACCTAAAAGTGGCTCAATTCAATATATGGGTAAAGAAATCACAGGAGTAGAAGCACATGATATTGTAAAAATAGGAATATCACAAGTACCAGAAGGAAGGGGGATTTTCCCAATTCTTACGGTAGAAGAGAATATTAATTTGGGCGCTTATGTACGAAAAGATAAAGATGCTGTAAAGAAGGATAAGGAGTGGGCCTATTCTTTATTTCCGAGACTGAGAGAAAGAATGACACAGATAGGTGGAACTTTATCTGGCGGGGAACAACAAATGCTTGCCATTGCAAGGGCGTTAGTCATGCGGCCCAAAGTATTGTTATTAGATGAACCGTCTATGGGATTAGCACCTGTTATTGTGGAAGACATTTTTCATATTATCAAGGAAATTAATAAAAAAAATCATACCACTATTTTACTAGTTGAACAAAATGCGAAGATGGCTTTAACTGCATCCCATAGGGCATATGTCATTGAAGTAGGTGAAATTGTTAATTCAGGATATTCTAAGGACCTTATAAATGACAACCAAATTCAGAAAGCTTATTTGGGAATTTAAAGAGGAGGTAGGGATTATGGACAATTATGTATTAGTAATTGAACGTGCTTATGGAAGTGGAGGAAAATATATCGCGCAAAAATTATCAGAAAGATTAGGGATTCCACTTGTAGACAGAGAATTGCTAGAGCTGGCATCAGACGATAGTGGTATTAATGAAGCTTATTTTAATCTTTCTGATGAAAAGGTTAAAAAATCAACATTTGGAATGGACGATTTCTTTAAGTCATCTGATTTTGGGATTTCTGCAGATGGAAATTTGTTTGACTATCAAGCAAAGATACTGAGAAGCAAGGCAATGAAAGATAACTTTATTGTAATAGGGAGAGCATCTAGTTATATACTTCGAAAATTTCCAAATGTATTCATAGTTAATATTCAAGCACCATTTGCTGATTGTGTTTCTTCTATTATAACAAGAAAAGGAGTTTCGGAAAAACAGGCAATTAAAGATGTAAATAGGATTAATGAAGAGAGAGCCAATTTTTATAAATATCATACGAGATATGATTGGACGCTGGCTGATAATTACGACCTGATTATTAATAGTTCACGTATTGGTCGAGATGAATGTGTGGATTTAATTATTAATTGTGCAGAGAGTAAATTAAAAATAAAGTTAAAAAAATAGAATTGGATGGTATAAAGAATGAAAGATTTTTTATTTAAAGCTCCTACAAAAATTAAATTTGGCGTGAATGCAACCCAGAATTTATCAGAACTTTTATCACCTTTACAGGCACATAAACTATTCCTGGTAACGGATAAAGTAATTGAAAAAACGCCATCTTTTCAGGCAATGTTAGATAAATTAATGCAGGATGGGTATAAGTGTGTTGTATATTCAGACATAATTGTAGATCCTCCCATTGAAGTCATAGATACTGCAGCGGGAGTTTTAAAAAAAAGTGAAAGTGACTTGGTCTTAGCAGTTGGTGGAGGAAGCACGATTGATACGGCAAAAGCAATCAGTATGTTAGTGACAAACGAAGGCTCTGTAAAAGATTATTTGTTTGGAGGAACTAAAGTTGTTGTTAATCATCCATTGCCGCTAATTGCCATTCCGACTACAGCAGGGAGTGGAAGTGAAGTAACAGCGTCAAGTGTTATTACAGATCAACAAAATGGCATAAAACTATCTGTAACACATGAATATTTAATGCCGTTGTTTGCAGTTGTGGATCCTGTCATGCAAAAGGGAATGCCACCAATTATTACGGCATCAACAGGAATGGATGCATTAACGCATGCAATTGAAGCATATGTATCTTTAAATGCAAATTTGATGAGTGATTCTTATGCAGAAAAAGCAATACGATTAATTGGAGAGAATATACGTACAGCAACGCATAATCCAGAAAACTTGGACGCACGAGGGAATATGGCAATAGCAAGTGTTTTAGCCGCAGTAGCATTTGTAAATGGTGGGTTAGGAGCGGTGCATGGGATTGCGCAATCCATGGGTGGCGTGGCACACACACCACATGGAATAGCAAATTCTTTACTATTACCACACGTTATGAAAGTGAATCTGATAGGAAATATTGAAAAATTTGCTCAAATTGCTAAAATGCTAGGTTGCCAGACAGAAGGACGTTCAGTCAGAGAACAGGCAGAATTGTCAATAGAAGCAGTTCAAATGCTTGTTCATGATTTAAGAATTCCAAGTAGATTAGTAGAAGTGAAGGTAACAAAAGAAATGTTTCCACTTATCGTAAAAGGGACAATGGAGTATCGATTACTAGCAGTTAATCCGGTAAAAATAAGAGAAGAGGACGTATACAAAATTTTAGAAGAGGCTTATGAATAAAGCATTTTCTGTGATTTATATCAAAAAACTAAAAGATATGGAGTGGAGGAAAAAATGAAATTTGAAGAATATAAGGAATATTTAAGTCCTGCTTTGGCAAAAGCCACAGATCTTGTAGTCGTAGAGGGTAGAGGTTGTTATTTAACAGATGTGAATGGGGATAAATATTTAGATTTTGTACAAGGAATTGCCGTGAATGCTTTGGGTCATAGCCATCCAGCCGTAGTAGATGCAATTTGTAAACAGGCAGGCAAATTAATTAATGCATCCTTCAATATGGTTAATTACGAGTCTACTTTAACGTTAGCGAAAAGACTTTCAGCATATACACCAGGAAATTTGAACACAATCTTTTTTTCAAATGGTGGTGCAGAAGCTACGGATGGCGCAATTAAGCTGGCAAAAGCTTATACAAAGAGACCGTCAATTATTTCCTTTCAAGGCTCATTCCATGGAAGAACTATTGGAGCAACTGCAATTACAGGTTCTAATTCTAAATACAGAAAATATTATGAACCTCATATGGGAGGAGTATATTTCACACCCTATCCAAGTAGAGACTTGTGCCCAGATGGATTTGATGAAGAGCAGCGTTCAAAATATTGCTTGAGTCAGTTGAAAAATCTGTTTAAGTATATTGTGGCGCCAGATACGGTAGCTGCAATATACATGGAACCGCTACAAGGTGAAGGCGGCTATGTAGTTCCACCTAAAAGCTTTGTTGAAGGAGTACGTGAACTTTGTTCGGAAAATGGAATTTTACTTATTTTTGATGAAATTCAATCAGGATTTGGAAGAACAGGAAAGATGTTTGCAAGTGAATATTTTGGAGTGGTTCCAGATATTATGACCGTAGGAAAAGCAATTGCGGGGGGCTTGCCGATGAGTGGTGTTATTAGTACTTCTGAAATCATGGAGGAATGGCACCCTGGGATGCACGGAGGAACATTTGGCGGTAATCCTTTAGTGGCGGCAGCTGCTAATGCAGTACTAGATCAGTTTGAAGATGGGAAATTACTTGAGAATGTAAATATAATGGGAGCATATTTAAAAGAAAAGTTATATGAACTACAAAAAAAATATCCCATTATTTATGATATCCGTGGATTAGGATTAATGGTAGCAATTGAATATTCTCATAAAGACGGAACACCAGCACCAGAGGTTTGGTCAGAAGTACGTAGAATTTGTTTTGAAAACAAAATGCTTACATTAAATTGTGGTATTAATGGAAATGGTTTCCGCTTTGCAACACCTCTTAATGTAAAAAAAGAAGAATTAGATGAAGGGCTTGCGATTTTAGAAAAAGCACTATCACAAATGAAAGGTCAGGAGGAATAGAAAATGGCAAAGGTTCTATATTTTAATATTGATGATAATTTGGATTATGAGAATTCATTATTAGAGGAATGGGGAATAAAAGATATTGAACTTATTGAGAAGAAAGATAAAGAATACAAAAAAGATTTTATATCTCATGTGAAAGAATCTCAGGCAGACGGCTTGGTTGTGGAATATGAACAAGTTACAAGAGAAGTGATAGAGCAACTACCAAATTTAAAAATCGTTTCACTTCAAAGTATAGGGTATAACAATGTAGATATCAAAGCAGCATCGGATCATGGTATTTGTGTTACTAATATTCCAGGGTTTTGTGCAGAAGAAGTAGCAGTGCATGCAATAGGTTTTTTAATTGATTTGGTTCGAAAGATTAGCTTCTATGATCGCTCTGTAAGAAGTGGAAAATGGGATCCATTATTGGGATATAAAACATTTCGCCTGACAGGTATGATATTTGGAATGGTATTTTTCGGAGAAATTCCCAAAGCAATGGTACCAATTCTAAAAGCGTTAGGACTAAATGTTCTGGTTTATGCACCAACGAAAACCAAAGAGTACTTAGCTGAATTTGGTTGCGAAAAAGCTGAATCACTAGATGAATTATTAGAGAATTCGGATTTTGTTTCGTTGCACTGCCCCTTAATACCAGATGTTACTTATCATCTAATAGGAGAAGATGAACTTAGAAAAATGAAAGCAAATGCTTTTCTTATTAATACAGCAAGAGGATCTGTTGTAGATGAAAAAGCTTTGGTAAAAGCATTGAAAGAAGGATGGATTAAGGGTGCTGGGATTGATGTAATTGAAGATGAAGCAAATGAAAAAAGCGAATTATTTGTATTGGAAAATGTTGTAATTACGCCGCATGCAGCTTTCATTTCAGAAGATTCATTTTATGATGGAAGAAAAAGAGCATTAAAGCAATTGGTTATGCGGTTAAGTGATAAGGTGAGACCATCTAGTTTGGTAAACAAAGAGTTAACAATTAAATTTTAAATGAAACAAAAGAAAAGGAGAAGAAAGTATGAGAGAACAAATTTATTCAAAAGAATGTGGAGAATGTCATGGACCGTATGCATTAGGAGTTAAAATGGGAAATATGATTTTTACAACACAGATTGGTACAGATATTACTGGCGAAATGGTCGAGGGTGGAATGAGAGAACAGACAAAAGCCACCATGGAAAACGCAAAAGCTGTTCTCGAAGCAGCGGGGGCATCTATGGATGATGTAGGAAAAGTTACCATCTATATTTCTGACATTACATTAATTCCAGAAATGAATGAAATATATAAACCATATTTTTCAGAAGGAAACTTTCCGGCTCGTTGCTGTACAGAATGTGTAAAGATGGTTGAAGGATGCCTTGTAGAAATGGAATTTACTGCCATTATATGTTAGAAAAGTGGCATGGGTTCTTTGAAGGACACATGCCTTTTTACGAAACAAGTAGGAGGAAGCATTATCATGTCAATGCGAATTGAAAAGCACGTCATTTTAGATGTGAATAAAAAAGAAAAGTTAGTAGAAATAAAGGTAGATGGAAAAACAATTCAAGCTTACGAGGGAGAGCCTATTTTGGGTGCGTTATTAGATGCAGGAATCAAAATTAATCGATATACCGTAAAAAAGCACGAACCAAGAGGGTTGTTTTGTGGGATAGGGCAATGTACAGATTGTGCAATGGTAGTAGATGGAGAAGCGAATGTCAGAACTTGTATTACTCCAGTACGTGAGGGAATGGTAATAAAGACGCAAGATGGATTATCGAAGGGGGAGTAAGAACAATGTTACAGAAAAAAGATGTGGTAGTTGTTGGTGCAGGTCCAGCAGGATTAGCAGCCTCCATTGAAGCAGGAAAAGCAGGAGCCTCTGTACTATTAGTTGATTTAAATCTGAAAGCAGGAGGACAGCTTTTTAAACAAATACATAAATTCTTTGGTTCTAGTGAGCATCGTTCAGGAACACGAGGATTTGATATAGGAAATCAATTATTGGATGAGGCAAAAGAAGCAGGAGTTGAAATCTGGTTAGGTAGTACTGTTATTGGATTATTTCCAAGAATGAAAGTAGTTATAGAAAAAGGAATGGATTCAAATAAAAAAGAAGTAATTACAGTTCAAGCAAAAAAAATAATTATAGCTACAGGGGCTAGCGAAAATGTTATTCGTTTCAAAGGATGGACAATTCCTGGAGTTATGGGAGCAGGCGCTGCGCAGACAATGATTAATGTAAATCATGTGAAACCAGGAAGAAGAGTAGTTATGCTTGGCAGCGGGAATGTAGGATTGATTGTTTCATATCAATTAATGCAGGCAGGATGTGAAGTGGTTGCTCTTGTAGAAGCGGCACCGAAAATTGGTGGGTATGCAGTACATGCAGCTAAGATAAGAAGAGCAGGTGTTCCTATTTATATGAATCATACAATTGTTGAAGCGATACCTGGAGAAGATGGTTGTGTAAGCAAAGTTATTATTGCCAAAGTAGATAGTAATTTTATGCCAATTTCAGGGACAGAAAAAGAATTAGAAGCAGATACGGTGACTTTAGCAGCTGGATTAAAACCTTCTGTAGAATTATCCAAATTAATGAAATGTGAATGTACTTTCAATGGTGTATTTGGAGGGTCTATTCCCTTACATAATGAAAGCATGGAAACATCAGTAGAAGGAATTTATGTTGCAGGTGATAGCACTGGTGTAGAAGAAGCAAATACAGCACTGGAAGAAGGAAAGATTGCAGGTATTTCTGCTGCGGAGGCTTTGGGATATCTTACCGCAGAAGAAGGAAACAAGGAAAGAACTGAAATTTGGAAACGACTTGATGCACTGAGAATGGGACCATTTGGAGAACGGCGATTAGCAGAAAAAAATAATATTTTAGAAGAATATAGAATCAGGGTGGGAGCACCTTCTAAGGAAGAATTGATGGAGGTTGACGACGATGTCGATGATTAATACTGGATTTTTAGAATATGATGAATTGGCAGAGATGCAAAAGATGCCAACAGATGAAAGATATGCAAAAGGACCTGTTGCAGTCATAGAATGTGTGCAAGAGATACCCTGTAATCCATGTGAAGCAGCATGTAAGTTAGGCGCAATTAAGATCGGTGAACCTATTACTAATTTACCAATATTAGATGGAGATAAGTGCATAGGGTGTGGTATTTGTGTCGCAAAATGTTCCGGCCTTGCTATTTTTATTGTAAACAAAGTGTATTCAGCTACAACAGCTACCATTGCTTTTCCATATGAATATAGTCCTACTCCTGATGTGGGATTAGTAGTAGAAGCTGTTAATCGAAGAGGTAAGATGATATGTGATGGGAAAGTAGTTAAAGTTATGAACCCTTTAAGTTTTGATCATACCCCAGTTGTTACAATAGAAATTCCAAAAGAATATGCGGATGAAGTAAGAAGTATGAGAAGGGGGTAATCTTGATGACAAGATTTGATTCGGATGAAATGATTGTATGCAGATGTGAAGAAATTACGGTAGGTGAAATAAAAGAAGCGATTATGCAAGGGGCACGAGATGTGGTAGGTGTGAAAAGACGTGTGCGAGCTGGTATGGGACTTTGTCAAGGACGGACCTGTGAAAAATTAGTGCAACAAATTCTATGTCAGGAACTTAAAATCGCTCCAGCAGAAACGGGTAGCACATCACCAAGGCCACCAGTAAGACCAATGACATTTGGAAATTTGGCAAGGGGGATTGTTGAATAATGAAAAAATTTGATGTAATTGTAATCGGGGCTGGTGCTATTGGGACCAGCGTTGCTTACCATTTAACCAAAAAAGGTTATAAAACAGCGCTCGTAGAAAAAGGTGATATTGCAAATGGGTCTTCTAGCCATTGTGATGCAGTATGTCTGATTTGTGATAAGCAGCCTGGAATTGATACTGCTATGGGACAGGCTAGTATTGATTATTATAAAGAGCTTGCAAAACAGTTTACATTTGATTTTGAGTATGACCCTAAAGGGTGTCTATATGTGTGTGAAACAGAACCGGAATATGAGGCTGCCAGCGAATATATGGAAAAACAAAGAGCAGATGGTTATGCATTGAGAATGATAGACAGAGATGAATTATGCCAGATGGAGCCTCATATTGCTAAAGATTTAGCTGGAGCTTTATATACACCACTTAGCGGCGCTATTGCAGTAAGCCCCTATAAAGTTTGCTTTGCTTTTGTAGAAGAAGGAAAAAAACTAGGTCTTGAGATATTTACTTATCGAAATATTACAAAAATAAATCTTGATGAAAAAACAAATGCTGTTGTTTCAATTGAGACAAAAGAAGATGGAATCATTCAAACAGATCGAATTGTAAATTGTGCAGGCGCATGGGCTCCTGAAATAGGGATACTAACAGATTTGCATATTCCCATATCTCCAAGGAAAGGAACAAATCTAGTATCAGAACAAACGGAGCGCTTATGTAATCATAAAATATTAGAATATGGATATATGATGTCAAAATTTGATAATATAAATTTTAAGAGAAATGTAAGTTCATTAGTAGAAAGTCAGAATGTTGCGTTTAACTTAGAATATACGAGGGCAAACAATTTATTAGTAGGAGGTAATCGATTGTTTCGTGGATTTGATATTCGAACAGAAATTGAGACATTAAAGGCAATCAGTGAGAGAGCTATTCGATTCTTCCCAGAGTTAGAAAATATTAAATGTATTCGTACCTATTCCGGAGTCAGGCCATTTGTGATAGATCATTTACCTATTGTATCAGATGTAGACACCATTCCAGGTTATTATATTGCTGCAGGTCATGAAGGGGATGGCATTTGTTTTTCTCCATTTACAGGGAAACAAGTGGCGCAAATGATCGCTGGGGAAGAAACAGATTTTGATATTTCGAAGCTAGATTTCGCAAGATTCTGTTAATTTTTTAATAGACTGTAGGAGGATAAATTTGTGGATGAAAAGAGTTTTTATGGATATTCTACACCTGAAAACACAAAAATAGTAAAGATGCTGAAAGGTCAAAATATTGCGGGTTATCCAATTGGTATTATTTATATAGATGATGTCTATTATCCCATGGTACCTGGAAATATTGTGAATGGTTATACATTCGATTTTCCTGTAAGATTAAAAGAAGTTTCAGGACTGGACATACCTAATCTTTTTCAAGCTGGAGATGAAGTTTATGATCAGATTTTGATAGCATGCAGGAAG
>Ga0209373_10002577_pt1 | contig 17914 bp, 13 predicted proteins | sample Higcelweek5metaG_FD_187173 | JGI IMG/M metagenome (GOLD analysis project Ga0209373, IMG submission 187173) | Freshwater pond sediment microbial communities from the University of Edinburgh, under environmental carbon perturbations - High... | ecosystem: Environmental > Aquatic > Freshwater >... | reverse complement strand
CGAATGCTTTGTTCGTGAAAATAAACTTACAGAACCTATCGGAGCCAAATTTTTTAGCATGAATGGAAGTGTCTGCGAAATAGTTGGAGTAGTAAAAGACTTTCATTATAAATCGTTCAGCTCACCAATTGCACCCCTTGCTATAAGAAATGAACCGTGGGCTTCGTATTGCTTGGTAAATATTCAAACCAGCGATTACAATTCGCTACATAAAACCATTGGTGAAATCAAAAAAACATTAGCCGACCTGTCTCCTTCGTTCCCTGTTGAAGTAAGATTTCTCGATCAGGCCATAGAAAACTTGTACCAATCGGAACTACTGTTCAAGCACGCGTTTTCATTGTTTGCAGGTTGTGCCATTGTAATTTGTTGCCTCGGAATATTGGCCATGTCTCTGTTTACCTGCCAGTACCGGATTAAAGAAATCGGTATCCGCAAAGTAAACGGTGCCCGCATTTCCGAAGTGCTGATGATGCTGAACAAAGACTTTATAAAGTGGGTTTTGATTGCTTTTGTAATTGCCACTCCTATTGCTTATTACGCCATGCACAAGTGGCTCGAAACCTTTGCGTACAAAACAGAACTGAGTTGGTGGATTTTTGTTCTGGCAGGTTTGCTGGCACTGGCAATTGCGCTTTTAACAGTGAGTTGGCAAACTTGGCGGGCCGCAAGAAGAAATCCAGTTGAGGCATTGAGATACGAATAAAATACACCCTCAGCCCCTTCCTCAATAGTTACAAGAAGGGGCTGGGGGTTATAACCAATTAATTCTGAAGTCATCCAATTCATAGAAAAAGTGAAACCTGATCTGGTTAAAAAAGCAATGTGAAGAGAAAAAACTAAAAACTTAATTGGAAACATTTTTTTAACTTCGTTTCAATGGGGATTGATTATCTTGATCGCCGTTTAAAATTGAAATGAGGTATCTTTTTACATAGAGAATTTTATGAATCAGAAGAAAAATGTTTCTGGAAAAGATCTTACATACCCAACCGATTTTCTGAATGGGATTACCACTGCATTAGTTGCCATTTTGGCGAAAGAGCAAAAGGTTTCCGAAATCTTTAAAGAAGTATGCGAGTTAGTGGTGGCCAAATTGGAGCCATATGTTTCATCGGTACGAATTCTGTTCAACACCGTTGATATCAAGAGCAAACAGTTTAGTGAAACAGATCTATTTCTCAAGCAGAAATTGTCAACTGCCGATGGAGCCTCTGGTGAACTCTTTATCTATTTCATTTCCACAAAATTTGAAGATGGCAACCCTCAACTATTCGAAGAATTTAAGAACCATTTCTCTATTTGGGCAACATTAATTAACGGTACACTATCAAATTTTCAACTGAAAACCCTTAACACCAATCACACCGAACGGCTGAAAGAACTTGGGGGGTTAAATGCGACATCTGAAATATTAAAACGGTCGAAACGGCTCGAGAATTCACTTCCCGAAATTTGCAACATTTTGCCAAACTCATTTCAATATCCCGAGTTCACCGTTGCCCGAATTAAGTATAACCAACACACCTTTTATAGCAATGGCTTTATCGAAACGCCTTGGAAAATAACTCAACACTTCCGCTGCTCTGCGAATCACAACGGGACTATCGAAGTTTTTTACACCCAAGAATTTCCAATTAGCGACGAAGGCCCATTCATGTTTGAAGAACGGAACCTGCTCATCAACATGGCCAACCTTATTTCTGGATTGGCAACAAAAGATATTCTCAGGCAGTTAAAGCACAACAACACCGAAAGGCTTAAAGAGCTGAGTGCCATAAATAAAACATCGCAAATTATTGAACAAGGACTTACCATAGACGAAACCTTGCACCTAATTTGCAACCTGCTGCCAAAATCGTGGCAATACCCTGAACATACCGCCTGCTGCATATCGTACGAAGGGAAAAGTTATACTTCCGAAAGATTTGAAGAAACCGATTGGTGCCAAATTGAATACTTTGTGACCATCGACAATAAAAAAGGGGAAATAATAATTGTTTACCTACAGGAATTCCCCAATGAAGAAGAAGGGCCTTTTTTAAGAGAAGAGCGCAATCTGCTCATCAACATCGGGAACCTCATCACCGGTTACATCAACAAACACAAAGGGTTAGACGTAATCAACAAGCGTGGGATCATCATCCCCGAAATGCACAAGTCTGAAGATTTCAGAAAATCGCTCATCACAAATAAAAAGCCGCTGCAACTTTACTTCAACCAACAGTCGATAGACAAGTACGTTTATCTCGACATGATGAAATACAAGGTAAAGCACATTCTATTTGTGGCAACACTTTACGATGCGTTCATGCTGGAAAATGAAGACTCGTTTTTCGAGAAATTCATGGGTGAAATATATCAGTACAGCCTTTTTTCGCTGCCTCGAATCACCGGGGTAACTTCGCCCGAAGAAGCACTTGAACTACTCGAAACCACCTATTTCGATTTAATAATACTCATGGTGGGTATCGATCGCGAAACACCAATTGCATTAAGCGAAAAAATTAAAGAGAAAAATGAATCGGTTCCGGTGTATCTGCTTTTGAACCGTAAAAGCGATGTAAAATATTTCGAAGATTTGGTGCCTACAATAAGGTCGGTCGACAGGTTATTTGTATGGAACGGCGACTCATTAATCCTATTCGCCATTGTAAAATCGATCGAAGACCGTATCAATGTTGAAAACGATACGAAAATAGGTTTGGTAAGGGTGATTCTTTTAATTGAAGATTCAACCCTGTACTACTCTCGTTACCTGCAAATGCTCTATTCAATCGTGTTCGGTCAAGTTCAACATTTACTGCCCGAAGTTGAGAAAAACGAACTCGATAAAATATGCAAAATGCGTTCGCGCCCGAAAATTTTACACGCCCGAAATTACGAGGAAGCCATCGCTATTTTCAATAAATACAAGGATTTTATATTGTGCGTGATTTCCGACGTTGAATTCGACCGGGCAGGAAAAGCAGACAAACATGCCGGACTAAAATTCATTGAATACGCTAAGTCGCACCTTCACAATTTGCCCGTTATTCTTCAATCATCAGAAGAGTCGAACCGGATTGTTGCATCGCGTCTGAACGTTACGTTTATGAATAAAAACTCCGATTCACTGCTCAACGACCTAAAAGCATTCCTGATCAGCTATTTAGGGTTTGGATATTTTGTATTTCGCGACGAAAAAGGGAACAAAATTGCGGTTGCAAAGTCGTTGCGCGAATTCGAAACGTTGCTGTCGAAAGTTCCTGACGAATCGTTTTACATACACGCCGTTGAAAACCAGTTTTCGTTGTGGCTTATGGCACGGGGCGAAATTCAACTGGCCAAGAACCTTAACCCAATTCCGGTTGGAAGTTTCGACAAACTGAACGAGTCGCGCCAATACATTCTCGATTCAATTAAGCATTATCGAGAAGAAAAAAAACGTGGTAAAATTCTCAGCTTCGACGAAACATCGACCCTCGACGAAAAAAACATTGTATTGTTCGGGAGTGGCTCGCTTGGCGGAAAAGGCCGTGGTTTAGCGTTCATCAACACGTTGATTTACAATTTCGATTTTGGAGAAATAACTACTGAAATCAATATTTCGACACCCATAACGGTGGCCATCGGAACAAATGAATTTCAAGATTTCATTACTCGTAACAAGCTTAAGAAAAAGGTACTAAACCCCAATATTTCCTATGCCGAATTGCGACGGATGTTCAACGACGCATCTTTATCCGAATCGTTGGTTGAGAAGCTTAAGGTTTTTGTAAGTCAAATTGACAAACCCATAGCAGTACGATCGTCGAGCATATCAGAAGACTCTATAACACAACCATTTGCTGGAGTCTTCGACACGTACATTCTTCCAAATTGCGCGACCAATAAACAACACATACTTGAACTGATTTGCAGTGCAATTAAACTGGTGTATGCTTCGGTTTATTCCGACGACGCCAGAACTTATTACACAGCAATAAACCATCGCATTGAAGAGGAACGAATGGCCATTGTACTTCAGGAGTTGGTAGGTTCGTATCACGAAGACTATTACTATCCGCACATTAGCGGTGTAGCACAATCGTATAACTATTACCCAGTGGCCAACATGAAACCCGAAGAGGGTTTTGCAGTGGCTGCAATTGGGTTGGGATCGTATGTTGTAAATGGATGGAAATCGTACCGGTTTTCGCCCTACTATCCAAAGGTTTCGGTATACAGCATCAAAGATTTACTTGACAGTACCCAGGTAAAATTTTATGCCCTGAAATTTACCAATGTGAACGTTGACCTGCTTGAAAACGGTGAACTTGCAGCACTTCAGCTACTCGATATTTCGGAAGCCGAAAAACACGGTACCCTAAAACATTGTGCGTCGTCTTACAACTACAACAACGACCGTATTGAACCAGGGTTAAGCACACCTGGCCCGAGGGTAATTAACTTTGCGAACATACTCAACTACAACCACATACCACTTGCCGAAACTTTAAAAGTGATACTTCGAACTGTTGAAGAAGCATTTGGTTCGCCTGTTGAAATAGAATTTGCTGTTGATTTAAACCGAACTAAAAATAATTTGCCAACCTTCTATTTATTACAAATTAAGCCGCTCGTTACCAGCATTCAAATGCAACATTTCGATTTCAATAAGATCGAGAAATCGAAAATGCTTCTTTACACACAATCAAGTTTGGGAAATGGTGAAATCAACGAAATAAGCGATGTAATTTACATCGACCCACAAAAGTTTAACAAACTGAAAACCCTCGAAATGGCTGCAGAAATTGAAAAACTTAATAAATTGATGATTGAGAATGGCAAAAAATACATACTGATTGGCCCCGGCCGATGGGGAACCCGCGATCCATTCCTTGGCATTCCGGTTAATTGGTCTCAAATTTCGAACGCCAAAGTAATTGTAGAAACCAGCTTGGAAAATTATCCGCTCGATTCGTCGCTTGGGTCACACTTTTTTCACAATGTAACGTCAATGAATATTGGCTATTTCTCGGTAATACACTATTCAAAAACCGATTTTATTCACTGGGAAACCTTGGAAAAACAAAAACTCGAAAACGAAACCCAATATTTTAGACATGTGAGATTCAAAAAACCGCTTCAAGTAATCATGGATGGGAAACAAAAAACATCAGCAATCATTAACTAGAAAAGAGCAAGGAGTATGATTAACATTGGGATTTTTGATGAATTTCGCTTAATGCAGCATGGGCTGCAACGAATTATTTCCGAAGTTGATGATTTTAGTGTGGTTCTCTTAACCGACAATAAAGCGGTATTACAAGAAAAATTAAAAAATATTCTGATTCATGTTCTGGTCGTTAGCATTCACGATGTATCGGTCCGACATATCAATTTTATCGTTCAGTTATTGCTCACAAATCCGAAACTGAAAATTCTTATAATATCTCACGACGATAGCGAAGACATTGTACTGAAAACATTGAAAGCTGGTGCCAAAGGTTTTTTAGGAAAAGATTCTCTTCCACAAGATTTGATTGAAGCCATTTTCACCCTTCGCAACGGATTCGACTTTTTCAACAAACCCATTACTCAATTGCTTTTGAACCGTTACATCAACAATTTAGAATCGGACAAAGAAATTGCCATGGAGGAGGAAGGTATTAACAGCCTAAGTTCGCGCCAAATTGAAATACTGAAATTGTGGGGAAACAGTTGTACAAACCAGGAAATTGCAGACCAACTTTTCATTAGTGTACGCACAGTAGAATCGCACAAAAACCATATTATGCAAAAACTTAAACTGAAAAACACCGTCGATTTGGTAAAATTCTCCATCAAGAACAACATCATTGAAATCTGAAAACGCACTTCAATTTCTCATTGCATAAAGGTTATTTAAAACCTAACGCTCCCACTAATTCATTTTCCAAATTGAACACATTCTGACAATCGCACCAAACCACTCACAGCCATAGTGTTTCAATAGTTAACCCCATCTTCTTTTTGTCAATTTTACATTCAGCTTATACATCATACGTAAAACACGTAATGACAGCAGTAGCACACTGTGCAAATACTTCTGGATATTATTTTCGTGCACTGATAAAAAATTAAAAAATCAAAATCAAGAAATAATTAAAAACATTATGGCTGATATCTTAAATGTAAAAGTAAACGAATTCATGGCAAAATTAATTGCCAAGAATCCTGGTGAAGCTGAATTCCACCAAGCAGTACAAGAAGTTGTTGAATCTTTGATGCCTTTCATCTTAGAAAACCCAAAGTACAACGACGCAAAAATTCTTGAAAGAATGGCTGAACCAGAAAGAGTAATCATTTTCCGTGTTCCATGGCTCGACGATGCAGGCAACTTCCAAATCAACAGAGGTTTCCGTATTGAAATGAACAGCGCCATTGGCCCTTACAAAGGTGGTCTTCGTTTACACCCAACAGTAAACCTTGGTATTTTGAAATTCCTTGCTTTCGAACAAGTTTTGAAAAACAGCTTGACAACATTGCCTATGGGTGGTGGTAAAGGTGGTTCTGACTTCGATCCTAAAGGAAAATCAGACAACGAAATTATGCGTTTCTGCCAAAGCTTTATGACTGAGTTACAACGTCATATTGGACCTGACACCGACGTTCCTGCTGGTGACATAGGCGTAGGTGGCCGCGAAATCGGTTTCTTATTCGGTCAATACAAAAGAATCCGCAACGAATTTACCGGTGTATTAACTGGCAAAGGTTTGGAATGGGGTGGCAGCTTAATCCGTCCAGAAGCTACTGGTTACGGTACTGTTTACTTTGCTGAGGAAATGTTGAAAACAAGAAACCTTGAATTCAAAGGCAAAACTGTTGTGATCTCTGGTTCAGGAAACGTTGCTCAATATGCAGTTGAAAAAGTGATCCAATTGGGTGGTAAAGTTGTTACTTTATCTGACTCAAACGGTTACATCTACGATGCAGCTGGTATTACAACTGAAAAACTAGCTTTCGTTTTAGAATTGAAAAACATCAAACGTGGTCGTATTTCAGAATATGCTGAAAAATTCGGTTGCGAATATGTTGCTGGAAAAACTCCATGGGGTGTTAAATGCGATATCGCTTTACCATGTGCAACTCAAAACGAATTGAACGTTGAAGATGCAAAAACTTTGATCAAAAACGGTTGTTTCTGTGTTGCTGAAGGTGCTAACATGCCTTCTACAGCCGAAGCTGTTGAAGAATTTATCGCTGCAAAAATATTATATGCTCCTGGTAAAGCTTCAAATGCTGGTGGTGTTGCTACTTCAGGTTTAGAAATGAGCCAAAACTCTCTCCGTTTGTCTTGGACTCGCGAAGAAGTTGATGCTAGACTTCATCAGATTATGATTGACATTCACAAAACTTGCGTAAAATACGGTACAGATACTGATGGTTTTATCAACTATGTGAAAGGTGCTAACATCGGTGGTTTCATCAAAGTTGCCGATTCTATGCTCGCTCAAGGTTTAGTATAAGCCAACAACTTATCATCATATCGAGGGATGTGGAATTTTTTTCCATGTCCCTCTTTTATTTTGTATTTAACCCAAATACGCATTGACCCAATCAATCGGAAAAGTTATAGGCACCAGAATTAACGCTCTACATACCGAATGAAGATGATACCATTCAGAAGAACAATTGGGACGATGAAGATAAAAAGGCGTTTGCCCTATCAATCAATTGGGCATTTCAAATAAAGATTGCTATCGCCGTAGCTAAGAAAGCGGTAATTGTTTTCGAGGGCATGTTGGTAAATTTGTTTCCACTTGTCGCCTAAAAATGCTGAAATTAAAAGCAGTAGCGTGCTTTGAGGTTGATGAAAATTGGTGATCATCCCATCGATTACACGGAACCGATAACCAGGAACAATGATGATTTGAGTTGAAGAATCAATCTGGTCCAATTCATTCCGATCGAGATAATCCAGCAGTGCTTTGAAAGCCTCTCTCCTCGAAATTTCTTCCGATTGCTGATAGGGTTCCCATTGCACAATTTTCAGTTCTTCGGAAGGCAGGTTTGAATTGAAATGCACCTTCACTCCCATCCAGTATAAACTTTCAAGCGTACGTATCGATGTGGTGCCAACAGCAATCAATGGATTTTTGTGATTGCAAATTTGTTGAATAAACGAGCGGTGTACCAAAATATGTTCGGTATGCATCTCGTGCCCGTCGATGGTTTCGGCTTTTACAGGTTGGAAAGTTCCGGCTCCTACATGCAAAGTTAATTCAGCAGTTGTGATTCCTTGTGCATTCAGCTTGGTGAAAACGTCATCTGTAAAGTGCAATCCGGCAGTAGGTGCTGCAACAGAGCCTTTTATCTTCGAATATACAGTTTGGTAACGAGTAAGGTCAATGGCTTCCGATTCGCGGTGCAAGTAAGGCGGTATTGGAATGTTCCCCGCAGCTTCGAGTACTTCAGCAAAAGTGAAATCTGCATTGTTCCAGCTAAACTCAACAATGCGGCTATTGCCGGCTTCACCTACATTTTCAGCTTTCAGGTCAATGGTTGTTCCGTTGATTTCAACAGGAAGTGTCAAAACCCCGCTTTTCCATTTTTTCAGGTTGCCCACCATACATTTCCAACTACAGCGTTCTGTTTGCTGGAAATTTTGCGCATAATCGGCAGGTTCAACAGGGTCGAGCACAAATATTTCGATATGTGCACCGGTCTCTTTCACAAACTGCAACCTCGCCCTAATCACTTTGGTGTTGTTGAAAATGAGCAAACTTTTTTCGGGTAGAAATTTCGCCAGATTAAAAAACTGCTCGTCGCTGATTGTTCCGTCTTTCCAAATCAGCAACTTCGATTGGTCGCGCTGTTCAAGTGGATATTTGGCAATTCGCTCATCGGGCAGATCGTAGTCGAACTGCGCAATCGAGATTTTTGATAGTTGTTCTGTCGTCTTCATTTTCAGCAGCCAAAAATAGTTTTTTATCCAGAATTTGTAATTACTATCTTTCGGCACAATACTATTTATGCATCTTTCGCGTCTCAATTCAAAATGATGGAACAGAAAAGTACAGTAAAACTTTGGCCAATACTAGCTACAGCAATGTTTGCCTCGTTCATGAATCCGTTTATGATGTCGGCTGTAAATATTGGTTTACCAGCCATTCAAGCCGATTTCGATTGCAATGCAACCAGCCTTAGTTGGATCACCAACTCGTTTCTTTTGGCCAATGCCATTGTGCTACTTCCGGTGAGCAAAGCTGCCGACAACTGGGGCCGCGTTAAATTTTTCAGGCTAGGATTGTTTCTGTTTACCATATTCACACTGTTATCGGCATTAAGTCCCAACCTGCCAACGCTTATGGTTATGCGTGCTTTGCAGGGAGCCGGTTCGGCATTGATGAGCGTAACTGCATTAGCCATTGTTACCGATGCTTACCCGCAACAAAAAAGGGGAGTTGCCCTGGGAATGAACATTGCAGCAGTGTACACAGGTTTATCGGTTGGACCATTCATTGGCGGATTGCTAACCCAACTTGGAGGCTGGCAGTTGATTTTTTATTCAGTTGTTCCACTTGGCGCAATTACAATTATTTTGTCGTACTTCAATTTTTCTCATTCACAACCAATCCACAAAGCACCCCCCTTCGATATAAAAGGGAGTTTGCTATATGCCCTCGCCATTTTTGCGTTTGTATTCGGGGGAGGAAAAATTCGTTCATCGGCTGGGATCATTATTTGGTTGGCAGGAATCGTACTTATGGTTTATTTCTTCTATTTCGAAAAAAGAAAAGAGTTTCCAATCCTCAATGTTTCGTTGCTCCGAAATAACCGCGGATTTACATTTGCCAACATGGCTTCACTCATACATTATTCGGCAACATTTGGAATTGGCTTTCTTTTAAGCCTTTACCTCCAATATTCAAAAGGACTTTCGCCACGCGATGCCGGGTTGGTATTGGTTATCCAACCGGTAATAATGGCAATTACCGCCCCGCTCACAGGCCGTTTAAGCGATAAATTCAATGCAGGTTACATTGCGTCGGTTGGATTACTGTTCACATTCATTGGACTGATTGGATTGGTATTTCTTAACCAAAGTTCTTCGATTGGAACCATCACATTGTTTCTCATTTTCCTTGGACTTGGGTTCGGGTTTTTTACTTCGCCCAACACCAATTCGGTGATGAGCTCGGTTGAACGAAAAGATTTGGGGGTAGCTTCGGGCATCAATGCAACCATGCGGGTATTTGGTCAAACATTCAGTATGATGTTGGTAACCATTTTCATCAGCCTCTATTTGGGGAAAGAAAAAATTTCGGCCGACACCGTAGTCCTTTTTCTCAAAAGCATGAAAATTTCTTTCGTATTGTTTGCACTTTTCTGCATACCGGCCATTTGGTTCTCGCTGCAACGAAACAAAAGTATTTCAACCAATTAGATACATTTTATTATACGTTGAAGAACCTTCTGAAAAAATAATTCAAAAAAAAAGAAAAAATAATTCATTGCATTGCAACCCTACACAATACTGTCTGTCATTAAAATCGGAATTAGAATTCATTGGAACCAAAAACAGACATACACCAATCGTTGATTGAAGCCAGTAAAAAAGGTGATAACCGGGCCCGTCGACAACTTTACGAACTCTACGCCAGAGCTATGTTCAACATTTGCTGCCGCATGATGAACAACCGCGAAGACGCAGAAGACGTACTGCAAGATGCATTTGTACAAGCATTTACAAAACTCGACTCGTTCCGTTACGAATCAACATTTGGCGCATGGTTAAAACGAATAGTGATTAACACCAGCATTAATGCCCTAAATAAAAAGAAGGTTGATTTGATGCTGACCGACGATTTCCGATTTGTTGGTGACAGGTATGAAGAAAATGAAAATGTTGATTTACCACTTACCTCCCGCGATATTGAAAAAGCAATGGAGCAATTGCCCGAAGGTGGACGAGTGGTGTTTTCGCTCTACTTGCTCGAAGGTTACGACCATCTCGAAATTGCTGAGATATTGGGAATAACCGAATCGACATCGAAATCGCAATACATGAGGGCAAAACGAAAGATTTATGAAATATTAAAAGACAGATATTATGAAACAGCTTGAAGATTTCATGCGGGAACATAGAGATGATTTTGATTCACAACTCCCATCAATTGATTTATGGGACAAAATTGAATTGAAACTTGAGAAGAAGAAAGGCCGCACCATTAACCTTTGGAAAGTTTCTACAGCTGTAGCAGCTGTACTGGTAATGGCAATCATCAGCACCGTACTGCTCAACAATCAAAACAATGGTTTAGAAAAACGATACGCCAATGTTTCCGATCCTCAAATGAAAGAGCTATTGGAAACCGAAGCTTATTATGCTGAAAAAGTGAACGTTAAAATTGGCGAAATAAACAATTGCTATAAGATTTATCCCGATTTGAAGGGTGATATCGAAGCCGATTTGAACGAACTCGACAACATGTACAAGGAACTTGAAAAAGACCTCGACGATAACTTTTACAACCGCGAAGTAATTGAAGCAATGATTCAAAACAACCGTTTGCGTTTGGAAATGGTTGACAGGGTACTAGACCAAATTAACTGTTAAAAAAGAACTATAATGAAACAGAATATGATACATACGATGTTTAAAGCGACGGCTTTTATGACAATGTTCTTACTGGTATCCCTAACTACTTTTGGGCAAATCAGTGAAACAAAAACCATAAAAAAAGGCTTCGCTATCAATAAGAGTTCAATTGTAGACATTGGTAACAAATACGGCGACATCACTGTCGAAACGTGGGAAAAAGACTCGGTTAAAGTAGAAATACAAATAAAGGTCACCGATAAAAACCGCGAAAAATTAAGGGTAAAAATGAACGAAATAAACTTCGAACTTACCCAAAGCGGGCACTATGTGGTTATCAACACCATTATTGGCGAAAACAAAAACCTTCTGTTCAGCGAGATCAATAAATTCAAAGAAAATATTGGAATGGCCGAGTCGCTGGTACAAATAAACATGAATGTGAAAATACCCGACAACCTCAACCTGCGCATAACAAACAAATACGGAAATGTTTACATCGACGATTACAAGGGTGAATTAACCTTGAACATGTCGAATGGAAAACTCAAAGCCCACGACCTAACTGGTTACGTGAACATGAAAATGAGCTTTGGCGATGCCATTGTAAACACAATTGAAACAGGTAACCTTGAGGTTTATTACGGAGAATTGAACCTAAGCAGCTCACGTAAACTGCGCATTACCAGCAAAACATCTGACATTACCATTACCGAAGTTGGGCAGCTATTTGTAAATTCTACCCGCGACGATTACCGAATTCGAATGATCAGCGATTTTGAAACCGAATCGAGTTGGACCGATTTCTCAATCAACGAGTTTAAAACAAAGTCGAACATCAAAATGAATTTTGGCGATTTAACCATTGAAAACATAAAATCGGCATTTGAAAATATCACCATCAATGCACGTTCAACAAAAATAAACCTCTTCTTCGATCGATTAGCTGACATTAATTTCGACATCATTTCGAACCAGCCGATCAGTCTCCCAAACGAAGCAAAAATTGACAATACCGAAAAATTAAACGAAAAAGAGAAGATTATGCGTTATTTGGGCCGCACTGGAAATGTTCCAGTTGCAAAAGCAAAACTAATAATGAATACATCGGAAGGCGAAATCACTATTTTAAAAAGATAATTTCACCATTTGCAACTGTTGAAAAAAACGAATGTCATTAAACTCGAAAACAAATAGCACAAAATAGCCATGAAACGAACATGTTTGCACACAATCACAATCGGAGATCAGCGTAAGCTAAACACCCATGAATTGAAAATCGGCGTTAGCCAAAATGGGTCAGGTGATACCGATAGCTATCGGCACCATCCAACAATTGGAAAAACAAATTATTTTCGGATGAAAACACAATTGAAAGTATTTATTTTTGCCATTCTATTTATCCCATTTTTAAGTAGTTGTATCTACAACTCAATTGAAGGGAATGGCGAAATTGTTGAAGAAACACGCGAAATACCCGAATTCAGTAAAATATCATCATCGGGCAGTTTCAATATATATTATGAGTATGATTCCATTTCTGAAGTAAAAGTTGTAAGCGAATCAAATATCATCATGTATGTCGAAACAGCGGTATTCAACGATGAATTGGTAATAAGCACTCCTTTTCATGTAAACATTCGCCCCAACGAAACCATTGAAGTATATGTTAAAGGTCCTGAAATTTCCAAAATGCACCTTTCGGGTTCGGGTTTGATTTCAACCGATACCATTAGCAGTGATCTTTTGGAATTATCGGTAAGCGGGTCGGGAGACATCGAAACTTATTTCACCGGAAAAGATTTAGTTTCAAAAATTTCGGGTTCTGGAAATATGTTCCTCTATGCCGATTGTAAAACACTTGAAACTGGGGTTTCAGGTTCAGGAAAAATAAACATCGAAGGAAAAGCGACTTCTGCTTACCACTCCATTTCAGGATCAGGCAGAATGATGGCTTACGATTTCACTGTTGAAGAAGCTGAAATACACATTAGCGGCAGTGGCGAACTCTACCTCAATGTAACAGAATTGCTCACAGCCTACATTAGCGGCAGCGGCAACATCCACTACATTGGTGACTGCGAATTAGACACACACAACTCAGGCTCTGGCAGACTAATCAACGAAAATTAACTGAACATTAGCGTTGGAATATGAAACACGTTTAACGAGAAACCCTTTTATGAAGAAATTGAGTCAAAACAATCGTCTATTTTTATACCAACACCATACTAACGGATATATTTTGACACAAAATTTCCATAAAGCCAATTAAATAAAGCAGAAACGCATGAAATACGTCATCACCATATTAGCCCTTTTCTCATCCCTCCTTTGGGTAAAAGCTCAAAATTTTGAAAAAGCAGTAGGCATCCGTTTGGGTTATTCCAATGCCATCTTTTTCGAGAAACAAAACAAAGACTTATCGTCGACGCGATTTATGCTCAACTGGCGTGAAGACGGACGGCAGTTTACAGCCATGAAAATATTCAGGCAATACGACCTTGACCAGTATTCTGATTTCAAGTTAGGACAGGTTTCTGGTCAGCTTTCGTTCTACTATGGTTACGGCGCCCATGCCGGCTATGTAAAGTGGAACCAATCAATTACCAACGAAAAAGGGCATTATTTCGAAATGCAGTCGGCTCCAGTTTTTGGGCTCGACGGTTTAGTTGGCCTTTCATACGATTTCGACCGACTCCCCTTATCCTTAACGCTCGACTGCAAACCATTTTTCGATTACTGGGGCCGTCGAATTTTTCAGGTTGCTCCACTCGATTTGGCCATTGGAGCCGTTTATGTTTTTTAATTAAGTATTAAGTATCAAGAAAAAATAGTTGAAATGAAAAAAATAATTGCATCACTAATCGTACTGTTTGTCGCATTTAATGCTACAGCACAAGACAATATAAAAATTGGGGGATACGACCAGGAAGTAAAAACCCTCTTCAAGAAAAATAAAAGAGATGGCTTTTACGGCTCAATTTCAGGCGGATATTCCCCAATCGACAATGTCGATGGTTTGACGTTCTCTGCTCGCGGGGGCCGCATTATGGACCACTGGTTTGCTTTTGGATTAGCGGGTACAGGCTTTGCCAACAACATTGAAGAACTGGGCGATTACGTTTATAATTCATCATCTGACGAAGATTTAAACCTTGCCGGAGGTTACGGCGGATTCTTTCTTGAACCAATACTACTGCCGCTAAAACCCATACACCTCTCTTTTCCTGTAATTATTGGTGTTGGTGCCGCATCGGCAATGAAATCGTATTATCTTTCGTCGTATTACGAAGTTAACGACTTCTTTTGGGTGGTTGAGCCCGGCATTGAACTGGAACTTAATTTCACCCGCCACTTAAGGATTGCTGCTTATGCAACTTATCGATACACCCCTAATCTTTCAATTGAGGGCATTTCACCCGATGCACTTCGAAATTATTCGACTGGCATTAGTATGAAAATTGGCCTTTTCTGATAGCCCAAACTTCGAACATTCATTATAAATCCCGCTGCAATTTGTACGAATTCAGCGGGATTATTTTTTTACCGAGGTGACAATAATCAAAATTGAAACGCAATTTTCTATTACTTTTGCCTTTCGATTTATCAAAATGGAAAAACAAAATCCGTTAAAACTCTACTTCTCCATTGTGCTTTCAATGGTTTTCTTTTCGCTTTCGTTTGTGTGGTTTAAAGTGGCCAATGTTAGCTATGGCCCGCTTACCATTGTATTGTTCAGGCTGCTCATTTCATCGGCTATACTGTTTGTTGTAACAAAAACCACCAAACGGTTCCGAATGCCCAACAAAAAGGATTTCAAGTACATTTTGCTTCTCGCCTTTTTCGAGCCATTCCTTTATTTTATGGGTGAAAGCTACGGATTACAATATATCTCGTCTACTGTTGGGGCTGTTATCATCGCAACTATTCCGCTTGTTGCGCCTTTTGCAGCCTTTATTTTTTACAAAGAGAAGGTGAGTTTGCTCAATGTTGTTGGTATTCTTATCTCTTTTTTGGGTGTTACAATTGTTGTTTTTGAATTGGGAATGGGAATAACAGCCTCGCCACTTGGAATGCTTTTACAATTTAGCGCTGTATTCTCGGCGGTGGGCTACACCGTTGTTTTGCACAAAATATCGAATAAGATCAACAACTTAACCATCATTTTATTTCAAAATTTTATCGGTTCAGTTTATTTCCTGCCGTTCTGGCTCATATTCGAGAAAAACCAATTTCTATCCACTCCTTTCAATCATGAGTCAATGATGTCTATTATATATCTGGCCATTTTCGCTTCAACTTTCGCATTTATCCTTTTCACCTATTCGGTTCGGCACATGGGCATTACCAAATCGAATATGTTTGCCAATACCATTCCTGTTTTTACGGCCATATTTGCCTGGGTTATACTTGGCGATCAGTTAAACATTCAAAAATCCATTGGAATTGCAATAGTGATTGGCGGACTATTCATTGGTCAAATCAGATTCAAGAAACGATACAACGGTCCTGATCCAATTCCTGAAATGTAGAACAAAAAAGAGTCATCGATCAATTGTCATTAAAAAAGATGAAACCTGTAAAATATCGAACAGCAAAAGAACTTGCTGAATTAACAAAGCAAAATCAGAAAAGCAATTCTGCTGCAATTCAACGTTGGAAAAAGAAGAAGCCTGCTGAACTCGATCACTATTTTCTCAGCCTGCACAACGAAGCATTTTCAAAATTCAATTGTCTCCATTGCGCCAACTGTTGCAGCTCAATCAGTCCAATAATTCTCGCTAAAGATATTGAAAGGCTTGCCAAGTATTTCAACACAAAACCATCTGACTTCATTGCCAAATATTTGCACATCGATGAAGACAACGACTACGTATTCAATCAAGCCCCCTGCCCTTTTCTTGGTTCAGACAATTATTGCAGTGTATATGAATGCAGGCCCAAAGCATGCTGCGAATATCCTCATACCGACCGCCGAAAAATGAACCAAATTCTCGACCTTACACTTAAGAACTGTGAAGTTTGTCCGGTAGTTTACCGAATTGTCGACGAATTGAAAAGAATACCTGATCTCCAATAGAAATAGGATGCAATTTCACGAATAAAACCTGCTAAAAAAGCAACTAGCAATATTTGTCCCCTATTTTGAAGCAAATCTCCCGATCAAATACCTCCATATGCTTTTCATTTGCATTGTGAAATGTAATCATAATTAAAAAATGAAGATCAGAAACTACTTGTTTGTAAATGCGAGCGAAACAATCATTATCGCATTAATGCTACTGGGTTTTACCCTGAATTTAAACGCCCAAATAACCCCGTCGTTGTTGTTCAGCAACGGAATGGTTTTACAACGAAATGTAGATATCCCGGTTTGGGGAACAGCCAAAGCGGGCGAAAACATCACGGTGAGCCTTAATGGTATTTCCAATACGGCAACTGTTGCTACCGATGGAAAATGGAAAGTTATTCTACCTTCATTTGAAGCTGGAGGACCATTCATCATGACCATTGAAGCCGGTACCACAAAAAAAACGTATTCCGATGTCTATATTGGTGATGTTTGGCTTGCGGCAGGGCAATCGAACATGGAACTTACCGTTAGCCAGGCCAACGATGCCGCCGCCCAAATAGCCGCTGCAAATACCCAGCTTATTCGCGAATTCAAAGTACCCAAATCCACGGCCGATGAACCATCGGTTGATTTACCCGCGGGTAGTAACTGGAAACCAGCAACATCAAGCAATGTGGGTAATTTTAGTGCTGTTGCATACTACTTTGCGAAAAACATTCAACCCAATGTAAATGTGCCTATTGGCATTATCAACAATTCATACGGAGGGTCAAGAATTGAAGCTTACATGAGCGAAGAGATGCTCGGGTACGACGAACAAGATGTGGTTTTGGCGGGTGGCACTTACCGCGAACGCCAACCTACCGTTTTATACAATAAAATGCTTCTTCCTTTAATTCAATATCCAATAAAGGGATTCCTTTGGTATCAGGGAGAATCGAATGCCGACAACATGGAAGATGCCTTAGAATACGGCAGCCTTTTCAAAACAATGATTACCCAATGGCGTAATTTATGGGGAATGGGCAATTTGCCTTTCTTATGGGTACAATTACCAAACCAGGGAGAAGTATCAACATCGCCCGGAGGCTGGGATGCATGGCCGCAATTACGCCAAAATCAAACACGTGCATTGGCTCTTCCTCAAACAGGTGAGGCTGTTACAATCGATGTTGGCGAGGTCGACATTCATCCAAAAAGTAAAATTCCGGTAGGCGACCGTTTAGCTCTTATTGCCCGCAAACAAGTATACAACGAAGAAATCGTTGATCAGGGTCCACGCTATAAAA
>Ga0209373_10002576_pt1 | contig 17917 bp, 11 predicted proteins | sample Higcelweek5metaG_FD_187173 | JGI IMG/M metagenome (GOLD analysis project Ga0209373, IMG submission 187173) | Freshwater pond sediment microbial communities from the University of Edinburgh, under environmental carbon perturbations - High... | ecosystem: Environmental > Aquatic > Freshwater >... | reverse complement strand
TGATAATAATAAGTCTAAAATATGTCTTCTTGCATTTCTAACTTTTCTAGTATTTGTTTTTATTGTAATAGGTTGTGTAACTGGATATGCACAAGCTGCTTGAAGTAGTCTTTGACCTTCTACTTCTACAACACATATACGACATACACCAGCAACACATAAATCTTCATGATTACACAATGTAGGGATTTTAACACCCAATTCTTTTGCTGCTTGTAAAATTGTTGAACCTAGTGGAACTTTCATTTCTTTTCCATCTATGTTAATCGATATTTTTGCACCAATCATTTCTGAGTCAGATGGTGTTGTTATAGTATGAGCTTTTTGACTCATTGGAGCCCTAGAACTTTCTTGTATATTTGTCATTGTTCACACCTCAACTTATACATTAATAGGGTGATTGTTTAATCTACCCATAATTTCGCTTTTAAAATGTTTTACAATAGATAAAAATGCGTTTGGACTAGATTGTCCCAAGCCACATTTTGATGCAAATTGCATTGTTTCACCCAAGCCTATAAGTTCGTTTAGATAACGAATAGAACATTTTCCTTCTATCAACATTTTTATTCCTTCTAATATCTTTTCGTTACCTTCACGGCATGGAGTACATTGACCACAAGATTCATCCACAAAGAAATCCATAAGATTTTCTGCAAATGCTAACATATCACGATCTTTTCCAAGAATGATTACAGAACCACCTGTTGGAATGTCTTCATAAGCAACTTTTCTTTCAAATTCACTTGCTGGGAGACAAAGACCTGATGCACCACCAATTTGGACAGCTTTGGCACCTTCACCACCAACAAATTTAAGCAATTCAGAAACTTTTATACCCATTGGTAATTCATATACACCTGGTTTTTCACAATCACCAGAGATACTAAATATTTTTAGACCTGTTGATTTATCTGTACCGAATGCTTTAAACCATTCTGCACCATTTGAAAATATACAACTTGTCCAAGCAAATGTTTCAACATTATTTACAACAGTTGGATAACCCATATAACCAGTATCTGCTGGATATGGTGGTCTATTACGTGGCTCACCACGTTGACCTTCCAATGATTCAATTAAAGCTGTTTCTTCACCACAAACATAAGCTCCTGAACCCATACGAATTTCTATATCAAATTCAAAGCCTATTTTTCCTAAGATATTTTTGCCCAATAAGCCATCTTGACGTCTTTTTTCCAAAACATCTTGTAGATATTTATAAAGGTATGTATATTCACCTCTTAAGTATAAAATACCTTTTTTGGAACCTACTGTATAACCACAAGCAGTCATTCCATTAAATACTAAATTTGGAAAATTTGTTAAGATTACACGGTCTTTAAATGTACCTGGTTCACCTTCATCTGCATTACATACAACAAATTTTTTATCAGCTTTTGCAGCAGCAACAAGATTCCATTTTACACTTGTTGGAAAACCAGCACCACCACGACCTTTTATTCCAGAAGCACCCAAATCACTTATTATTTCAGCTCTTTCTTTGGCAAGGGCTTTTGTCAAAGATTCTATTGCATCTATTTTTGAAAATGTAAGTTCATTTGTTATTGTAGTTTCACTTGTATTAGACATCAAATCTTCTTTGCTTTTTTGTAAAGCATGAGGTCCAAAAGTATATTTGCATTGTTCTATAATTTCATGAACTTTTTCTGGTGTCACTTTTGTATGAACATTATCGTTTATCAACATAGCTGGACCTTGATCACACATGCCTAGGCAATTTGTCCATTCCAAAGTAAATCTTTTATCTGGAGTTGTTTCACCAAATTTTATATCAAGTTCATTTTCAAGTTGTCTTGCAACTCTACTTTTACATTGCATCTCACATGAAATTGTTCTACATAAACGAACAATAAATTTACCTTTTGGTTTATTATCAAGGAAACTATAGAATGAAACTACGCTATAAACTTCAACTGGATGAATATCCAAAATATCTGCAACAACTTGCATTGCATATTCTGAAATGTAATAATATTTACGTTGAATTTCTTGTAAAGTTGCAACAAGAGCACTACGATTTGCACCGTATTTTTCAATCCAATTTTGAATATCAAGTTTTAATCGTTCTTGGTCGGATACTAACATTTATAAATTCCTCCTATTTTTTCAGCAAAGCGTTAACTTTTGCGATAATGGTTGCAGGGGATACAGGCTTTTCTACAAAATCATCAACTGGAACTAGTGAATCATCTTTGTCATAATTCATGCCTGTTACTTTTCCAATACTTGTAAACATAAGAATTGGTGCTTTAAAACCTTGTTTTCTAAGGTCTTGTGCCATAATAAGACCATCATCATGTTGTTCCATAATTACATCAAGAATTAGTAATTCTGGGTTAACATCTTTAACTGCTTTCATTCCATCTGCACGATTATTTGCAGAAGAAACTACATGTCCTTCTTTTTCAAGAACAATTCTACAAACATCAACTACATCAGGGTCATCATCGACAATAAGAATTTTAGCCATAAAATTTTCTCTCTCCCAAAAGAATACAATGAACTTTTGATTATAAACATAACATAATAGAAGAAAACCGCTATTTTACCTATTAAAACTGGGTAAAGTTTTTATTAAATTTTATTAAGATTAATAATTGGTAAAAATAAGATTATTACTTGATTTAAATAGAGTTAATCATAATAATGATTACTGACAAGTTAAAAAAAATTGGATAAAATTATATGGATAGATTTTACCCAAAAAAATAAAATCATTATTTTTAAAATTACCTTATATTCAATTTCATAAATTTTTACCCAAAAAAATATTTATAATATTTGTTTTAATGTAATTTTTTTATTTTCTGTTATACTCGTTTTTATTAGTAATAATTAATAAAAATAGAGGCAATAAAATGATAATAGATGGACATTGTGATACTGTTGTAAAAGCAATTTTAAATAGTGATGATATATTTGAAATAAATCAAAAATATCACATAGATATTCCCAGATTTTTGGAAAGCCTTGTTAAAGTACAAACCTTCGGTTTTTTTACAGAACCAAAGTATGAACATCTTAATGCTACTCATCACGCACTAAAAAATATTTCTATTTTCAAGCAAAATTTAGAAAAGTCCAATAAGAATATAAAAATAATAAAAACAAGTGAAGATTTAAATAAAATAATTGATGGAGAGAATAAGGCTATTATTCTTTCTTTGGAAAATGCTTCTCCAATAGTTGGAGATTTGGATATTTTATATACTTTTTTTGATATTGGTATAAGAATGATTGGTCTAACTTGGAACAATCGTAATGAAATCGCAGATGGTCTTTATGTTTCAGATAATCCAAGTGGTCTAACAAAATTTGGAATAAGTGCTGTAAAAAAAATGGAAGAACTTGGAATTGTTATTGATGTAGCACATTTGGAAGAAAAAGGATTTTGGGATGTTATACAAGTAGCAAAAAAACCTTTTGTCGTTTCTCATGGAAATGCTAGAGCATTGGCAAAAACTTTTGAAATGTTTGATGGTGATAAAAAAATATTGGAAGAAACAAAAAGAAATCTTACCGATGAACAGCTTAGAGCATTGGCTGAAATAAAAGGTCTTATTGGTGTTACTTTTGTTCCAGATTTTCTTACAAATGATGGAAATGCAACAATAAATGATGTGGTAAACCATATAAAATATATTGCAAACTTGATAGGTATAGATTATGTTGCTTTAGGCTCTGATTTTGATGGAATTGATAAAACTCCTATAGGCTTGGAAAATATAATGATGTTTCCAAACCTTATAACATTATTAGAAAAAGAAGGTTTTTCAAAAGAAGATATAGAAAAAATAACTTACAAAAATTGGCAAAGAGTTTTTAATATTTGTTTGCCTCAAAAACTATAAAATTATTGAATATTAATTAGTTTATAGATTATAGTTTAAAGAAAATTTTTAGTATAAAATACATATACTAATAAATAAGAAAATTTTTAGGAAAGGTAGAATAAATTGAGTAAATTTTTATTAGAAATAGGAACAGAAGAATTACCTGTAAGTTTTGCAAATGAAGCACGTCAACAGTTAAAAATACTTGGTGAAAATTGGTTAAAAGATAATAATGTAAAATATGAAAATTTAAAAACATTTTCAACACCAAGAAGACTTGTATTTATTTTGGAAGGTTTGGAGAAAAAACAACCAGACATAATAAAAGAAATGAAAGGTCCTGCTGTAAATATTGCTTATGATGTTGATGGTAACCCAACAAAAGCTCTTATGGGTTTTTGTAAATCTAATAATATAAATCCTGAAGATGTTGAAAAAAGAGAAGTAAAAGGTAATTTTTTTGTTTTTGTAAATGTAAAACAAGAAGGCAAAAATATTATAGACCTACTTCCAAATTTAATTAAACATTTTATTTCAAGCTTATCTGTAAATCGTGGAATGAGATGGGCTGATTATAATATGAAATTTTCCAGACCAATTCATTGGATTTTACCATTGTTTGACCAAGAAATTATAAAGTTAGAATTGGACGAAGTAAAATCTGATAATTTTACTTATGGTCATAGATTTTTAAGCTCTGGAAAATTAGAGATAACATCACTAGAAAATTACTTTGAAACATTATCAAAAAATTATGTAATTGTTGATAATGAAGAAAGAAAAGAGTTTATTAGAAAACAACTTATTGACCTTGGAAAAGAAATGGATGTAAACATTCCTATTTATGAAGACTTATTAGAAGAAGTGAATCAACTTGTAGAATTTCCTAATATAGTTGTTGGAAATTTTGAAGATAAATATTTGGATATTCCAGATATAGTAACAACAACAGTTATGAAATCTCATCAAAGATATTTCCCAATTTACAAAGATAATAAACTTATGCCTTCTTTTGTAACCATTAGCAATATGGAATGTAAAAAAGGTGAAGTAAGATATGAAAATATTCGTAAAGGTAATGAAAAAGTTATTAGACCAAGATTGGAAGATGCAATTTTTTATTATAATGATGATTTAGAAAATACACTTGAAGATAATGTTGAAAAATTGAAAAAATTGACATATTTTGAAGAAATTGGAACAGTTTATGATAAATCTGAACGTATTGAAAAAATAGCTTTGGAAATTTTTAAATCTTACTTTGATAAAAAAGATATTACAGAAGAAGAAATTAAACAAGCTTCAAAACTTTGCAAAACAGACCTAGTTACTGGAATGGTTCAAGAATTTACAGAATTGCAAGGTGAAATTGGCTATCATTATTCTCTAAAAATGGGTGTAGATAAAAAAGTATCTATTGCAATAAAAGAACAATATCTTCCAACAGGAAATAATAATAGTCTTCCATCAACTACATTATCTCAGATAATAAATTTTGCTGATAAAATTGATAATCTAATTTCATGTTTTTCATTAGGTAAAATACCAACTGGTTCAAAAGACCCATTTGCACTTAGAAGACAAATTTTAGGAATTATCAAAACTTGTAATGAATATAAACTTGAACTAAATATTAATTCTCTCTTAGATAAAGCATTTGATGTTTTATTTGAACAAAAAAATATAAAAGCTGATAAAAAAGAAACTTTGAATAAAATAAAAGAATTCTTTATACAACGTCTTAGAATTGATTTGATAGATAGAGGTTACAAACATAATATTATTGATTCAGTTCTAAAATCAAATATCAATCCTTTGGATAATATATTTGCAACCAAAGAAAAAGTAAAAAATGTTTCAGAATGGTTAAAAGAAGACATTACAAAAGAAATACACATGGCTCTCTCAAGAATAGAAAGAATTTGTAAAACAAAAGTTGATATTATAATTGATGAAAGTTTATTTGTAGAAGAAGCAGAAAAATCATTATATCAATCACTCAAAAAGTATGAACCAAAATTAAATGAGCTTTACAATTCACATGATTATAAAGCTTGTCTAAGCTTATATAGTGAGATTGTAAACCCAATAAATACTTTCTTTGATAAAGTTATGGTAATGGCTGAAGATATTAATGTTAAAAATAATAGATTAGCACTTTTACAAAATGTTATTAGTGTTTCTGGTTCAATTGCATATTTAGACCAAATAAGCAGTGCAGACTTTGAATAAATTCTAAAATCAAAATTACATAGGGCAATTAATTTATTTTTTATTAATTGCCCTATTATTTTTAGTTTATTTATTTATTTGCATCAGTTGAGTCATCTTTAAAAATTTTAAAGAAGAGTGAATCATTTTCTTTTTTTTGTGGTTTTAAGTTTGTATCAGTAGAAAGACTATCTTTTACAAAAGATGAAACTTCATTTGTTACACTCTCACCTGTTTTCTTTAAATCATCAACCGTTTTATCTATATTTTGAACTGATTTATTAAATTTATCATAAAATCTTGTAATCTGTCCAAATATTCCACCTTTTTCATTAACACCCATACTCATTTATATTACCCCCACTTAAATTCATAAATTTAAACTCTTATTTTTTTGAGTTTATTATATTATCAGCTTGATTTACAACTTTATTGACATCATTGACAACATTGTTAACTTGATTACTTGTTTTCTTTACTTCTGTTTTGACAGTTTTGTCAATTTGTTCAATATTAGCTTTTGTCTTATCAATTTCTTCAAGAGCTGGATTAACATTATTTTTTATAATATTTTCATAAGTATCTCCAAGACCTTGAATAAGAGTATTTTCTGTATCCAAAACATCAACTACACCTTCAACAACATTTTTGACCTTTATATCATCAATAAAATCAACTACATCATTTACAACAACTTGTGTATTAGGATCAGTTACTTCCATATTAAATTTAAAGCTAAATTTTTCTTGATTTTCAGAAACTGTTTTGTCTTTTTGAGCAAGTTCACTTTTTCTTCCATCCAAAAAGATATTTTTTGTATCTTCTAGTTTGATTACAGTAGATGATTTTTGTTTGCCATATTTATCAGTTTGTCCGGGATCACTCATTAGACTTGCAATATCCATATAGATAGCATTTTTCTTCATATCAACTCTAATAACACCATAGAATTCTGTATATTTTTCTAGTGAATTCAAGTGTAATTTTTCAAGTCCTTTTTTCAATTCTCTTTCGTATTCTCTTCCTTCAGTTGGTTTACCAGTTTTTGCATAGTTTTCTTTGAATTTTGAAACTTCTTTATTTTTTATAGCTTCATACAATGCTTTTTGTGATTTATCTGAACCGTCAAACATTTGCTCTAATTGTTCGTTTGCTTTTTCTGTTCCAAAATCCTTTACACCAATAAAGCCTAATATATTAAGTTTATCAAGAGAAAGTTTCAATAAACCATTTTCAACGCCAAGAACTGTTTCACCTTTGATATCAACATTGATTAAATCAAAGAATACAGATGTACTTACTTTTACATTGAGAGAACCATCTTCAGAAACACCTGTTTTATTTGGATCAAGTTCAATAGGAAATTTTTGTTTCATATCACTACTTGTATAAATGTCTAATATTTTTTTATTATCTTTTTCTCTAAACTCTGTAATAGTACCTGTTTTTGAAAGGTCTTCTTTCATGAAGTTTGATAATATTTTATTAAATTTATCCAAACCTGCATAAATTTCACCATTTGTAATTTTTGCTGTGCCTGTAGAACTATTTATATTTAAATGTCCAGAAACGCCACCATCTGCATTGTATTCTGGAACTTTCATTTCAGACTTGATAATTGCTATATCTTTTTCTGGAATACCAGCAGTTTTTAGCATTGCTGTAAATTTTTCATTGGATAATGTTGTATTCTTTTTGGAAGTAATAATTGTATTGAGCATACCTTTTGTACTTTCTGAAAGGTCTTTATATTTTTCTAGTACATTCTTTGCTAGTCCAGAATTTATATTATAATCACCTTGAGCATTATAAACAGCTGTAAGTCCTTTTACTCCACCTTTTATATCACAATCAAACTCAACAACTTTAGTTTTTTCATTAAACTTTATTGATAAATTATTCATATCCATTGCCATATCTGCATCTTTTAGGTTGTATGTCATTTTATTAATTTGACCCAATTGATTGTGATATTCTTTTCCAAGAGGTAACTTATCAAGATAATTTGTCATTTTTTTAAATGCAACATCACCTTCTGTTTTTGTATTTAAATCTCCAGTTATTTGTATTTCATCTTGGCTCAATCTCTTAACTGTAAGGCCACTATTAAGTTCTATTGCATTTTGAACATTACCAGATATTTTTATATCATAATTTCCTTTTTCAGAGCCATTAACTTCAGTAATCAAATCAAGATCAATTCCATTTAAATTACCTGTTACATTTGCTTTGAGATTATTAAATGAAATTTTTCCATCTTTCTCAATGGTTGCGGAGCCATCTAATTGAATATTTTCAAAATTGGCAACCATTTTTTTATAATTTCCTTCTGAAATTTTTTCTGAACTATTAAATGTTAGTTTACCTGTTATTTTGAGAGTCTCTTCACCATTATTTGTAAAGTTTACAGTCTTATTTCCATCAATATCTGTATATTTTATCTTGCCTTTAATATCAGCATCTTTTAATTCAACATCTTCATAAATAATATTAACTTTCTGGTCACAAGAAACTTCTAAACTATTTTGTGTTTTATCAATATCAACTTTTCCATTTGTATCAAAGTAAATTTTTTCTTTTTTACCATTTTGAATTAATGTAGCATCAAATATTAATTTTTGCTCTTGGGAATTACCATTAATTGAAATTTTGCCATTTTGTGTTTCTAGTCTTCCATCTATTTTTACATTTTCAAAGTTTAAATCACCAAATTTTAATTTTGAAATATTAACATTTGAACGTATAGAATATTTTCTTGGTTGATCTTTAATTTTAATAGCATCAATATTAATACTTCCAGTTGATACTATTTCTAAATCAACAGCATTTTTTTTGTCATCAATAAGTTTTCCTTTTATTTCAAATGGTGTTTTTTGATCTACACTTTCTAATGTTAAAGATTGAACAGAATTTTGACTAGATTTTGAAGCACCAACTAATAAACGTCCACCTTTGACTGAAAAATCTTTTAGTTCATAATCATCATATTTAAAGCTCTTAATTGTTCCTTCTGGAATAATGGATAATGTTGCATTATCTTTATTTGTAAAAGTTCCATTTATTACCAGTTTAGAAGTAGCTTCTTTGATAACTATATCTTTACCATTAATTTTACCTGTAATATTTTGAGGTTCATTTGTCAAGCTTTCAATTGAAATCTCTTTTGTGAGTGGATTGTAAGTAATTCTGCCACTAATATTTTTTAGACCTTCTAGTGTTACATCATTGAATTGGAGCTTATCTATACTTGCCATTTTTACGTCAAATTGCATTGCTCCATTAGGAAGTCTATTTATTTTTATATCACCACTTGCTTTTAGAGCATAAGGATTATCTTGTGTTGAACCTTTTATATCTATCGTTCCTTTTATGTTTGAATTTGTAATATTTCCATTTTTGTCAAATCTAACACTACCAGAACCATTAATATTATTTATTTGAACAATATCTTTTCCATCATTAGATTTTACTTCTGCTGGTTTTCCACCATATCCTTTAATGGAAACACCTGCTGATGCAGAAATCAAAATACCATCTTTTTCTTTATATCTAAATGAGCCATAAGAATTAAAATTGCTTACAGAGAAACTATCAAAACTACCTGTTACTCCCACAGCACCATTAGCACTTAATTTTGCAAGACCTTTTTCACTCTCACAAACAACATTACCTTTTACAGATAAATAATCAAATTTGGCCATAGTTTGTTTATTGTCTTTTGATTTGATTGAGCCATATAGGGTTGTTTCTACATTTGCATTTATATTAATTTTATTATTTTCTTGAGAAACATTAACATCAGTGCTGATTTTTGAAGGTTTAACACTTAGATTTGCAACGATATTACTATTTGGTATTTCTATAGAAGCATTTTTTATTGATACGCTAACATCAGCAGAAATATCTAATTTATTAAAATCATTTGTTGGTGCATCTACATCAATTTCAGCACTAAGATTTATGTCACCTGATGCTCGAACTCCAAATTTTTTCTCAAAGTCAGCTTTTTTAGTTTTATCAACATGAGCTTCTGCTTCAAGTTTTGTATTTAGACTTGATGAAACATTGTTAATATCAGCATCTATTGTAATAGAAAGTTTATCGCTACCAGCTTTATCTTGTGTAGCCAATTCTTTCACATTCCCATTTGTACTTGCAACAATTTTTGTATCAAAAGTAACACCAAGTTGATTATCTGGTGTGTTTACAAATTTAATATTTGGATCAAGTTGATTTACGCTTATTTTTTCAAATCCTTTTACTTGTATATATCTTTCCAAGTCAATTTCAAGAGGGATTTTACCATTTACAAAATCATTTATTAATTGTTTATCATCTTTTGAAAGGTCACTTGAATTTACTTTTAGTAATTTATCTGGAATTTTGAAACCAGCATCGTTTAATGATTTTGCCAAATTTACAATAGTATCAGCTATTGTTTTGTGAGCTGATTTTTCAAAATCATCTATAGCATCTACATGAACAATTGCAGTTTTTACTGCAGGAATACCAATAGTTGGTATGGGAAGTACAAAAGTAGAAGGAACATTTGGAAATAGATTATAATTTGTTGCTGATGGAGTGAAAGAATGCGTTCCACTTTCATTTCTTGTACCTGAAAAATTTTTGCCAAAAATACTTACGTTTGGAGAATTTTCTTTGGTTGTATTTATGTCAACAGCTTGGAAATTTACAACACCAAAAGCATCAACACCCAAAGCAATTCCATTATTCAAGTTTAAATTTACACCCACTAGACCAAGAGCATCTATATTTAAAGCTCCATTTTCCATTGGTCTTATTGTCAAAACATTTGGTGTTACATCTATTACACCTTTTTGATAGTTAATAGAGGCTTTAAAGGCTTTTTCTGATGCATCATATTCTATATTTATTCTTGTATTTTTTGGTAAGCCCAATCCATTTAAAATCTCTTCCAATTTATGTTGAATATCTATGGAAATACTACCTTTAATTGTTCCATTTAAATCTTTTAGTCCATCAGTCTCAATCCCATTTATATCTTCAAGTTTTAGGTTCAAATCAACTTTTGCAAGATTGTAATTAATTTTTGGTATTTCAACAGCTGTATGACCAGAAAGAGCCATAAGTTTATTATCTGATGTACTTATAAATGAATGAGTTCCACCCATCATATTGTTTATATTTCTTGAAAATGATGAATAGTTATTTTCAAAGTCAGCAGAAGAAAGAAGTTCATCTGGATCACCTTTTATTTCAAAGATGTCATATTGACCTTCTTTGTTTCTTACTATTATTTCTGCACCACTACGTTTTTTACAAAATTCTTCAGCCTTTTCTGGTGAATCAAATGTATTTAATTTTTTACCCAAAATAAGAGGGTCTTCATAATCACTAAATGGATTAAGACTATAACCATTTTTATCATGTATTCCAACATCTTCTGTTGTATTTCTAAGGAAAAATTCTATAGCTGGTTTTCCATCAACTGTTTTAAGCTCTGCTTTTGTGATGGAATTTTTTCCTATTTCACCTTTTAATTTGGTTAACCATTCTTTGGAATCTTTGCTTAGGTCAATATATTTATCATCAATTTTTATTTTCCACTTTTCAGGGTTAGAACTTTTTAAGAAAGTATCTATTGTTTTTAAATCATCACTTCCAATGCTTGTTAAATTTATGGTTGTTTTTTCATCATGAATATCTGATGCTTTTGAGTTTGTCAATCCACTAACTGTGATTGAACGACCAAAAATACTATTATTATAAGTTACACTTGGATTAATTTGTGTTGACATTAAAAATCTAACTCCTAATTTTTTTTACTTTACTCTACTAAGAAATAATATCCTTAATTTATATCCAAACTTGCTAGAATTTCATCATTACTTTTTTTAGAAATACTAATATATGAATCACCTTCTGTATTTTGAAACATTTTTTTTGTTGCTTTAAATTCAATGGATTTTGGCATAAATTGGTTATTTGCTAATTCTTTATTATCTTCTTTTTCAACTTCATCAATTTTTTGAATATTTTCTTTATAAAATGATGAAAATAATTTTTCAAAAATACTTTCTTTGGTTTTATTTAGATTATCTTTTTTTGAAATTATTTTTTTGATATTTGATTTTTGTTCTTTTTCTATGTTTTTAATTTCTTTTTTTACAGTTTTGATTAGATTATCTAGCTCTATATTTTCAGAAGATATTTTTTTTGCTTGGTTTAAAAGTTTTAGAGATTTTTGGGGAGAGCCAAAAGAAAACTCTATATATGCCAAGCCTATATATGCTTCTGGTAAATTGGGATACAAATTAAGAGCAAATAAATAGACATCAACTGCTTTTGAAATCAGTTCTTTTTTTTCTAATTGGAATGACTGTCTAACAAGAGTTTCAGCAATTTCACAGCGTTTTTTTGCTTTAGATAAATTGTCTTCTAACTGCTTTTTTGCTTTTTGTTTAACAGCATCTTTTATATTCATGGAAAAATAATTAATTTTTTAATATTTCTTATATTATTTTAGCATAGCTAAAGCCTTTAAAATCAATAATTTCAATATAAAAGAATCTGTTTTATTATTAAGAAATTTGAAAACTTTTCGATATTTCTATTTTTTTGATAAAAATATTTTATTTTATATATCAGAAACGATAGACGCTTTTATTGGTAAGGTTATTATGAAGGTAGTTCCAACATCAACTTCACTTTCAACATCAATAATTCCATTATGTGCGACTATCAAGTCTTTTACGATTGAAAGTCCAAGACCTGTACCACCTGTAACTCTTGATCTAGCTTTGTCAACTCTGAAAAACCTATCAAATATTTTATCAATGTCAATATTATGTATTCCAATACCAGTATCAATAATTTTTATTATGACATTTCCATTTTTTTCATGAGCTGAAACAGTTACTTTGCCATTTTTACGATTACATTTTATTGCATTATCAACAAGATTTATCAAAACTTGTTTGATGCGGTCTTTATCAGCTTCTAATAATGAAAGGTTTTCTGAAAAATCAGAAACAAGGGTAATATCATTTAAATCTGCGTGTTGAGTCATTGAAATAATGACATCATTAAGCAATTCAAAAAGATTAAATTTGCTTATATGTAGGGTTATTTTGCTATCTAGTTTGGCTATAACAAGAAGTTCATTTACCAATCTTGTAAGACGGTCTGCTTCCCTTTGTATATTTGAAAGAAACTTATGTTTCATTCTATCATCTGTAATAGCACCAAGTTGCAAAGATTCAGCAGCCATTTTTATTGATGTTAATGGTGTTCTTAACTCATGAGAAACATTTGCAACAAATTCTTTTTGAATGCCTTCTAATCTTTTAAGTTCAGTTAAATCTGTTAGGACAATAAGATATTCAGAGTTTTCAGATATTTGAGAAGGAACAATTTTTATAGATAATAGTTTTGATTTATCATCATTTGGACTAAATTCTTTATTTATAATATTTTTTGAAAAAAAGCTACTTTCGATAATATTTATAAAGAGTTTATCTGTAATAAGCTCTTTTATAGACCTTAAATTACAATCTTCATTTAATTGTAAAAGTTCTTTAGCTGTCTTATCAATATATCTAATAGTAGCTAAACCATCAAGGATTATTATTCCTTCTTTAAATTCAGCCAATTTTAGCCTCCTAGTCTATATCCAAAACCTCTAACAGTTTGTACATATTTGGGATTACTTGCGTCTGTTTCAATTTTTTCCCTTAACCATCTTATATGAACATCAACTGTTTTTGTATCTCCATAAAAATCTAAGCCCCAAACTTGTTCAAGTAAGTCTTCTCTTGAAAAGACTTTATTTGGACTAGACATAAGCATTGCTAAAATTTTAAATTCTTTTGGAGATAGTTCAACTGGTTTATTTCTAACTGTAACTTTATGTTCTGTTAGGTTCATAACCAATTCATCATATTGATGTATTTCTATATTTATATTTTCAGCATCTTGAGGTTTACTACGTCTTAATAGAGCTCTAATTCTTGCTGTAAGTTCTCTAAGGCTAAATGGCTTAACTAAATAATCATCAGCTCCAACTTCCAAACCAATAACTCTATCAATTTCTTCACCTTTTGCCGTAAGCATTATGATAGGGACTTCATTTCTTTCCCTTCTTAATATTCTACAAACTTCAAGACCACTTAATTCTGGTAACATGAGATCAAGAACTATAAGATTTGGTTTTTCAAGTTGAACTTTTTGAAGTGCTTCTTGACCATCAAAGGCTTTTACAACGTCAAAACCTTCTTGTTTTAGTGCAAATTCTATTGAATCTATTATAGCTTCTTCATCATCAACCAAAAGAATTTTTTCTGTCATTAATATTTTAACTCCTGTTAAAATTCCTTAATTCTTACTTATTCTAAGTATAAACTAACTTAATATATAGTGAACATGATAACTCTCACACATCAAGCTTTTCCAAAGATTTGGAGAGTGATAACAAACTAAAAATCAAGATTAAAAAATTAAACCAATATTTTAACCTTAAGTTTATCATCTTAACTTTAAGTTTATCATCTTAACTTTTTACTAACAAGATACAAGTCCTATAAAAAACAAAAAATAAAATAATAAAATAAACATTAAGAATCTAATTTAACTCATATTAAATATTTTTTAATTAATATTTAAACAAAAATTATTTAAACTTAAGAAAGTTTACTATCAAAAAGTCCTAAAATTATAGTATATAGTTGTAACAGTTTGTTTTATAATTAAAGATATAGGATTTATAATTACTCTTGAGAGGTAAAGATGAAATTTAAGTTAATCTCAACAGTTGCTCTTTTGGTTATTTTGGTTAGTTTTACTGAAAATTGCACAAAGGCTCCATCAACATTAACAGGTCAATATGGTGCTACTGGTGCTACATCAAATATGTATGGTACTGGTACAACAGGATATAATTACACTTCTACAGGCGCATATACAGAGCCAACAAGTACTTATACACCATATCAACAAGGTACTTCTACAAATTCAGCATATACCTCTGACCAAGCTAGTAATTATAATATCGTTGATTCTATAGATGATAATCCATTAATTAATAAAGATAAAAATGGAACAGTTTCATCAGCAAGTAAAACAGGTTCAAGCACTTTATTAACAGCTGATAATTTACCAAATTTGCAACCTTATGTTCCATCTGGAAGCATTGTTAGTGATAATTATTCTTTAGCTGGTTCATTTAAAGTTGATCAAGATTCATATTTGCCAGGTGGTTTATTAGATAGTTTCTTGCCAAGCAAAAATCAATGGAGAGCTTCTGGAATTGCAGCAGTTGGTTCAGACCTTTTAGTTACTGCTTCTGATGCTTCTGGTTTATTCAAAAAAGGTACTGTTATATTAATGAATGGTGAAACTGGTCAAGATTGGAAAGATTTGGGCTCAAAATGGCTTGGTGCAACTTATCCAATGAACTATGATGTAAAAGGAATTACATTTGATGCAGATGGACAAATTTATGCAACTTCTATGAAAGATTTTGTATATGTTTTGGCTCAACCAACTTTTACTGTAGAAAAATTTAGTGCTGGTATAGTTGATGGTATAGACATTGCTGTAATAGCTAGTGGAACTGTTGTTGTTGCAACAACTAGTGGTTTGAAAAAATTTAGTACATCCTCTTCATTCACATCAAGCACAGACTTTGGTCAAGGTGTAGCTCCAACAGGTGGTATTTGTGCTGATATAGTTGGCAATTTATATGTTGTAAGCAGTAATTCTATTAAAAAAGTTGATTCAAATGGTGCTGTATCTACTGTTATAAATGATGTTGGTGCTGTTCCAATAGATGTAGCTGTTTCAGATTCTGAAAGAATATTTGTTTTAACAAGCTCAGGGATAAAACTTTATAGCTCAAATGGTTCATTAGTAAAAACATTTGCACAAGGAGAAACAGCAAGTCCTGTTGCAATAACTAATAGTGGTGAAGATATATTTGTTGCTGATGCTGGTACATCATATAAAGATTCAAAAGTTTTAAGATATAGTACAGCTAATTAATCAAAAATAAAAAAAATAGACCTTGTTTGAAAAAAATGAGGTCTTAATTTTTTGTTTTTTTTATCAGCATAAATAAATGCATCCAAGAAATATAGAACATACTTCTATTCTAATATTTTTTAAATTTTTTAAATTATACAGGATACACTATAGACATAGATTTTACTTTAATTTTTGCAATTCTTTAATCAAAATAGCTTAATAATATCTTATACTAATATTTAAGTAGTATTAATATTGGAATATAAAAATATGATTGAAAATACAAAAAAAATACAAAAAAGAATTTTAGTTGAAATTGTTACAGTTGGCATTCCATTTATCCTTTTCAAAGCTCTTTTAGGCTATCATATAATAAATTTAGGATTTAGCATTGGATATTTATTTATAATATGGGGAGTAATAGATTTATTTATTAACATTTATAATCTTATTTCAAACCTTTTTACAGGTGATTCATCACTTAGAACTTGTTTCTTTAATTATGTTGTAAAATATATACTTAAAATATTACCTATTGAACACATAGGTCAAAAAGATTTGGGAACAGCATTAGATATTTTCTTATCCTTCTTAATTGTTGCATATATGATTGGAACAGGTTCTTTATCAACATTATCTCCTCTTGGTTTAAACTTATGGAATATAGCAGTTATTCTTAATGTTCTTGGTGCTGGATTGATGCGTCTTAGAGATAGTGCCAAAAGAATTCAAATTAAAATTTAAGATTTTTTTTATTGCATATATCAAAAAAAATTACATAAAAAAATAAATTAACGTGATGAAGTGTAGAGGGCGATTCATGAATCGCCCCTACAAAGAATATTTCAATAAATAAACAAATTATGTCTTTAAAACCCTGTTATATCTTAAAAGATATGTCGAGTTCACTATATTATTTTTAATTTTTCAATCTTTTAAAAATTTTTATTGAAGGGTCAGAGCATTCTACAATAGGAAAATCTCTAGTATTATCTGTTCTAGTTTGAGAACATGCACCAACTGCAATAAAATTTCCATCAGGACTATATGCAATAGAGCTATCACGTGCAACTTTTACAATAAAAGAACTTTTTTCTTTACCTGTATTCATATCCCAAATTTGTACAGTTTTTTCTGCAAGAGGTAATGTATCACTAAAACTTACACTAGCAAAAGTTAATCTTAGACTTGCTATTTCTTTATTATTTTTTGGATTGTATAACATTGCATTGGGTATAGAATTTCCTGATGGAAAAATCATTTTTTCTGCTTCTTTACCTGTGGTCAAGTCCCAAGTTTGCAAAACTCTTTCATAAGAAATATTTGCAAAATATTTATTATCTGAACTAAAAGCACCAAGAGACATAGCTCTATTTTTTACATTAAGCTCAAAAAGTTCTTTGGCTGAGTTTGTATCCCAAATTTTTACACCAGAATTTGTACAACCTCCAAAAACATTTGCATCTTTGCATGATGCACTAGCAGTAAACTTTCCATCATTACTTAAATTAATCATTGAAACAAAATCTTTATGTCCACCAAGTTTATTTACTTGTTTTCCAGAACTGTCATAAACATTAATTTTATTATTTTTACAAGCTGTTATCCCTTTTGCATTTTCACAATATACATTAAAAAAATATTTACCATTTTCACTAAAATTAACTGGGGTTATATTATTAAACATATATTCCATAAGGAGCATATCAAAACCCTTATATTCTGATTTTAGTTTTCCAGAAGCCATATCCCAAACTTTTACAACTCCATCAACACCATAACTGAGTATATTTTTTGAGCCTTCTTCAAAAACTGCAAAAATTGACCAATCTGAATGACCTACAAAA
>Ga0209373_10002575_pt1 | contig 17920 bp, 17 predicted proteins | sample Higcelweek5metaG_FD_187173 | JGI IMG/M metagenome (GOLD analysis project Ga0209373, IMG submission 187173) | Freshwater pond sediment microbial communities from the University of Edinburgh, under environmental carbon perturbations - High... | ecosystem: Environmental > Aquatic > Freshwater >... | reverse complement strand
GCCTACAGCCCGCTTGGGCGTGGCTTCTTGACAGGACAGTTGAAAAGCCCGGATGATTTTGCTGATGATGATTACCGCCGCAATTCTCCCCGTTTCCAAGGTGAGAACTTTCAGAAGAATCTTGATCTGGTGGAAAAAATTATGGCCATTGCGACAGGCAAGGGGATTACGCCGGGCCAGCTGGCGTTGGCCTGGGTTCTGGCTCAGGGGGACGATATCGTGCCGATTCCCGGCACCAAGCGCAGGAAGTACCTTGAGGAGAATATCGCTGCCGGAGCTGTCAGCATCACCGCAGACGAGATGGCTGCCATTGCTGCGGTTCTGCCCAGAGGGGCTGCCAGCGGTGAACGGTATCCAGCCTACATGATGGCATTTTTGAACCGGTAACCAGAATCATGACTCAAGCAGGCTATGGCAGGGCACCGTTTCTGGTGCTCTGCCTGATCGGGGCAGCCACCTTTTTCAGTTCATACCTGCGTATGCCGGTCTTGCCGCTATTTGCGGCAACGCTGGGGGCAGGTCCGGCCCAAGTGGGGCTGATCAACGGTGCCTTTATGGTGACAGCCGGGATTTTGTCCATCCCGGCCGGTCTGCTGGTGGATCGGCTTGGCCGGACCAGGCCGGTGATCGGCGGTATTGTGGCAACCGCTGTTTCCTCGCTGCTGGTAACCCAGTGCAGTTCTCCGCTGCAGCTGGCAGCAGCCTATCTGCTGTTTGGGGCCGGACTGGCAGCCTTTGCCCCTGCCATGCTATCGTTGGTGGCGGATATTGTGCCGTCTGACCGGCTCGGTCGGGCCTATGGCTGGTACACCACCGCTATTTATGTCGCCATGACCCTGGGGCCTGCAACCGGCGGGTATCTGGCCAAAACGGTTGGCCTGCGCAACGTCTTTTTTGTCTCCGGCAGTATGCTGGCAATCATGGCACTGCTTGCGTTGTTAACACTGCCCCGCACCGCTGCCCGCCACAAAACAGAGCTGCACGCTGCCCTTGCTGCAAGTCTGACCCTGCTGCACAATCGCCCCCTGCGTGCCTGCCTGCTGGCCACTGCTGGCAGTTGTATCGGCTTTGGCCTGTTTCTTACCTTCCTGCCGCTTTTTGCAGCATCCCACGGCCTTGATCCAGGCCATGTCGGTCTGGTGTTTGCTGCCCAGGCCATCACTAATGTGGTGGGCAGGGTGCCGATCGGCATGATTGCCGACCGGGTTGACCGTCGTCTGCTGGTTACAGCCGGTCTGTTCTGTCTTGCCATTGCCTTGCCAGCCCTTGGGCAGGCCACGCAGCTGACCGTTATGGTGATCTGTGCGGTTGGGATGGGGGTTGGTATGGCCTTTACCTTTACCGCCATCAGCGCACTGATCGTTGAGCAGGTCCCCACTCTGCAGCGCGGGCTGGCCATGGGGATGTACAACAGCTGTATCTATCTGGGGATGATGGCCGGTTCCACCGCCATGGGTATTGCCTTCAAATGGGTAGACTACCCCACCGGCTTTGCTGCTGCCGGTGTCATTGCACTGCTGACCATGCTGCTGTTTCTGCTATTGTTCAGAAACAGCAGCACTGATACGGTCAGATCCTGATTCTTTCCCTACTGACAGGCGGCCCATGCTTCAACCTGCGGACGCACTGATCGTTCAACGGCAATCCCTTCAGGCCCGGTTTTTAACGCACCCTGTCGCGCTACAATGCCGAAATAATCCTTGCTGAGATCCCAGAATGGATAGGCACCATAGGCACCGGGACTTGAGATACGTGTACCCGGTGAGCAATTAAAGGTCGGACTCTGGCATTCGTGCCAGAACCCGAAACCGTAGTGCCAGTCTTCACCGATATCTGCCATGATAGGTGAAGCGACGATGGTGATGCCATCAGCAGTACGATCCTTGAGAAACTCGGACATTGAACGTGCATTAAGGAGCTTGCCATCTTTAAGCGCTTTCAGAAATGCCAGGTACTCAGTGCCGGTCCAGTGCATGCCGCCTGCCAGACGTGGATTGCTCAACGAGGGCAGGTCATAGGCCCCGCCGGGGAAAAGGCCGGTCTGTGTCCTGAATTCATTAAACAGCTCCTCCCAGGTTGCCAGACCACGGGCACGCAAAGCCATCAAGCCTGCCACCTGCAGATGGGTGCTGGCGTAATAGAATTGTGTACCCGGCATGATGCCGTTGTTGGCGTTGCTGGAGGCAATGCTATTGACGCAAGCGGCAAAATTGGCTCTGGGCAGGTTCAGGCAGAGCGGTGCTTTGGTCAGACCGGACGTAAAGCTTAATAACTGGGCCAGAGTCATATGATAAAGCGGGTCACGCCTGTTGATTGGCCAGGCAGCAATATGATCCTGGGGACGGTCGGTCAGCTTGAGATAGCCCTGTTCCACCAGACGCAGAATAACAACTGCGGTAACCAGTTTTGAGGTTGAAGCCGATTCATAGAGGGTATCCGGCGTTGATGCCCCGCGATTGTAGCTATACCGACGACCGTCCGAACGCTCGACCACAAAGGAAAAATCAGTATCTGTGTTTACTGAAGCCAATGTAGCACCAAGTTCCGCTTCTAGCTGTGCTACTGAACAGGTTGATGCAGGAAGCGTTGCGCCCCCCGTACCTCCAGCAGCCACGCCACTTCCGCTACCTTCCGCCACCATGGACTTCACCGGCATATTTCCGGCAGCTGTGTCACTTCCGCCCGTTCCACAGCCAAACAAACCAAGCGCCATAGCCATACTTAAAAAACGTATCAGAAGTTTCATGGTATCCTCCTCAGTTTAATACGGTCAGGCCAGTATCAGGGCGGGGTTTGCCGCTGCCGCTGTGATGACGGCCAGCAGACAGATGGTTAAAATCTGTACGGTTTTTATCATGGGGATGTCTCCTTGTCAGGAGCCTGTCCGGCTTATGGATACATCTACTGCACAGCTGCCGTACGGGCATTATGCTTCTTGCGGTAGACGGTTCTGCTGGCGCGGTTCTGATCGCGGGTCAGTTTGGCCCGTTCAGCCTTGGTCAGGTTGCCGTCTGATTTCATCAATTCCTCTTCCTGCTTGATTTTTGCCTGTTGTGCCTCCAGACGTGCGGTCTCCTGAGAGGTCAAGGCACTGCTTTGGCTCCCCTGATCGATACGCTGACTCTGCCTGCTTTCCCTCCGCAGGATACGGGGATCGTCGGTACCGGCAAAAGCTGAACCGACAATCAGGGCTGCTGCAACGGTACTACAAATGGCCAGTGCTATTTTTGTCATGATCTGCTCCTTCTCATTTTTTCTGCTACCTGCTGCTTACAACGTCTGCAGCTGTTGATCGGTTGACAAGAAAAGTTCCAAAGCCTGTTTTTATTGCTGGGCCTGCTGCAGACCAAGCCTGTGGCGCAGTTGTTGACGCTCTTGCGGTGACATGCCTTTCCATTGCTGAAGCAGTTTCTGGCGTTCTTCTGCCGGGATACGCTGCCATTTTTGCCGCAGCTCCTGCCGTTTTTCCGGCGATTGCTGTTTGAACCAGCGGAACCGCTCCCTGATCTTTTCCTGCTCCTCAGCCGGGAGTTTACGAAACTCCTTGAAACGCTGCTTTAACTGTTCGCGTTGTTCAGGCGGCAGTTCACGCCATTGCTTAAAGCGTTGCTGCGCATCCTGGCGCTCTTCCGGGGACATCTGCTGCCAGCGGGCCGCGCCACGCTGCAGCGCTTCCTGCTGTTCCGGTGCAAGCGAACCCCATTTTCCCTCAAACTGCTTCAGCAGTTGCTGTTCCTTTGGCGTCATCTCTTCCCAGCCTTTGGCCTGTACCGTACCGGCTGCCAGAAAGCTGATGGCGGCAACCGTAATCAGCAGAACTCTATTGTTCATGATCTTGATCCTTCTGTGGTTTCTTGCGAGCACCGACCTGCTGCTTTCTGTTGCCTGTCTTCGCTGCCGGTTGTTCCTTTTTCTGTTGCGTGCTGGTCTGCCGCGCAAACTGGAGCGGGTCAATCGCTTTGCCGGAGCTGGTTTCATAGCTGCCCAGAAACTCCAGCAGGTCGGCATCCGGTAGTTGATCTCCCCTGGCCCAGGCGGTGGCAGGGAGCAGCATGATCAGTATCAGGCAGATGTGGTTAACGGGCTTCATCGTTCGCTCTTTGCCAGCCATACGTAAAAATCCAGCTCTTTGTACATATCAAGGCTGCCCTGTTGGGCCACCAGCTCCAGCTCCTCCACCCGGTTTTCAGACAGAACCGGGCCTGAGGGACGCCAGTGCAATACGATGACCAGCAGCACCACTGCGGTGGCAAAACCGGCCAGCTGCCCGGGATGTATGAACAGCCACCCCCAAAACGGTTTGGGCTGTATCTGCTCCAGTGCCTTGACCCGGCCTTCCCGCAAACGGTTGCTGATTGCCGGATCAAGCTGATCCAGTCCGTTGTTCAGCTCCTGTTTGATCTGGCTGATTATCGGATCATCCTGTGTATCCGGTGTCATGATTGATACTCCTCCAGCTTCTGCCGCAATGTCTGTACAGCCCGAAAATAGTGAGTCTTGACGCTTCCCTCGCTACAGCCCATGGCCTGGGCGGTTTCTGCCACGTCCAGCCCTTCCCAGCAGCGCAACAGAAAGGCCTGCTGCTGTCGTAGCGGCAGCTCCCTGATTACCTGATCCAGCCGCTTCCCCAGCTGCGCCTGTTCCAGCAGCCGTAGCGGGGTTTCGTTGCGTGGGTCTGCTACCTCCTGAATCAGATCTTCAGGGTCATCCGCCTGGCGATTACCGGTAAGCCAGCCCATACATCGCAACCGTACCGAGCGCCGTCGATGGGCATCGCTGATCTTGCTCTGCAGTACCTTGAAGAAGAGCGGCGGCCACTCCTGATCCGGTTTGTCGCGGTAACGCCGGACAAACTCCAGCATCGCATCCTGGACAACATCCAGCGCCTGATCATCATCCCCCACGGCAAACCGGACCATGCGGAAGGCACGCTTTTCCAAACCGGCCAGAAACAGATTAAGTTGTGGTGTGGTATCCAGGGTGCGCGCTCCCTCGTGCCGAAGATGTTGCCTAGGAGTCTGTCGGACTAAGGAAATCGTAGCGAAAATTTGGCGGGTCGAGGGCAGATTTTGTCGCTTTTGAAGGTCAATAGTTGTTCTATTGACCGAAAAAACGGCGAAATATGAACCGTCCAGGCAAATTTACAGTAGATTTATCCTAAGTCCGACAGGCTCCTAGTCCTCTATAACGTACCATGGCAGAAATGGTTGACAGGTTTTTACCGCTCCTGCGCATTTTTACAACAGGCTGGCGGCAGCTGCACTATCGACTCCCCAAGCTGACGATAAGCCACCAGATCCCCCACCGTCACCACCGGCATACCATGGTTTTCTGCAAACGTTATAATCTCCGGCAGCCGGGCCATGGTGCCATCGGGATTGGTCAACTCACACAGTACACCGCAGGGTTTCAGGCCGGCCAGCCGCATCAGATCAACGGTTGCCTCGGTATGGCCACCCCGTTCCAGCACACCGCCGGGGCGGGCCCGCAGCGGAAAGATATGCCCTGGGCGACAGAGATCAGCAGGCACGGCCTGATCGGCAATGGCAGCCTTAACCGTGGTTAGTCGGTCAGCAGCGGAGACACCGGTGGTAACTCCCGTTGCCGCCTCAATGGAAACCGTAAAGGCGGTCTGAAAACGGCTGCTGTTATCCGGCACCATCATCGGCAACTGCAGTGCCTGCACCTTTTCTTCGGTCAGGCAGAGACAGACGATGCCGCTACACTCACGGATCAGCATGGCCATCTGTGGCTCAGTCAGCGACTCTGCTGCAAAGATCAAGTCACCTTCGTTCTCACGGTCCTCATCATCGGTCACCAAAATACCGTTACCACAGCGCAGGGCAGCAAGCGCCTTTTCTACACGTTCAACAGGGGTTCCAAACTGTGCTGCAAGGGGGTGATGCATGGTTGTGCCTCCCAAACTAGAGTGGCTTACCAGCAACAGGGCGGACAGGATACCGCACGCACCAGCAGAGGTGCGACAGCATCCCGGACAGGGAAATAACGCAAGAAGTAAAACCGCTGTCCCATCCTCTTTCATCCGGACTCTACCGTCGGCTCTGGCATCTCACCAGATCTGCTGACCTTCTCTCCTGTGGAAAGAAGCGCTCGCGGGCTCCCCGGAAAAACCGGGATACCGCCGGTGGGGAATTACACCCCGCCCTGAGGATAAGCAGACTCATGTATAGGAGAAACAAGCCACCTGTGTCAAGCAGAGGACGTTGTCTGAAGCAGGCTTGACAGCCATGTTAAGGTTAAATCGTTGCAGCCCTGTAACCGGCCTGCCATGCAACTATGCTAGTGACTATCCTTATCCATTTACGTAAAGAGAGGGTACGTCATGCAATTAAAAAAGTTTTTCTGGTTACGACAGGTTGTGTATCTATTGGTACTTACGGCAGTGCTGGCCCTTGCGGGTTGCGGCAGTGACAGCTCTACAGATTCAGCACCGGCTACAGCAGCCAAGTTTGCGGTTATTTCAGATCCCCATCTGTATGATGCCGCAACCCTTGGCGGGGCTGAGAGTGCTGATTTCCAGGCCTATCTGGCGGGGGATCGCAAGATGCTGGTGGAAAGTGCTGAAATCCTGTCCAGTGTCATTACTGACCTGAAGACAAAGAGCCTTGATTTCGTCATTATTTCCGGCGATCTCACCAAAGATGGTGAACTGATCAACCATCAGCTGATGGCTTCCAAACTTGCCGAACTGAAGGCCAGCGGCAAGAAGGTCTTCGTCATTCCGGGCAACCACGACATCTACAACCCGCACGCGGTATCGTACAAAACCTCACCAACCAAAGCGGTAGCCAACATCTCGCCGAGTGACTTTAAACAGATCTACGCCGATTACGGTTACAAGGAAGCGATTTACACCGATCCCGGCTCCCTGAGCTACATTGCAGAACCGGTCAAGGGACTCTGGCTCTTTGCACTGGACTCCTGCCAGTATGATACCAACATTGCGGACAAGTATCCGAAGACTGCCGGTGCGTTCAAAGCGGCCACCCTCACCTGGATCATCGAACGGCTGAAGGATGCAAAACAACAGGGCAAAACCGTCATCGGCACGATGCATCATGGTATTCTGGAGCATTATACGGGACAAACAGTGCTCTTCCCCGAATACGTTATCAACGATTATGCCAACCTGTCCAAAACCCTGGCCGATAACGGGCTGAACGTCATCTTTACCGGACATTTTCATGCCAACGATGTCACTTTGAAGGATTTTACCAGTTCGGTACTGCATGATATCGAGACCGGCTCCACCGTATCAGCGCCGTCACCCTATCGCACGGTTGATTTTGATATCAGCAACAAGAAACTGACCGTCTCAACCCTGAAGGTAACCAGCATCCCGTCACATCCAACCGATTTTGTCGCTTATTCCCAGCAGTATATGCGCGATGGCTTGACTACATTAACACCGTATCAGCTTGCCCAGGCATTCGGTCTGACCTATGCGCAGGTTACCGCGCTCATTCAGGCAGGGGCCATTCCACTTGACCTGATTGTGAACGGCTTCATGGCCCATTACGCCGGTGATGAGACCCCGAGCGCCACTACACAGCAAACCTACCTGACCATGATGCAGAGCAGCGACCCGCTGACACTGCAACTAGGACAGTCGTTGTACGGCATCTGGACCGATCTGAAGCCGATGGATAACGCCGTAACCATCACCATGAACTCCACCAAGTAGCCGCCAGTTACTGAACCCTCCCCCGTCGGCAGTAACTGGCGGGGGAGGGTTTATGCAGAGCACTTGCTGCAGCAGAACCTCCTGTTCCTTACCTGCAAGAACAACCGCCCATGAGATGAAAAAACGGTTTTATCCAACCGCCAAAGCACGCATACCAAAATTTTTACGGTTATTCTCGCCACGATTTCCCAAGCCAGACAGACTTCTGGTGCAACGTTTTTTTGACTTGCTTTCTGTACTGGAGGCGTTGAAACTGAAGACAGGAAATCTCTCAATAACCGCTGCATATCGGAGGAAACCGCAATGATTGATCAGGCCTTTGCACACAGCTTTGCCAATGAATGGATTGAGGCATGGAACAAGCATGATCTGGATCAGGTGCTTGTCCACTATGCCGATGATTTTGAGATGCACTCTCCGGTGATCTCCCAGATTATGGGCGAGCCGTCCGGTATGCTGCAAGGCAAACAGGCGGTGGGTGCCTACTGGCGTCAGGCGTTGCAACTGTTGCCGGATCTGCAGTTTGAGTTGATAACCGTACTTGCCGGGGTGAACAGTATTACCCTCTACTATCGCGGCGCACTGGACAGGCTGGCTGCCGAGGTATTCCTGTTTGGCCCGGATGGCAAAGTAGTCAAGGCCTTTGCCCATTACAGGGTATAATTGACATCCCCGGTATTTGAGGTACCTTCTCAGTGCAGGAGTCTGTCGGACTTGGGAAATCGTAGCGAAAATTTGACGGAGCGAGGGCAGATTTGTCCTGAGTCCGACAGACTCCCAGGCTCATAAAGGATGGTGAAACCTGCTATGCCCCCTCTCTGCAAAGCTGCTATCGTCTGTTGCCTCTTCAGTCTGCTGCTCGCCTGTTCGCCCAAAGAACCGGTCAGGATCGGTTTTGTCGGTGGCATGTCCGGTCGGGTAGCAGATCTGGGGGTGGCTGGCCGCAATGGCACCATACTGGCCATTGAGCAGAGAAATGCTGCCGGTGGCATTCATGGTCAACCAGTGGAGCTGGTGGTAAAAGATGACGGACAGAACCCGGAAGTCGCCCAAAAAGCCGTTACCGAACTGCTGAACAGCAAGCTGGAACTGATCATCGGTCCGATGACCAGCAGTATCGCCATGGCTGTACTGGATCAGATCAATGCCTCAAAGAGCATCCTGCTTTCTCCCACCGTTACCACCACAGCCCTGACCGGGAAAGATGACAATTTCCTGCGGGTAATCGGCGATACCCGTTCCTATGCAACCAAAGCAGCCAGCTACCAGGCTGTAAAGCTTGGCAGTCGTAGCGTGGCGGTTATCTATGACCTGAATAACCGGTCTTATACCGAAAGCTGGTTTTATGATTTTAAAGCCGAATTTGAACGGCACGGCGGTTCAGTCGTTGCGGTACAAACCTACCAATCCTCTCCCGCAACCTCGTTCAAGCAGCTGGTAGCAACGCTTCTGAAACAGAAACCTCAGCTGGTGCTTGTCATTACGAATGCGGTTGATGCTGCCCTGATCTGCCAGCAGATCCGCAAGCTGGATGCAGCGGTGCCGATCGAGATGTCCGAGTGGGCCTCAACCGAGCGTTTTATCGAGTTGGCAGGCGGTGCTGCCGAGGGGGTCGTCATCTCCCAGTTTGTTAATCGCAATGACCGGTCAGAACGCTATCAGGCCTTTCTGAAACAGTATCGTGAGCGTTTTGGTGGCCAGGAACCCGGTTTTGCCGGACTGGCAGGGTACGATGCCGCACAGGTAGCCCTGAGCGCATATACTGAACGCAAGTCAGGTGAATCGATAAAACAGACCATCATCCGCCTGAACCGTTTTCAGGGGGTGCAGCAAAGGTACCAGATTGACCGTTTTGGTGATGCCAACCGGGCAACATCGGTGACAATCGTTCACCACGGAGCCTACCAGACCCTGGAGTAGATCGTCCTATGACCGTACGTCCGTTACGCCATATGCTGGTCCGTTTTGCTGCACTGGTTACCCTGCTTCCACTGGGATTGAGTGCGCTGCTGGGTGGTTTGTGGCTACTACCCGAGGCCGAGCAGGAGATCGCTTCCTACCATCGGCAACTGGCATTGACCATTGCGGGACAGGTTGATTCGTACTTTAAAACATCACGTGTTTCAGCTGTTTCTGTTGCAGCCGTAACCGATCAAACTGATCAGCTTGCGATTGTTCGGAAGGCCATTGCAACCAATCTGCAGCTGCTTAAACGGCTGCGTGCCATCTATCTTGTTGATGGATCGGGCCGGATACGGGCCGTTGGGGTCAGCAATATCTCCAAAGCCTTGCAGAGTGACCTGATCGGACTGGATCTTTCCCGCAACGAACTGTTCCAGAAGGCAAGTACCAGCGGCACGGAACAGTGGTCCGACAGCTTTCTCTCGGTGGTTGGGGGTGGTCTGTCGGTTGCCGTGGCAGTGCCTGCAGGCTCCAACGTGGTGATTGCAGAGTTTGACCTTGCCTACCTGAGCGAATTTCTGCATCAGACAACACCTGATTCTGAGCAGGTGATCATGCTGATTGATCGACACGGACAGGTTGTTGCTGATCAAGGTGGGCGCTGGACGGCCCAGCAGCTGAATCTGAACAACATCCCGCTGATCCGTGATCGCTTCAAGTCCCCGAAAGAAGTGCGTGGAAGTTTCGTGCTAAACGAGGTCGAGATGGTGGGCAGCCTGCATAAAATCAATACGGTTGACTGGTGGGTTCTGGTGGCTCGCCCCACGCAAACGGCCTACCGCCAGCTCTGGACCTCGCTGGGGATCATGGCGGTGGCGCTTTCAGCCACAACATTGGCCGCCTTTGGGGTGGCCATGGTACTGACGCGCCGGATGTCACAACGCTTTGAATCGCTGGCCGAACATGCGCAACAGATTACCCGTGGTGAGCAGACAAGCGACTGGCCCCACTCGAATATTGCCGAATTCAACGCCCTGGCAGCCAGCCTGCAAAAAATGTCGGAAACGCTCCACGAACGGGCCCGTCTGCTTGAAGACGAGATTGCAGAACGTCAGAAGGCACAGGAAGAACTGCATGAAAAGGCGCTGCTGCTGGAGCAGGAGATTGCTGAACGGGTTCTGGCAGAGCAGAGTCTGCAGGTCAAGCAGACCCAACTTGAGACGTTGAACCTGACGCTGGAGGCACGGGTACGGGAAGAGCTGGCCAGAAACCGCGAAAAAGACGCCCTTATGATCCAGCAGGGGCGTCTGGCCGCCATGGGGGAGATGTTGTCGAACATTGCCCATCAGTGGCGTCAACCGCTGAATGAACTGGGTATCATGATTCAGACGCTCAGGCTTGAGTTTGATGACAAACTGCTGGATGGTGAGCGGATTGACGAGTTTAGTGATGACTGCATGCAGACCATTCTGCATATGTCAAAAACCATTGATACATTTCGTGATTTTTTTAAAAAAGACCGGTCGTTGCAACAGTTTGATCCAGCTGCCACCATTACTGCAACAGCAGAGCTGCTCAAGGCCTCACTGCAGGCAGCCGGAATCAGCCTGAGACTTGATCTTCAACCGGATTGTCTGCTGCAGGGACAGCCCAACGATTTCTCCCAGGTCATACTGAACATCTTGAATAATGCCCGGGATATTCTGCTGGCCCGGTCAGTATCTGCGCCAGTCATAACAGTGACCTCGCAGCGGCTTCAGGACATGATCGTGATCATTATGGAAGATAACGGTGGCGGTATTGCAGCAGATATTGCTGACAAGGTCTTCGATCCGTATTTTACCACCAAACATAAATCCCAAGGGACCGGTCTGGGGCTCTACATCTCAAAACAGATTATTGAGGGAAACTTTAACGGTACAATTGAAGCGGAATCCTGTTCAGACGGCACCCGCTTCAGGATTGTCGTGCCGATGAAGGGAATTGATGTGCAACGACAGGATGTTGTTTAGCCCCTAAACCTGTAAACTCCTAAAAATCAGTTGTCCACGAAGTACACGAAGATACAGTAAGAAAGCAGATTGTTCAGGCCAAGACAGCAACAACCTTCGGGGCGAATCATTTGTTTCCTGTAAAACCTGTTGAACCTATAAAAAGCAGTTTACCGCAGAGGACGCAGAGGCTCGCAGAGTAAAAACATGAAGTTATCAAGTCATACTCTTTAACCAAAAGGGCTAAAACAAGGTTAGATTTATTTATTTGTTTTTCCTCTGCTTTTCTCTGCGTCCTCTGCGGTAAAAGCCGTTTTTAGGGTTGAATCTTCGTGAATCTTCGTGTCCTTAGTGGATATGAACTGCAGTTAAGGGGTTTATTTGTTTTTTCTCTGTGTTTCTTTGCGCCCCCTGTGGCTAACTGCTGTTTAGGTTCAGTCGCCAGTGTGGTGCACCAGCCCATCCTTTAGCCGAATGGTCCGTTGTGCGTAGCGGCCATTATCCGGGTTGTGGGTCACCATCACGATGGTCTGACCGGCCTGATGCAGCTCTGTAAAAAGCCCCATGACCTGATCGCTGGTGGTGCTGTCCAGATTGCCGGTCGGCTCATCGGCAAACAGGATCGCCGGACGGTTGACCACGGCCCGAGCGATTGCCACCCGTTCCTGCTCACCACCGGACAGACGGCCGGGCAGGCGTCCGGCGCAGCCTGCCAGCCCCATCCGTGCCAGCGCGTCACCGGCCAGCCGCCGTTTTTCCGCCGCTGACATTTTCAGCGGAGCCAGCGGCAGCATGACGTTTTCCAGTGCGGTCAGGTAGGGTACCAGATGAAAGGACTGGAAGACGAAGCCGAAATGCCTGGCCCGAAAATCTGCCAGACCATTGTCATCAAGGCCATAGATGGCGGTGCCGTCCACCTGAACGCTGCCGCTGGCAGGGTGGCACATCCCCCCCAGAATGGTCAACAGAGTGCTCTTGCCTGAGCCGGACTGCCCCATGATGCAGACAAACTCACCGGTCTCCACTGTCAGGTCGATCCCCTTCAGGGCAGCGACGTTGCCCTCTCCTGAGGGGTAGTTTTTTGTCAGATTGGTTGTTGTGATCATTATAAGCTCCTTAGGGCATCTGCCGGGTCCATCCTGCCTGCCCGCCGCGCCGGATAGACCGCTGCCAACAGGCTGACCAGCCCCACGGCCGCAATGGCGGCAATGGCCACCTGCCACTGGATCAGCAGGTGCGGGTGACCGGATTGCGCCAGCAGCGGCAGCGCCACTGCTGCTGCTCCGATCCCCAGCAGGTAGCCTGCCAGGCCTGCCACCAGCCCCACCAGTCCGGCCTCAAGCAGGATGATTCCCATCAGATGGCTGGTACGGTAACCGATAGCGCGGAAGATGCCGATCTCCACCTTGCGCTCGTTAACATTACCCATCATGGTGATAAACACCATCAGCAGGCCGATCAGGGCGATCACGCCACCCATCCCCAGCGAGAACCGCTTGAGCTGACCGATGGTCTGCAGACGTCCCTCCACCACCTGCTTGATGGCGTTGACCTTGGCATCCGGCAGCACCCCGGCAATCTGCTCCACCATTTCACCAATCGGACAGCCGGAGCAGAGTGCCGCCACTTCTATCAGCGTGATCTTGCCCTGTTTGCCGGTTATGGCCTGGGCTGCTGCCAACGGTACAAACAGCAGGCCGTCATCCTGGGAACCGGTCTCCTGCAGCAGGGCTGCCACGGTAAAGCTGCGGCCGCTGATGGTCAGGCGGTCACCGGGCTTGAGCCCCAGCACCCGCGCCGTACTGCTGCCCAGCAGGGCATGGTCCGGGGCAGACGGCTCTGTACCGGTCAGGCGCCACCAGGGTTTCATCCGCAGTTCAGCCGCAAAATCCACCCCCACCAGTAGCAGCTCCCTGCCCTGCACCGTCACCGCCCCCAGCACCTTGGGGGCCACGGCGGCAATGTTCTGGTGGTTCTTGATGCTTCTGATCCGCTGCAGTACCGATGGGTCAAGCTCACGCTGGTCAAAGGAGACCCGTCCCAGGCTGATGCCGCCGTAGGAGAGGGCCAGATCATTACTCTTGGGGGTGATCAGGATATTGGCCCCGAACTGGTCCATGGTGTGTTCAATATCGGCAGTCATAGAGTTTGAGAGGGTGACCAGCGCCACCACTGCAGCCAGCCCCACTGCCAGCGCCACGGTCAGGAAGAACATCCGGGCAGGCCGGCGGATCAGGTTTTTTAAGGCGATCTGATAGGGTCTCATGGGAAGAACCGTGCCCCCTGTTTCAATTCAGCCACCGGCAGCAGCAGTTGATCACCTGTCACCTGTGACGGCAGGAAGTGGGGGTTGCAGCCTCCCACTGAAGATGGGCCGATCCGGTCAATCGGGAAGGTCAGATTGCAGTTGCGGCAGAGCATCAGGTCCCCCTGCTGCTGATAGCCTTTGCGTTCCTTGTAGCAGACATCGCAGGCATCCAGTGCGGTCCTGATCCGGCCATCACTCCCTTTGACCGCAAAGAAGCGGATCTCTTTGCCGTCCAGATTAATCCGGTAAAAGGCTGCCTGCTGCGTCTGCAGGTCTGTCAGCGGGATCTTCACCACGCTGCCGTCTGCCTGCACTGTCTTGTGTGAGCCGCTGCTGCAGGCTGCCAGCATGCCGACCAGGGCCAGGATGATCAGAATAAATAGATTTCTCATGGTTACATTCCTCCGTAGCTGTGTAGACCGGACAGCAGCAGGTTGACACCCAGGTAGCAGAAAATGGTGGCAACAAAGCCGATGATGGAGAGCCAGGCTGCCCGTTTGCCAACCCAGCCCTTGGTGAAGCGGGCATGCAGGAAGGCGGCATAGACAAACCAGACAATCAGCGACCAGGTTTCTTTGGGGTCCCAGCTCCAGTAGGTGCCCCAGGCATAGTTTGCCCAGGCCGCACCGGTGATGATCCCCAGGGTCAAAAGCGGAAATCCGACCATGATCGCCTTGTAGTTCAGGTCGTCCAGCACCCGGGTGGGGGGAAAGGATGACAGGATACCGCCGTCGGTTTCGGTACTGCTTGCTTCGCTTTTGGCCTTGATCAGGTACATGATCGAGACGCCGCAGGCCACGGCAAAGGCGGCATAGCCCAGAAAGCAGCTGATGACATGGTAGGTCAGCCAGTTACTCTGCAGGGCCGGCATCAGCGGGCTGATGTCGCTGGGCAGATAGAGCTGCCCCCAGGTCATGCCCAGCAGGGCAAACGGCATCACAAAGGCGCCGATCACGCGGTAACGGTATTTGGCATCAATGATCCCGAAGATCAGCACGATACTCCAGGCAAAAAAGACCACTGATTCATACAGGTTGGACATCGGCGCATGGCCGACCCCCATGTCGTAGGACTCCTTCCAGCGCAGCCCCAGTGCGACGGTCTGGAGGGCAAATCCGGTCCAGGCCAGCATGGAACCTGCCAGGCCGACCTGCCTGTTGCGTCCGGCCAGATAGATGAAGAAGGCCAGGGTGGAGAGCATGTAAAAGATGGTGGTGCCGTTCATCAGTGATCCGCTGTTCATCGTGTCTCCTCCTGCTGCAGGGTAGCCTTCAGTTGTTGTTCGATCCGCTCAAGCCGCTGACGGAATGCTGCCTGGGACTTGGTGGTATGACCGGCAATCACCAGTCTGCCGTGGCCAAACCTGAACCAGATCCGCTGGTGCGGCAGAAAAAAGGCCACATACAGCCCGACGCACATCAGCAAGCTGCCGATCCAGACCACCCAGACACCGGGGTCCTTGTTGACCTGCAGGCCGGTATAGGGACGTTCGGTGCCGCCCTGGTAGGTAATGACCGGCAGTCCATACCTGGCCGCCTCGCGCTTGTTCTCTTCAGGGTGATTGGCAAAACTCAGCATGGTCACTGCTGCGCCCCCCTTTGCGGGATGCACGTCAATCCTGGCAGCAGGTCCGGTCTTGCCCGGCAGGAATGGCGAGACATCCTGTGTCGCCTCAATCACGTGCATGCTGCTGCCGTCTGGCAGATGGGCGGTCTCGTCACTGCCGACCGTCATGGTTTTCCCTGCCACCTGAAAGCTGTGGCTGCCGGTATTGCCGTAACTGGATTGATAAAAGGTGATCCCTTTGTAGCTCAACGGCTCGTTGACAATCAGGCGGGCATGCTTGTAGCCGGGAATCTCCTTGCCGTTTTCAGACAAGGTCAGGATGCTCTTGAACTCTTTGGGCATCTGACTGGGGCCACCACCGGGGGCGTCATAGAAACTGACCGTAAACTGGTCGCAGCGCAGTTCAAAACCGAGCGGGCGCTCCTGCCCTTTGCGGTCGGTGAAGCTGGCGACCGTGCCCCCTTCCGGTATGGCAACAAAGCCCTTGAAACCGAAGATATTGCCGATAATGGCGCCGATGAAGATCAGGATAACGCTGGCATGTACGCCATAGACCGCCAGTCTTGCCCAGGGGCGTTGCTGCACAAACAGGTGCAGTTCGTGATCCTTTTCGGTTAGGACCGGTTTGCCCACAACGGCAGCGACCGCTGCTGTCAGTCTGGCACGGTCAACAGACTCCGGGACAGTTAAAACAGCGCTGTAGGTGGCGGCAGCTTCCTGGGCGCTGCTGAGGGTAATGTCCGGTCTGGTGGCGATCCGCCAGACATGGGGCAGTCGTTTGATGGTGCAGGCCAGCAGGTTAACCGACAGCAGGGCCAAAAGCCCCTGAAACCACCAGGCGTGGTACATGTCAAAGAAGCCGAGCAGGGCATAGAGGCGGAAACGGTTGCCCTGTTCACCGCCGATGGATGCGACATATTCAGGGGGCAGTTGCCCCTGGGGAATAACGGTTCCGATAATGGAAACCAGGGCCAGCAGAATCAGTACAACCATGGTCAGGCGCAGCGAGGCAAGGGTCTGCATGACCTTGTCGCTGACCGAACGGTGTTCAGTCGTCATAGGTAGATCTCCTGAAACAGATAATCAGTCTTTGCAGCCAGAGCGCGCAAAGGAACAGACGAAAAAAAATACAGTTAGGGCGTTATGATTACAGTCAGGAGAGGTTTTGCGGAGGTACAAAGATGGTCAGATAGACTTGTGGCGGTGCTTGCGGGGTTGGGAGATTAAAGTAACTGGCGATGGCAACCGGCAAAGGAACAGTGATGGCTTTGAGGGTCAGCGGGGCGTGGCAGGCGCAGGAACAGGCTGATATGGTGCAGCAATCGTCCTTCTGGGTATCCGCAGTATTGTGATGACAATCATCTTTGGCAGTGTCTGCAGCTGCAGAACTGACAACATCAGGCATACGCTGATGACTCAGTGCAGCCACCGGAGCCATCAGGATTGTTGCCAGTGCCAGTATGCTCAGCAAGGTTGTGCTGAATATGCGGATACGTTTTTGTAACATAGTTAAATAGTAGGAATTTGCCAGAGCGTTTGTCAAGCTGTTTTCGGCAACTTGTACGGCTTCAAGTTTATTGCAAAAGCAGTGGGACAACCACTGCAATCATCGGGGGATTGCAACCAACGCCCGTGGTCGGCTTATTCAGGGACTTGAAATTTACTGATGTATCAGGTTTTACGCCCGGATTCAGGCCGGATTTGCCGCCCCTTGGGAGGCTAGCAATAATAAGTTGAACAAAATTGCGCTCAGATTTTGGTCAGATTTGGCTGTAGCGATTGAACAAAACCGCAGGCGTAGCAGGGCTACGCTGAGGATTTTGTGATTGAGCTACAGTCAAAGATGGCCGGAAGATGAGATGCAAGATGTTCATGTTATTGTTGCTAGCCTCCTTAGTAGGCCCGGTTCTGCAGAAAAACAACATAGCCGCTAAACCAGGGGCTTGCCTCCAGCGCTTTATCAGGCACCCATTCACCATGCTGGATCAGACCGATCTTGAAAGGCAGTGTCAAACGCTTCAGCGCCGGAAGATAGCGGTTACAGGTGGCAATGGTTTTTCTGCCCTGATAGGTCTGCACAACAACTTCATCAACCACCTGCCTTAACTGATTGATGGCGCTGCTATCGCCATTACTGCCCCAGTCCAGCAGCCCGGTAATGCTCAGTTTACAGGTCTTCGGCAAGGCAGACCGCAGTCGCTGTAAAAAAGCCACATATTCAGGCAAATGTCGTGTTTTGACATCGAAATCAACCTGAAGCCCGACAACAGGGTTCCCTGCCTGTTGCCACTGCTGCAACCGTCCAACCAGTGCCTGAACCACAGCAGGCGTCCAGTTCAGGGTGTCTGCCCGGTACACCAGCCAGACCTTCCCCTTTGTTAAGCGGGCCACCGACATACCCTGGGCAATCACTGCTGCCTGAGACCTGTCCCGATGCTTTTTTTCTAC
>Ga0209373_10002574_pt1 | contig 17926 bp, 14 predicted proteins | sample Higcelweek5metaG_FD_187173 | JGI IMG/M metagenome (GOLD analysis project Ga0209373, IMG submission 187173) | Freshwater pond sediment microbial communities from the University of Edinburgh, under environmental carbon perturbations - High... | ecosystem: Environmental > Aquatic > Freshwater >... | reverse complement strand
AGCTTTTTCTGACGGATAACACCGAGAAAAAACTCGCAACAACGACAAATATATGTCAATAAGGGTATCCGTTCATTTATTGAACGAACGTATTTCAAAACCCTTACTGCATATATTTGCGTACGTTGGCAACAAGTGTAAGAGCGACTGAGAATTCAATAACAAATTTCTCAATTGTATATTAATTTGTAACTTTGAATTGAATACTTTTATAAATTATAATATATTTATTATGAGCAAGATAATTATAAATAGACTTGATTATGCGCGGATAAAAAAGTGCATAAATGATGCTAAACAGTTTAAATCAATCAGTACTACAGAGGCTGAAAAATTAATGAAAGAATTGGACTCTGCCAAAATTGTTGAGCCTGAAACTATACCTTCAAATGTTGTTACAATGAATTCAATTGTAAGATTGAGTTTTTTAAACAATAATAAGCAAGTACAGTTTCAAATAGTGTATCCGAATCAAGCAAATCTTAAAGAAAATAAAATTTCAATTTTTTCACCAATAGCAACAGCATTGATTGGGTATAAAGTTGCAGATGAAATAGAGTGGATTGTTCCTGCAGGTCTTACAAATATTAGAATTGATGAAATTATTTATCAACCAGAGGCCGCAGGAGATTATTCTTTATAAATTATTAATTTCATGAATGTTATATTGTAAATAAACGAAATAGACAGTATTAAAATCAAGAATGAAAAAACGATTTATCATACTCATTGACTTTTCGGAGTATTCAAGCAACTTGATACGGTATGCTTGCGATTGGGGCAATCAAACAAATGCAGAATTACTTTTAGTTCATCAAAGCATTGTTTTAGCACCTGCACTTACCGACATTGAAGGGAGACTGCAAATTGGACAACAAACGAATTACGAAGCATTGCAAAAATTAAAAACACTTGCAAAGGAATTAATTCCACCAACTGTAAAAGTTACATTTTCTGTTTCTGAAAATCATATGCACATTATCTTATCTAACCTATTAGAAGAGCCATTTGATAATTTAATTTTTGCAGGAATCAAGGGTACTGGATTACTCAAGAAAATATTTATGGGTAGTGTAGCTCTTCAGGTTATTGACAATACAAAGAATATTATTGTTGCAATGCCTAAAGAAATTGCAACTTACTCGCACAGAAATATATTTGTAGCAGTAACAGAAAAACATCCCTTGAATTTTTTAGAGTTGACCAAATTTTTGAATTTTATTGACAGCGAAAACACAAGTATTACTTTTTTCTATTTGGCAAAACCCAATGAAAAAACGAGGAATATAGAAAAACACCTTACTGATTTGACATTGTTTTTTGCCGACAGATTTGATACAACTTTCGCAATTTATGAAGGCAGCAATACATTTGCCGACATCAAGAAAGTAATAAATAATAAGATTGAGGAAATACTGATTGTTCAAAAAGGCTCACGCCTTTTGACCGACCAACTTTTCCGTAAATTTTTGATTAATGAATTGGTTTACGAAGGTCAAACCCCTTTAATTATTTTACCATAACCATAGAAATAAACAAAAAAATGGCCGTTTAAAATTATGACTTTACAAATTGAGATTGTTTTATTAGTTGTGTCAGTTCTGTTTTTTCTGAGCATTCTTGCGGGAAAAGCAAGTTCAAGACTTGGAGTACCTGCATTATTGCTGTTTCTGGGAGTTGGAATGTTATTTGGTAGCGATGGTTTAGGTATTCAATTTGAAGACATTCATATTGCACAGAATGTTGGGACTATTGCTTTATGTATCATACTTTTCTCTGGAGGATTAGATACAAAGATATCTGAGATTCGTCCAATTATTGCGCAAGGAGTTGTACTAGCGACTATAGGTGTATTTTTAACAGCAATTATCACAGGAGTGATAATCTGGTGGATTTTAGGTATGACAATGGCATCAGCAGGTATTGGTCTGTTAACTTCTTTGTTGCTTGCGTCAACAATGGCATCTACAGATTCTGCTTCGGTTTTCTCCATTCTCCGTTCAAAAGGTCTTCACCTGAAAAACAACCTTCGCCCAATGCTGGAGCTTGAAAGTGGAAGTAACGACCCTATGGCATATGTTCTGGTTATCTCACTAATAAGTATCATCAAGTTAGAAATTGTTCCAAACTATTGGATAGTAGGTGGTACATTAATACTGCAACTTGGCATTGGCGCAGTACTGGGTTTAGTATTAGGAAAATTGGCAGTCAGAATATTCAATAACATTAAAATTGGAAATGATTCATTATATCCAATTTTAATTTTTACTTTCTGTATTTTTATTTTTTCTGTAACCTATTTTGCTAAGGGGAATGGATTTCTTGCTGTATATATTGGAGGGTTGGTTATAGGAAATTCAAAGTTTGTGCATAAACGCTCATCACTCAATTTTTTTGATGGATTAGCATGGATGTCTCAGCTAATAATGTTCCTTACTTTGGGTTTACTTGTTAATCCACATGAATTAGTGCCAATAATTATTCCAGGACTGATTATTAGTTTTTTTATCATATTTTTTTCACGCCCTCTAACTGTGTTTTTATGTTTGCTTCCTTTTCGTAAGATGCCATTTAAAGATAAAACCTATGTTTCGTGGGTTGGTTTGAGGGGTGCCGTTCCTATTATATTTGCCATATTCCCTCTTGTTGAAAATGTGCCGCATGCAAGACTCATATTTAATATTGTCTTTTTCTGCACTCTAGTTTCTTTAATAGTACAAGGAACATCACTTCCATTAATAGCAAGGTGGCTTAATCTGGCAGATAAGCCAAGACAAATGAAAAAATTAAGAGATTTTGATGTTGATTTTTCGAATGATATAAAATCAGTTACAACAGAAATTGAGATTACAGCTAAAATACTTAGTAACGGAAATCAACTTATGAATTTATCCTTACCTGATAATACAGTGGTTGTAATGGTAAAGCGAGAGGAAAAATATTTTGTACCAACTGGGAAAACCACATTGAAAGAAAAGGATAAAATTTTGATTATAACCGACAACCAAGAAGCTTTACTAGAAACTTATAAAAATCTAGGGGTTGAAAATGCTCAGTGAGTCAGAACACCAGTTGCCAACACGCGGTATAGTTAATTGCCGGTGCAGTGGGTATTCGAGCGGCACAGCTCGTATCAAAAGTAGTTGTAACTTGATAGGAAAGTGCTTCGAAATCGGCAACTAACCATACCGCCAAACGTTAACGCCAACCATAAGGGCTGCGCAAACAGGCTTTTACGACAGGTTTTCGGGGCTTGATAGTTTGGTTTTTCATTTTGACAGACAGCGATATTTGACAACTTTATACTTTTAACATTGGACAAGGAGACTGCATATTATATAGTAACTTATTTTTCTCATCTGTTGACGGATAAAGAGAAATTGGCTGTAAAGCATTCATCCTCTATTATAAAAATAGAGTCTGGTGATAAGACCACTAATCTTGTTTCATTGACAAAAATTTATAAGGAAAGAGGCTGGTTGACAGACGACCAAACTGTTTTAGATTTGTTAAAAGACGGCTGGGACAACTTTGAATTAAAGACGGCTCAACGAATTTTAAAAGACTATGGTGACAAAGTATTACTTAATAATTGTCCAGAATGCGGAAAACTTGCGCGTACACCGAGAGCAAAATTTTGCAGACATTGTGGACACGATTGGCATGACAAATAAATGGCTGGCGTTAACAAAAAATATATGATAATTGCCGTTTCCGTGCAGATTTGGAAGTTCACAGCCCGCAACAACTTCGGTGCGGCTCGACAGGAAAGCAACCCGCAATCGGCAACTACATATATTTCCGAACGTTAGCGCCAAGCCAAAAAACGCTTTTATGACAATTTAGTGCAACCTTGACAACGACAATAAAAATGACAAAAATGAATTCTACGAGTGCGAACTTTACTGCAAGGGGTTTTAATTTTTTTCCCCCACGCACTTTGCGCCCGATGGTCGCATTGGGGACAACAACACCCCACGCACAAAAACAGCACATTTGCAAACCACACAAGCCGACACACAACCAAAGTTTGCAAAAGAGCTGTTTTCTTGCCCACGCACCACTGCGATATTGTTATATTTGAGCTTTAAATAAAGATTATGGAAGAACCTTTTATTTTTATCCACAACGACGACAGCGAAGCCGACACTTGTAGAAAAGAAGTGTTACCAAAGCTTTATTTAAGTAATTGGACTGACGATTTAATCTTAGAGCAACGCACATTTACCGATGGTAAAATCATTGTTATTGGAAGAAAAGCGAAACGAAAAAAAGCCAAACGTTTTGATTATCTGCTTCGCTATTCACAAAACTTTCCCATTGCTATTGTAGAGGCAAAAAAGAGATACAAAGCCGCGGCAGATGGAATGCAACAAGCTAAAGATTACGCCAAAATACTAGGACTTAAATTCGCCTATTCTACTAATGGTACTGACATTTTGGAATTTGATTTTATTACAGGACTTGAATTGCCTATTGAGAAATTCCCAACTCCTAAGGAGCTTTGGGAAAGGTTAACGCAAGCAGAGCCAATAAAACCAGAGAATAAAGAGACATTCTTAAAACCTTTTTACCCAATACAGGGAAAGGAAACTCGATACTTCCAACGCATTGCAATCAATAAAGCTGTACTTGCAATATTAGAAGGAAAAAAAAGGGCACTATTAACTTTAGCTACTGGAACGGGTAAAACTACTGTTGCATTTCAAATTATGTATAAACTTTGGAACAACCGTTGGAACACAAAAGGAGAATACCGCAGACCCAAAATATTATTTATTGCAGATAGAAGCATTTTAGTAAGTGATCCACACGCCAAAGACTTTGCTGTATTTGGTGATGCCAGATGTTTAGTTCCAGATGAAGGTTTACCAAGTAGTCGTGAGGTCTATTTTTCCACCTATCAATCATTAGCCGAAGATGAAAACAGAGTGGGAGCATTTCGCAAGTTATCAAGAGATTTTTTCGATCTGATCGTAATTGATGAGTGCCATCGCGGTAGTTCATCCGACGACAGCAATTGGAGAGTGATTCTTGAATATTTCAACACTTCTGTACAATTGGGGTTAACTGCTACACCGTTACGGGATGACAACATTGACACCTATGCCTATTTCGGAAATCCACTCTATACATACAGCTTAAAACAAGGAATTGAAGATGGGTTCTTAGCTCCTTACATTGTTCATCGTGTAGTTACCGATACTGATGCAACAGGTTTCCGACCACAACATGGCCAATTGGATGATTTTGGTGAACTAATTCCTGATGGACTCTATTCTACTCCTGATTTTGAAAACACATTATCCTTTTTGCCCCGCACAAAAGCAGTCGTCAAACATCTGCACAACTTCATGGTTAAAAACGGACGATTCGATAAAACCATTGTCTTTTGTGTAAACCAAGAACATGCCGATCATTTTCGAAGGGAAATCAGCAACTTAAACAACGACTTAGTTTCCCAATATCCCGATTATGTTGTTCGAATTGTTTCTGACGAAGGGGCTGTTGGGAAAGGGCATTTGAGCAAATTTATGGATATTGAAGAACCAATTCCGGTAATCGTAACCACTTCAAAATTGATGAGTACAGGTGTTGATGTTCCGACTTGCAAAAACATTGTCATTTTTCGAATGATAAACTCACCTACTGAGTTCAAACAGATTATTGGACGAGGAACCCGAGTTCGGGAAGATAAAGAAAAGTTGTTCTTTACCATACTCGATTACACTGGAAGTGCCACACGTAGATTTGCAGACGCAGATTTTGATGGGGAACCACCTTTGATTACAGAGGTTGAAATTGATGATGAAGGTGAACCTATTCCCGGTACTGAAACGGAATTCCCAAATCCTCCCGAACCAGATGATGATAATGGAGAAAACACTGATCCACCAACCAACGGTGGTACTGGAGGCGAACCAAGGAGAAAATTCTACCTCAGCGAAGGCGAAGTAAGTATTGCTGCTGAGAGCGTTCATATTTTAGATGCTAACGGCAAGCTACGAACCATTCAGTTTACGCAATACGCAAAAGAACAGATAATAACAATGTTTCCTTCAATTAACGAATTCCGAAGTAAATGGGGTAATTTGAACGAACGTAAACATATTATTGAGGAAATTGAAAACAATGGAATTTCCATTGAACAGCTCATGGAAATTACCAAACAAAATGATGTAGATCCATTCGATTTGCTTTGCTTTGTAGCTTTCGATTTAAAACCATTAACAAGGAAACAACGGGCCGATTTATTGAGAAAGAACAAACCCGATTTCTTCGCTAATTACAGCGACAAAGCGAAAGAGGTTCTAAATTTAATTTTAGAAAAGTATGTCGATTTTGGGTTAAACCAAATTCGCCCCGATATTATTTCAGTTGAACCTATTTCGCAACATGGCAACTCAATTGAAATCGTAAACGCATTTGGAGGCATCGACAAATTCAAACAAGCAATTGAAAATTTACAAACACTGCTCTACACAGATGCAGCATAATTTACATAGATGGCAAAGAAGAGAGAAGTAAAAGAAACCAAACAGGAAACACCTTCGCAACGATTATCGGGCATTATAAAAACCTGCCGGAATATTATGCGCAAGGACAAGGGGATGAATGGAGACGGCGACCGTTTGCCAATGCTTACATGGATTATGTTTTTAAAGTTCCTCGACGACAACGAACAATTACAGGAACTAAATGCACAGTTAGAAAACAAAAAATACAAATCGGCAATTGAACAACCCTACCGTTGGAGAGATTGGGCAAAAGATAAAAATCTTACAGGCGACGATCTGTTGACCTTCATCAACAACGAAAAAATTAAATTGGCCGACGGTGTTGAACGTACTGGTCTGCTGTATTACTTGCGCGGGTTACAAAGTGAAACAGGTGCAGAGCGCAAAGACGTTATTGCAACCGTTTTTAAAGGCGTTACAAACCGTATGATCAACGGCTATTTGCTGCGTGATGTAATAAACAAAATTGAAGAAATACATTTTACCAGCAACGAGGAATTAAACACCCTATCCCATTTGTACGAAAGCATATTAAAAGAGATGCGCGATGCAAGTGGCGATGCTGGTGAGTTTTACACACCACGTCCAGTAGTAAAATTTATGGTCGAGATGCTCGATCCTAAAATTGGGGAAACTGTGCTTGACCCTGCTGCCGGAACAGGTGGGTTTTTGGTCGAATCGTTTGAACATCTAAAAAAACAAGCACAAACCGTTGAACACAAAAAAACTTTACAAGAGAAATCCATCCTTGGGGGCGAAGCAAAACCACTTCCGTACCTGCTCTGTCAAATGAACTTGCTGCTGCACGGTTTAAACTATCCAAAGATCGATAGTGGCAACAGCTTGCGTTTTCCGTTGCGCGATATTGGCGATTCTGAAAGGGTGGACATCGTATTAACCAATCCTCCTTTTGGTGGAGAGGAAGAAAAAGGAATATTAAACAACTTCCCCGACGATAAGAAAACGTCTGAAACTGCGCTACTTTTCTTGCAATTGATCATGCGGAAATTAAAACGCAAAAAGCCAACAAGCAAAGGCGGCAGAGCCGCTATTGTAGTACCTCACGGTACGCTCTTTGCCGACGGTATTGCTGCAAGGGTGAAAAAACAATTGGTCGACGATTTTAATTTGCACACCATTGTGCGACTTGGCGAAGGCATTTTTGCACCTTATACCGATATTCCTTGCAATCTGCTCTTTTTCCAACATGGAGGGCCTACTAAAGAAATTTGGTATTACGAGATTCTTCCACCATTAGACAAGAAGAAATACAGTAAAACCAAACCCATACAACCCGAAGAGTTCGACCAAATAAAAGAATGGTGGAACAACCGGACAGAGAACGACAATGCATGGAAAGTAAAACTATCAGACATTGTCTCTACCGATACCGAAGGGAAATTACTAAATGTAAACCTCGACAATAAGAACCCTAACCGAAAGGGAGATTTTGAATACCGCGACCCTGCCGGGTTATTAAAATCGATCATGGAAAAGGAACAAATTATTGTAAATTTACTCGATGAAATTAAAGCAGAACTGAAATGATTAAATCTGTAAAAATAGCCAACTTCAAATCTGTTGTCGACCTTTCATTGGAACTTGGGAGTTTTAATGTGTTAATTGGCGAAAACGGCTGTGGAAAATCGAACATTCTCGAAGCCCTTGCCTTTGGCGCTGCTGCAAGCGCCGATAAACTGGATAACGAATTCTTGGGAAGCAGGGGCATTCGGGTAACCAACCCCGATTTCATGTTTTCTGCTTTTTCCAACGACAAAAAGAATAAATCGATAATTGTTAATTTTATCGAAAACGGAAGACTGTATGAGTTTGATTTAATGAACAGTCCCAATAATTCTAAACGATGGATCAATAAAAAGAAGGAAAACGCAATTGGTGAACTTGAAACTTTTTTGAAAACTCTTTTGCTCGAAAATGATGAGCAAAAGAAAAATAAAATGATTTCTGAAATTCAGGAAGGTAAAGGCGAATTATCAATATTATCCGAAATATTAAAACCCTACAGAAACGAAAAAGATTTCAAAGAAATTATTAATCTAATTATCCCAACCTTACTTGATAGGGCTATTTCTCATCCCGATATTTCAAACTACATTGTTTATTCGCCAGAACAAAGTAGTCTGCGAAAATTTGAAGAAACAACCCAAATCTATCCGTTGGGTATTAAGGGTGAAGGTTTGTTCCAATACCTTAAAGAATTGGCATTCGATAAAAAGAACAGTAAAATTTTAAAGGAAATAAAAGAAAACCTTTCCCTGCTCGATTGGTACGAAGATTTTGATCTGCCCGAAAATTTGATGAAAAATGAATTCTCGTTAAACATCAAAGACCGTTATCTCGATACGAATTTGCAGTATTTCGACCAACGGAGCACCAACGAAGGGTTTTTGTTCCTGCTTTTTTACTCAACGCTTTTCATATCGAAAACAACACCTGCATTTTTTGCGATCGATAACATCGATGCCTCTTTTAATCCGAAACTTTGTGCCAAGCTCATCAGAACGTTGGCAGCCCTTGCAAAAAAGAAAAACAAACAGGTTATTGTTACAACGCACAATCCTGCCGTTTTAGATGGGTTAAACTTAAAAGACGAAAGCCAAAGGCTTTTTGTGGTTCGCCGAAACGACGATGGACACACCGTTTCCCGACGGGTTGAATATAAGCCCGGACGTACAACAAAACTATCTGAAGTGTGGACCAATGGTTATATTGGTGGCCTGCCCGAAAACTTTTAAAAAAAACTTTATCGAACTGCTTATGAAATTTGCACTTATAACTGAAGGAGCATCAGAACATCGGGTAATAAAACATTTAATTGCCAAATACTTTAAAGATCACGAACCTGAAATTAACCAGATTCAGCCCAAGCTGGTCAACGATAGGCAAGAAAATATTGGAGGTTGGAACGAAGTGTTGAAATATTGCGGGCGTGAAGAATTGCACGACATTTTGATTGAAAACGATTATTTGGTCATTCAAATCGATACCGACCAATCGCAAACAAGGCCTTATAATGTTCCTCATATTAATGCTGAGGGGCAACCCAAAACACCCGAAGAACTTCATGCCGATGTAAATCAAAAGCTACAAAGCCTAATTAAACCTCAAATTTGGGAAACCCACAATACAAGGATATTTTTTGCTATTTGCATACACACGGTTGAATGCTGGTTATTACCTGTTTGCTATACCGACAATCACAGAACCAACACCAGCAATTGCCTTGCAACTTTAAATGCAGGTTTGAGAAGAAAAAACATGGCTACAATTCCCGCAACTGGAAAAAACAAACCCAATGGGATTAGGGCTTACGATGCTTTACTGAAAAACATCAACCGGAAAAATGATATTATTACCTCATCTCAGTTCAATTACGGTTTTCAATCTTTTATTCAATCACTCGACCAAATACAAATAAATGAAGTATAGCTGGAAAAGCATAAGATTAGGAGAAGTCATTTCGCATAAGAAAAGTTTTACCATCATTGATGATTTTCTGAAATACAAGCTTTGCCGTGTTCAGACGAAAGCATTAGGCGTTGTTTTAAGGGAAGAAAAAGAAGGTTGTGAGATCAAAACAAAAAAGCAACAAGTCTGCAAGTCTGGTGATTTGATTTTTGCTGAAATGGATGCACGTTTTGGTGGTTATGGCATCATTCCAGACGAGTTAGATGGATCAATTGTGAGCAGCCACTATTTTCTCTTTGATATAAATGATAGTTTAATTGATAGAACGTATTTAGAATATTGCCTAAAACAACCTTGGTTCTTGTCTCAAATCGAAGCAAAAGGCTCAACAAACTATGCAGCTATTAGACCATACCATGTTTTAGATTACACCATTCCCCTTCCGCCTCTTTCCGAACAACAGCGCATTGTTTCAAAAATAAAAAGTATTAAAACCAAACTCGATAAGATAAAGGTATTGAGACTTGAACAAGAGATAAACATTGATAATTTTCGCTTCAGTCTCATGTCAAATATTGAAAAAGAATATGCAAGAAAGAAGATAGGTGACACATGTATTCTTCAAAAGGGGCAATTCCCAATTATGCAAACTGAAGCAGGAGAATACCCTTTTGTAGTTACAGCACAGAGTAAGAAAACCGCAAATAGCTTTGATTTTGATTGTGAAGCAGTCTGCATTCCGTTAGTATCTTCAACAGGGCATGGAAATGCAGCAATGCATAGAGTTCATTATCATTCCGGAAAATTTGCTTTGGCGAATTTGTTATGTGCAGTAATACCAAACAACCCAGAAGTATTGTCTGCAAAATTTCTTTATGAGCTATTTATGGCGAAAAAAAATGAATATTTTGTGCCTCTAATGTCAGGAACATCTAATGTTTCATTAAATATTAATAAAATTAGCTCCGTTAAAATTCCAATCCCTACTATTGAATTTCAAAATAAAATAGTATTGTCACTTACAAAGTTATATTCAGTAAAAGATATTCACGAGCAACAAAATAAAGAATTATCCGAACTGATGCCAAGTTTGTTGGACAAGGCATTTAAAGGGGAATTAAATTATGCTGAACAAGAAGAGAACCTTCGTATTGCTGCTGAACCCGCACCCAATTACTTCACCATAGTAAAATCAAATATCCCCGAAAATAAGAAGAGTTTTGCCAAACAGGTACTTGGGGGCAAAATTGTTTCACTGTTCTGTGATGATAAAAACTTCTCACACATAAAATTCCAAAAGCTTCAATACATTGCCGAACATGTAATCGAAGAAGATTTGCATTGGAACTATTACCGCCAATCGGCAGGCCCTTACGACAATAGATTCATGCACAGCGTAATTTTTAACCTTTCGCGCAATAAGTGGTTCGAAGAAAGAGACTACAAATTTTATCCGCTTGAAAAAGCAACAGACATCGACAAATACTATCAAACTTACTTTGGCGACAAAAATGATAAACTCAACAAGCTTTTTTGCCTCTTAAAAAATGCCAGTGAGAAGTTCTGCGAAGCAGTAGCAACCATCTATGCCGTTTGGAACAACCATATCATTCAGAACCAGCAATTCAACAAAGAGAAAATTAAAACCGATTTCTTCGCCTGGAGCAACCGAAAAGAAAACCTCTTCACCGATGATGAATTTGAGAAAGCATTGCTTTGGATGCAAAATAACAGCATTGAGCCAACTGGTTTTGGACAACTGATAAAAGAAAGGAAATGAATCCTCGACAAGGAAATTGGAATAAGATAAACAGTCTTCATGGTCTTGCACAATTTGCACTGTTTGTATCGTCCTATTTGCCTTTGTTCATCTTGATAATTGCCCGGCAAGTTTCCGAAAATATGGATTCTTTTCATTGGGCTGGGTTTACCGCAGAAGGGGTAAAAACGTTGATTCTAAAGTTTGGACTTTCACTGGTTTTAACGATAGTTTCATTAATTGGCCTGTTCGGTTATATCCAAACGTTGGGCAACATCGAGGAAGTTGCTAAAAATGGATATCCGGTTAAAGTTAAAGATGTAAAAAACAAGAATAGCGAATCAATCGGCTACATTGCCACCTACATTATCCCCTTTTTGTTTCAAAGCTTTAACGGTTGGTTCGAATGCTTATCGGTATTGTTTTTAATGGCAATAATTTATCGCATCTATATCAATTCATCGTTGCTGTTAATCAATCCACTTTTAAGTTTTCGGTTTGCCATTTATGAAATTGAATACATCGAAAAAGATAAAACAAAGAATGGATTAATCATTTCGCGCGACAAGTATTTGCAAGATGATTCGGACATTAAAATATATGAAATCGGACATAAACTCTTTTTTGCAACCACAAATACCCAACTACCATGATTTTAGATGAATTAAACGAAAAACTAGAAAGCATTAAGGTCGAAAATTCCTTTTTGTATTTCATCACCCGTGTATTGAAAGACAACTTTAAAAAGTCGAGCAAGGTAATGGACAAATTTCTGTTCAAAGTGTATCAGATCGATGTGAACGATGAAATTCGCCAACACCTTTACGATTTGACTGTTGAACAGTTAGGTTATCTTCAAAAGAAAAAGAAAGAGCTTCAGGAATACGATGTAATTTCCGACGATACCGAACATTTGTTTACTTATTCAATGCAAAACAGTGTAATGTCATTTGCCGATGTCGTTTTTAACCAGTTGAAATCTCAACCTCCCAAGATTCAAAGCCTTGAAGAAATAATTTCAGAAGAAGAACTATGGGCATATTCCGTTGGCTTTTCTTACAGCACAACCGATTGGATTTACAGTTTCAGAAAAATCCTTTCAGGAAAAGTAGCTGTTGACGAAAAGGATGGAAATAAAAAGAATGCACTACAAAAAAGCATACGAACAATTTTTAATTCAAAAAGTCAGAAACTTGAATTAATTGAAGGTGAAACTGTTTACCTCGACAAAATAGTAGATTGTATTTTTTATGATGATACTTTTTACATCGCTCGTAAACCTCAATTTGAACAGATTGTAGGTCTTGAAGAGGAATACAAAACACAAGCAACAGCGGTTATTACAGAGCTTGAAGACACCAAAATGATTGAAGGACTTGGAGTGATGAAAGATCAGATTGAAAAGAATCCATCAATCCATAAAAAACTGGTTCGCCTTTCCAAAATTGGCAATCACAAGAATATTGATGCAAAGTCAATCAAGCAAATGCAAAAGGTTTGTAAAGAACATGGCGACAAATTAAAAATCCAAGATGGCAAGCTTTTGATTGAAGATGAAAAAGATATTGACCTTGTCCTAAAAATGCTGGCCGATTATTACAAACGCGGTGAAGTATCGGGCAAAGCCTATGGCACATTCGCAGGCAAGCAAATTCAGACAACAGAATACTAAATGTCATCATTTACTATCTCTTTATCGTTTTCAATTAAAGCTAACAATTGCTTTATCAGCTATTTCATTTATTATTGAAATATTAATTTAAATGCAAAATAAACATTCGGTTATTTCTAATTGTCAAATATTTTATAATTTCATAGGCATATTTTATTAATTTAATACTTAACACTATGGCTGATAAAAATAGTTGTAATAAGGCTTATGACGAAGGTTATAATAGAGGCAAAGAAGGCGGAATGCTAGATGATTTTGTGCACAATGTTAAAGATATTGTTCCTGGTCCAAATGGAAAAGAAGGAGATTCTTATGATGCTGGTTATAACGATGGTGCCAATGATCGAGGGAATGATGATAATCCCAATTACAATGGTGGTACTAGTGAAGATAAAGGAAATTGTTTTGTTACTACCGCTTGCATTTTATCAAAAGGGTTACCTGATAATTGCAAAGAACTTAATACTTTGAGGTTGTTTCGTGACAAATATGTACTGAACTTGCATAATGGTCATGAATTAAATCTGGAATACAAAATAATTGGTCCCAAATTGGTAACTGCTATTAATAACAATAGCGATTCTCAAAATATTTATGATCACATTTACAACGAAATTGTAGAATTGGTTGATCTAATTGATAAAAATGAAAATGAAAATGCTTTCAATAGATATTGCTCACTGTTGGATAATTTAACAGGCAAATTTGGCATCAGTCGATATAATTAAGCAGTAAGTGTACATTAAGCCGCTTTTCCCCCACGTGGTAAGCTCATCACATGGGGTAGCAACTCTAAAAATCTTCTGATTCGTTATCTCAGGTTGACAAAAGAGTTAACCCTTGCCTTTCTTCTTTTTAGTTCAGTGCTAAAATGTGTTTTATTATCTTACAAATAGATTTATAATAATTAATTATAGTACATTTTTTTTAAAAGACATTACTAATGTATGAAATAGACGAAAATGCAAAGGCAATTGCATTAAGAGAAGGCATGCCTTCGGATGTCCATATACCAATTGCAGCCCGTAATAAAGATGCTATAATTAAATATATAGGTACAATTAATTACATATCTGCTTTGAAATCTGAAGAAGCATTTATTGTAACTCCATATTTTATTCCCTTGCTAAATAATAAACTTCCACTATGGAAAATTAAAGAATCTTTGATACTCCACTCTAAAAATCAAATATGGGTACATGTAGATTATAAAAACTATCGAAATGCTTATTTAAAAGCATGTCCAGATGAAAATATAAAAGGCCTATCACTTGACCACATACTAAACAGAAGAGTTGCAAGATTAAAAGGGTTCAATTATATACGTATTGTTCCTGTTTCTCCAAGTGTAAATACTAGCAGCGGGGGTGTAACAGAAAAATACAGTTTTGATTTTCACAACTCAGAATATATGAAAAAAAAGAACAAGGAGAATAAATCATTTATTCAATACGCTGACATTGCTGACATTGTTAAGATTTTGAATCTTAAAACAGGTGGACGTACTCAGTATGTTATACAAGATTCATTAAAATTAATTATCGAGGAACAATAAATTGCAGATAAACATTTTTCACTATATAATATAACTCATAGTTTTTTAAAACATAGAATTTAAATACATTATACTAATTCATTTTCATTTTATCATAATTTATTTTTCTTTTTTCCTTGCTTTTCCATTCATGTCCCATTTTCTTGGCGATTAAATTTTTAAAAGAATTATTTCTACCTCTTATTTTCTATTTCATAATTAAAAGGTTCGTTTCAAGGAATTATTCTGTTCCCTAATTATTATTGCTAATTATCAAAATGTGTAAAATTATTTACCTTACATATATTTTACTGCACACACTATTTGATTTTACATCATAATATTTTAAATTGAGGTTCGTTATTCATTTAATCATAAACCCTTAATTCTAAAATTATGAGTTCACAAACAGAATCAGGCCATGCAAAGAATGTGGCCAACTTTGAAAAACTAGTTACAAATGTCTCCGGCTTTGGCTCCTCGTTCAATCCCTCAAAAGAAAGCATCAAACTGCCAGCGTTAGAAACCAAGCTCATTTCATCCAAACTGGCAATTGCTGCCGTTAATGCTTCCGAGCCTGCTTACAAAAATGCAGTTAGTGCAAGAGAAGCGGCTTTTGCCCCACTTAGTAAGCTCATCACCCGGGTAAACAATTCATTAAAAGCATCCGATTCCTCCACTCAGGTCGACGACAGCGCAATGACCTTAGTTCGCAAACTGCAAGGCCGTAGGGCAACCCCTAAAATGACCGACGAAGAAAAGAAAGCCGCCGAAGCAGAAGGAAAAGAAGTAAACGAAATTTCATCCTCTCAAATGAGTTACGACAGTCGTTTAGACAACTTCGACAAACTCATTAAACTACTCGCTTCTGAACCAGAGTATGCGCCCAATGAAGCCGATTTAAAAATCGAATCGTTAACCACGCTCTACAACAACCTTAACGCCAAAAACACCGCTGTAATCAATGCGACTGTACCTTTAAACTCAGCCCGTATTTATCGTGATCAAGTTCTTTATACTCCACTCACAGGCATTGTCGACATTTCAGTAGACGTAAAGACCTATGTAAAATCGGTATTCGGTGCAACAAGCCCACAGTACAAAGAAATTAGTGGCCTGAAATTTATTAATCCAAAGTAAATTGTTAAAACAACCTACCTTTTTTATGTAATAACCGTCTGTAAAGTTGTAACTCTCGACTGTAAAGTTATTTCTTGCTCTTGTAAAGTTGTAACTCTCGTTTGTAAAGTTATTTCTTGCTCTTGTAAAGTTGTAACTCTCGACTGTAAAGTTATTTCTTACTCTTGTAAAGTTGTAATTCTCGATTGTAAAGTTGTAACTGCCACCGCACAAAATAAATCACGGCTTGACAGTTATAATTCTCGCCCCGACAATTTTGCACAGACGACCAGATTATATAAAACAAAGGTTGCGAAGGGTGTACCAATCCACCGCAAAAAGGCAAGCACATTTGCAATTCACGCACAAGCCCCCCACAAAGCTAAAATTGCAAAAGAGCTTGCCTTTTCCCCTTCGCACACGCCAGCATTCGTGTAGCTTGACAGTTTTTAAAACCCCTCCCCAAAAAAAATTAAAACCCCTCAGCAGCATTCTACCGTATTTGGAGAAAAAATTGACAGACAAGGTTTTCGTACAGTCAAAAAGTTTATATTTGATATGTTAAACTTGGAAAAAAATGAAGGCCAGGCGCTAACAAAAACTATATAACAATTGGGGTTTCTGTGCTGATTGCAAAGTTTTCAGCCCGCAACAACGGCGTTGCGGCTCGACAGGAAAGCAACCCGAAAATCCCCAACTGTATATAGTTCCGAACGTTGTATGGCCACATTAACCCAATATAAAAGCAACAAAAAAGTTCTTTAACTTATTGCGCCGACGTTCTTTTCGATGGAGAAGCACACTGTTAGATAGAAACTTAAAGCATTGTTGGCAGTCGATCCTGCGCCCTTTTAGCCGCTTTTTTGAAAAGGTGTTTAAATGAAGTTCAAGTCCGGGCGACAACCGGTACTCGGCAGAGCCAGGCCCTTTTGTGCTGACGGTTTTTGAAAGTGGTGTTTAGACAGGAAAGCTAAAAGTTCGCAGTGCCAGGGAAGTGCAGGTTTCGGGCGAAAGGCACGCCCCGGTCGGGAGGGACTGCATTTGTTTGGCAAAAAAATTGAGGAAAAACAGCGGTGAGTTGCTGGTATTTAAAATATTATAATAAATTTAAACATAATTTGACAGGGAACGGTAAGGTTCAATTTTGTCGCCAAACGAAAACAACATTTTACCTCGAATGGAGATGAATGCGGCCAACAATCGAGTAGATGGCCGGTGAGCCGTTAAACCCACCGGAGCGCCTCTCACACCACTGTACGTACGGGTCTCGTATACAGCGGTTCATTAAGATGTGGGGCAATCTTTTCGTAGTAAGTAAGCAAAGCTTCGTAACCTCTTTTGTGCAAGCGTTCCAATGTAATGGTAGTAACCAAAATCGGGCTTTGGGCTACTGCCCATCCCCCCATTCGGGTTCTGCTCCATTGATAAGCATGGTCCTGGTCAACCCCTAATTGAATCAGGTTCTTCCTTTTCCTCTCAGGTTTCTTCCAGTGATGCCAAATGCAATACCTGAGACGGTTTCGCAACCACCCATCGAGTTCCTTTAGTTTGCCATGGATACTAGCCAATCGGAAGTAATTGAGCCAACCTTGTGATACCTCTTTGAGTTTTTGGATGCGTTCGTCAAAGGCCATCGGAGTGGTTTTACGTGTAATGGTTTTCAGCTTCTCTTTGAGCGATTCCCAGCTCTTATCGCTTACGACCAACTGGTATTTGCCTTTCTCGCCTTTTACATACGTGGGTACAAAACCGTATCCCAGCGTAGTAAAGTTCACAGGTTTACGGATGCCGCTTTTCTCCCGGTTGATGGGCAGTTTCAGCTTGTCTTTCAGAAAAAGATAGATGCTGTTGCCGATCTTGCGGGCTGCTGTGTTACTTTTAGTGTAGATACTAAA